>CEUY01204102.1_pt1 | contig 11889 bp, 10 predicted proteins | sample 361481 | NCBI WGS metagenome assembly CEUY01 (sample SAMEA2622737, study PRJEB7988) | marine metagenome | isolation source: saline water (ENVO:00002010), including
ACAGCTGATGGAAATAAAGTTATTGATTGGGAGTATGCAGCCATTGCTGACCCGCGATTAGATCTTACGCTAAGTATCGATGTGATGGATGCAAAACCTCTAGAAACCATCTATCGTTATTGTCAATTACGTGAAATTGAAGGCGTCGATGATTGGGTCGAAGGTGTGCTCGCTTGGAAGCCTCGTGCGACTATGATGGCGATGCTGTGGTACCTATTGGCCTATCAGCTTTGGGGAGATGAACAATATTTAACCCAAGCGCAAAAAATACGCAGTACTTTTTGCAGTTAAGATCACTGTTTAGTTGTTCCGCTTATTTAATCTCAGTTTGCGTACTTTTAAACCCTAGTTTTCATGGTAGATTTAAGCGACAAGGAGCGGGGGAAGTATAATGATTATCTATTTACATGGTTTCGACTCGACGAGTCCGGGTAACCACGAAAAGGTACTGCAACTGCAGTTTATCGATGAAGATGTGCGTTTCATTAATTACAGTACATTGCATCCGAAACACGATATGCAGCATTTGTTGAAAGAAGTACATAAGGTCATCGAGCAATCGGATGACCCACATCCGATCATTTGCGGTGTAGGGTTAGGGGGATACTGGTCGGAACGCATTGGTTTTTTGTGTGGTATTAAACAGGTTATATTCAATCCCAATTTACACCCAGAAGTGAATATGCAAGGGCGTATTGATCGTCCAGAAGAATACGAAGACATTGCAACCAAGTGCGTCGAAAAGTTTCGTATGAAAAACAACTCACGTTGCCTAGTAGTGTTGTCGAAGGAAGATGAAATCCACGATAACTCTAAAACCGCGGCTGAGCTTGAAGACTACTACGACATTATTTGGGATGAGACTCAGACTCACAAATTTAAGAAGATTTCTCAGCATTTACAAACAATGAAAGCGTTTAAAGAAGCTAATTAGAAACTCTTCAATAGAATGGCTAAAAAGCGACAGGTACTCCCTGTCGCTTTTTTATTGTTCAATTGATTCTATTCCTTACAAATTCAGGTGGTATAAACGCAATCTTTAGTTGCGAAGCGAATTTTGGCCTATATAATGGCTTTACTACAAATTATTTGATAAATATCAAAAAAAATTGAGAGTAAGTGAAAAACTTACCCAAAGAATGCGGCGGATGTTATCGAGCCGTTTTGAGTCATCAGACTCTTTTATCCAATTAGCGTGTCGTATAAATACGAAGCCTCTACGGGCCCCGAGATGTAAGACTGGGATAACTCAGCAATTGGCCCCAAAAAGAACAGAATTTACTCGGTATAAGCCTTTATGCCGACACATATTATTTTACTTTTTTGAGGAATGTAGCTGTGACACGAATTATCGTTGTAGGCGGCGGAGCAGGCGGTTTGGAGCTTGCGACTAAATTGGGCCGTACGCTGGGCCGCAAAGGCAGAGCTAAAGTAACGCTGGTGGACCGTAAAGCGAGCCACCTTTGGAAGCCTTTATTGCACGAAGTAGCAACTGGATCGCTAGATGAAGGCGTAGATGCTCTTAGTTACCGCGCGCATGCTAAAAACCACCACTTTGATTTCCAAATGGGTAGCCTTGAAGACATCGATCGTGAACGCAAAACGATAACATTGCGTGAGCTAAAAGATGACAATGGCGAACTGCTCATGCCAAGTCGCGAACTTGAATATGACCTTCTAGTCATGGCGATCGGTTCAACCTCAAACGACTTTAACACCCCAGGTGTTCGTGATAACTGTATTTTCCTTGATAGCCCAGAGCAAGCGCACCGTTTTCGTACTGAGATGAACAATGAGTTCTTAAAGCTGCATGCGAAAAATGGTAACGGGACTGTTGATATTGCAATCGTAGGTGCCGGTGCTACTGGTGTCGAGCTATCCGCTGAGCTTCATAATGCAGTTAAAGAGCTTCGTACATACGGCTTTGGGGACTTAGATTCAAGTAAGTTAAATGTAAACTTAGTTGAAGCAGGTGAGCGAATTCTTCCAGCGTTGCCACCTCGTATCTCAAGCGCAGCACATCAAGAGTTAACTAAACTTGGTGTAAATGTCCGTACCGCAACTATGGTGACTCAAGCTGACAAAGATGGCTTGACGACGAAAGATGGTGAGAAGATCCCAGCACAAATTATGGTGTGGGCGGCAGGGATTAAAGCACCTGACTTCATTAAAGATATTGCAGGGCTTGAGACCAACCGTATCAATCAGTTAGTTGTGAAAGACACGCTACAAACCACTCGTGATGACAATATCTTTGTTATTGGTGACCTTGCGCAATGCACTCAAGCGGATGGATCTTTTGTTCCTCCACGTGCTCAAGCTGCTCATCAGATGGCAAGCTGTGCTTTCTCTAATATTGTTGCTAAGTTAAATGGCCGTGACTTGAAAGCCTACGTATATAAAGACAAAGGCTCATTAGTATCACTTAGCCGCTTCTCAACGGTGGGCAGTTTAATGGGGAACCTAACGAAAGGCTCAATGATGGTTGAAGGTCGAATTGCACGAGTGGTGTATATTTCACTTTATCGCCTGCATCAAATGGCGTTACACGGTATGTTTAAGACAGGTCTTATCATCTTGATGGGACGTATCAACCGAGTACTTCGTCCAAACTTGAAGCTGCACTAAGAAGAAAGTGGATACAAAAAGAGCGCCTAATCGGCGCTCTTTTTTATGGTACGACCGAATAGACGAGTCCTTCTTTGGGTTTGCCTGCGAACAGATACCGGTTTCGTGCTCTGGTCTCAAATATTGCTCCACAAGCTAACGCGAGTTCCTGGCTTGGTCGATTGTCAGGGTCACAAACAATTTCAATTCGGGTGACTTTCAATTGCTCAAAACAGAATGTGATTAGCCCATTTAAAGCTTCTCGTGCATACCCATTTCGCTGAAATTTATCACTAATCCAATACCCTAAACTGACCATGTTGAAAGTATGGTAAAGCTCGTTTATCGCTACCATACCCATTAGGCAGTTATCACCTCGTCGGTATATACCAAAGCCGTACGCTTCAGATTTGACCCAATTGAGGCGTGTCGCCAAAAGAAACTTTTCAGCCTGCTCTAGAGAAAAGTGAGGCTCACACCAGTCTATCCATTTATGTAGGCTAGGGGACTGTACGATACTGCGCTGGAGAACTTGTGCATCTTCACTTGGGATTAGCTTAAGTTCGAGTCGTGGAGTGATAATACAGTAATCTGGAGTCATGTTATCCATCCATAAAGAAAAACAGCCCTGTCGGGCTGCTTCAAATATTTAAGGTCTAGCGCTGAGGCGATTAGTTGACTCGGCGAACCTGTACAATGATGCCCATTAACGGGTGGTCAAGGTAATGAGTCTCTGAGCTTCGCATACGTCGTTTTTGGTCTAGGCGGTAGCTCTTTAAAAACTCCTGCTTCTCAATAGTAGGCGATACCTGCTCCATAAAACCAGCCTCGACGACACTGTCTCCTGCCGAGTCATTTTGCGCTGTCACACCTGTATCCTCGATGGTATCAATGCTTATCGGCGCTTGAAGGACGACTTCACGAACACTTGGCGATTTCAAGTCTAGCTCAACATCTGCATATAGATAATGTTCAACATAAATTTGTAATTTACCATCCAGTTCGTAGAGCGGTTTAGGAATACTTGTTTCAGTTACGCCCTCAAGTACCTCTTTCTCGAGGTTTGACCCCTTCTTGCTTCCATCACTATTGAAAACGTTAGAGTAGTCTCTACCTGCTTGGATATGGAAGGTAGGCGCAGATAGACGGCCTCGGTCTCCCTGCCTCCAAGCTTTGTGCATCAATACTTCAAAGCCTGCATGTTTTTTTAGCTTAGTGACTTCACTATTTAGCTTGTACGAAGAGTAAGGCAGCATCTGAACGCCTTTACGTGCTCGGAAACTTGTATCGGAAAAGGTTCCTGTACCGTCCAGTGAAATGGCCGGTTGGTTATTTGGCCAAGATTCTGCAGTTTGCTCTGGGTTAACAGAACGTTTGAAAACGACCACTTCAATGTCAAATTGTCGCTGTGCCCATGATGGCAAAGCAACAAAAAAGAGTAACAGTGGAATCAGCTTTTTCATTACAACTCCATAATTCGGTGTACTCACCGCGGAAAAATTAATCAGCCTTACTACTAGGCTTTGGGTAAAAGGTTTTGCTGGAATTCACCCAACATATCACCGACAAATTGGATTCTCTTGCGTCTATCCACTAATGGTACCGTAAACTTAAACTTAGTGGGCCCTTCCATGGCAAATTTTTGAGGCTGAGATTGCAATAGTTTAACCAAATACATAGGGTTAATGTCAGCATCAGGATAGAACTCGATGTAGCCACCCTTGTCATGGGCTTCTATTTTCTTCACTTTGAGTTCAGCTGCAATGAGTTTTAGTTCAGCCACGGAGAGCAGATTTTTCGTGGCGTCTGGCAATAAACCAAAGCGATCAATCAGCTCTACTTTAAGATCATCAAGTTCTTGTTTATCTTGCACACTCGCGATCTGCTTATACATAGAAAGGCGTGTATTAATGTCTGGGATATAATCGTCAGGAAGAAGAGCGGGCAAACGCATTTCCACTTCTGTTTGTTCACGAAGTAGGTCATCAAGTGACGGCTCTTTTCCTTCTTTCAACGCTTCAACCGCTTGCTCCAACATTTCCATATAAAGAGTAAAACCAATCGATTGAATTTGACCACTCTGTTCATCGCCAAGTAACTCACCCGCGCCGCGGATTTCTAGATCGTGGGTGGCAAGTGTAAAGCCAGCCCCAAGGTCTTCTAGTGATGCGATAGCATCAAGTCTCTTAATGGCGTCTTTGGTCATCGCTTTGGGATGAGGCGTCAGCAAATATGCGTACGCTTGGTGATGTGAACGACCAACGCGGCCACGCAGCTGGTGCAGTTGAGCTAAGCCTAGGTTGTCTGCCCGATCCATGATGATAGTGTTGGCGGTTGGGACGTCGATACCCGTTTCAATAATAGTGGTACATACCAGTAAATTGAAACGCTGGTGATAAAAGTCATTCATGATGCGTTCAAGTTCACGCTCGCGCATTTGACCATGAGCGACCGTCACTCGAGCTTCTGGGATCAACTTTTCTAGATCAGCGGCCACTTTTTCAATGGTTTCGACCTGATTGTGCAGGAAGTATACCTGACCACCACGCATAATTTCGCGTAGAACTGCCTCTCGGACAACGGCATCATCGTTTTGTCGCACGAATGTTTTTATTGCAAGACGTCGAGCTGGTGGGGTTGCGATGATAGATAGGTCTCGCATACCACTCATCGCCATGTTTAGTGTTCGAGGAATTGGCGTTGCAGTTAATGTGAGAATATCCACATCGGCGCGCATAGCCTTCATCTTTTCTTTCTGACGAACACCGAAACGGTGCTCCTCATCGACGATTAAAAGACCTAGATCTTTAAACTTAATGTCGTTAGAAAGCAGCTTGTGAGTTCCCACTACTAGGTCGACCTTGCCTTCTTCAATATCCTGTAGAACTTGCTTTTGCTCTTTCGCGGTTTTGAATCGAGACAATACTTCGACTCGGATGGGTAGGTTTGCAAATCGATCACGGAAGTTCTCGAAGTGCTGTTGGGCCAGGAGTGTCGTTGGCACGAGTACCGCAACTTGCTTACCATTGTCTGTTGCAAGGAAGGCTGCACGCATCGCGACTTCGGTTTTACCAAAGCCAACATCACCACACACTAAGCGATCCATGGCTTTTGCTTGACACATGTCAGACATAACGGCGTTAATCGCTATTTTCTGATCGTCAGTCTCTTCAAATGGGAACCCCGCTTTGAACGTGGCATATTGGCCTCTATCGAGTGCAAACTTGTAGCCAGGTTTGAGCTCGCGTTTTGCGTACACATCGAGCAATTCTGCTGCGACATCACGCACTTTTTCTGCCGCTTTACGGCGCGCTTTCGCCCAAGCTTCGCCACCTAGTTTATGTAGCGGTGCACTTTCTTCAGCGCCACCAGAGTAGCGGCTTATCAAGTTGAGTGATGCAACGGGTACATAGAGCTTTGCATCGTTTTGATATTCAAGCGTTACGTATTCCGTGGTCATGCCACCTGCTTCAAGCGTTTGCAGGCCAATATAGCGACCAATACCGTGGTCGATATGAACAACGGGTTGTCCAGGTTTCAGTTCTGCAAGGTTTCGAATGACGGCGTCACTATTAGTGGTTTTGCGATCTTTACGACGACGCTGAATCACGCGGTCGCCTAACAGATCACTTTCACAAATTAGCGCGATTTGCTCGTCGCCATAAAGGAAACCATGTTCTGCCGCACCTAGTACCAATGAAAACTTGTCATTACCTGAAATGGCTTCACAAAAGCTCGGGCTTTCTATAGGACGCAGCTTGATACGTTGAAGCAGTTCGAGTAAAGCTTCACGGCGACCTTCTGATTCTACGGAAAAGACGATTTTCCCAGAGTAATTTTCACTGAAATGACGCAGAGAAGCCATCGGCTCTTTGTTTTGGTGCTGAACGGCAAGATCGGGTAAAGGCTGAATGTTTGGGTTAACTCGCCCTTGTTTTTCAACAATTGCATCCGTTGAAAGTAATAAATGAGGCAACTGTTTAAACTGGCTAAACAGCTCGTCTTTCTTTAACCAGAGCTCTTCTGGTGGAAGGAGTGGACGCAGCGGGTCAACTTTTCTTTGATCGTAACGATAGTCGACGTCCGCGAGGAAAGTGTCGATTGCCGATTCAATATCGCCCACTGTGATGAGTTGACTATCGTCCGTAATGTAATCGAATAGATTTTCCGTTTGTTCGAAGAATAGAGGTTGCCAATATTCAATGCCGGCCGGCCAAGTGCCTTTTGACACTTGCATGTAAACAGATTCAGGCTCGCGTCTCGCTTCAAAACGCTGACGCCAGCGGATGCGAAAATCTTCTATTGCGCTCTCTGTAGTTGGAAACTCGTGTGCTGGTAGTAAGCGAATCTCTTTGACGTCATCAATGGAACGTTGGTTTTCAGGGTCAAAGGTGCGAATGGTGTCGATTTCATCATCGAAAAAATCAATGCGGAAAGGATCACTAGAACCCATAGGGAAGAGATCCAAAATCGAACCTCGACTAGCATATTCTCCTGGCCCAAACACTTGGTCGACGTTGCGGTAGCCGGATTTTTCCAGTTGTATACGAAGCTTCTCAAGTGAGAATAGATCGCCGACTTTGACCATCAATGTATGCTGCATCAAGTATTCTCGGGGAGATTGCCTTTGCAGTAAAGTGCTCACGGGAACGATAGTAATACCGCGAGTTTGTGTCGGCAGTTGATACAAGCGAGCAATGCGATCTGAAATTATTTCTTGATGCGGGGAAAAGTTGTCGTAAGGCAACGTTTCCCAATCCGGGAAAAGCGCAACTTCTTGGCTTGTAAACTGTTCGATTTCCTGCAACAGCTTCAAGGCCGTTTGTGGGTCAGGTACAGCTAAAAGAGTGTGACTAGGATGCTGGTTAGCTAGCTCAGCAATTGCAATCGCTAAGCTAGCGCCTCGCAAATTACCGACGTGTTTTTTGTCTCCGGCTCCGGTAGCGTTAGCCAGATGAAAAAGAGTGGTATCAGACATAGTGGTAAATTTATTTATCTCGATTTAGGGAGCGCTGACGCAGCATTTTTTGTTGTTGATAGAGTGCTGCTTTGATCAATAGGTCTTCATCTAAATCGCGTAGTAGATCGTATTTAATGGTGATTAGATATTGGTTATCTTGAGGCTCACACTCTACGACGTGCCCGTAGCTGTATATTGCAGCCGCGGGATGATCGAGGAATAGCTTTGCTCTAACCAATTGATCCTCTGCTAAAGGCTTAGGTGCAAGGTAACGAAATAGACTAGCACCAAAGGAAACAGTTTGATGGCGGTATACTTCGTTGTCTTGTTGAGACAGCATGAATGTTAGCAGTAGATTGAGCTTAGAGTTTTGTGTATCAAGGAGTTCTATAACGTGTTTAAAGTCGCTGTTATTTAACTCAGAGCGAGCACTGTCATTTAACAAGTCGAGCTGACTAAATTCACTCGCCACCAAAAATGGGGCAGGGATTTCACTTTCGAACTGTTCATGGCTTGGTAGAGTGAGCTCACGCGCTAATGGCTCTACGTTAACCGTCATTCTATGATGGACGGTGAAATATTCTTGATCAGGCATTCTGAGTTTCCTTTAACTAACACCTTGATTATCGCCATACATCGCAACTAATCAAGGTATGTCATTGTTTATCACATATTTTGACGACTAATTAGCAATTAAGGGCTACAACCAAAGGTGATAAATCGGTACATTACCTGCTATCAAACATTATTGGTTTATTTTATGTTTCATCCGGTTTCGGCCTTTATAGGCTTGCGCTACTTGCGAGGGCGCTCCGGAGATAGATTTAGTCGATTTGTCTCTTATATGTCGACAGCGGGGATCACGATCGGTGTGATGTCGCTGGTTACGGTACTTTCTGTAATGAACGGCTTTGAAGCTCAGCTCAAAGGTCGCATTCTTGGTGTCTTACCTCAAGCGATTGTTTCTGAGGTTGATGGCAAGACATCCCGCCAGGAAATTGCGCCAGAATTTGTTACACAACTATCAACGGCTGCTCACCCAGAGCCGATTGTGCAAAGTGAAGCGGTCATTCAGAGTGCATCACAATTGAGTGCGGGGCTTCTTATTGGTATTAAGCCCAGTGATCATGACCCAATTGAAGAGCACCTGATCGCGGGTAGGCTTTCTGCAATGGAAGCGGGCAAATATCAGCTCTTTATTGGTCATACACTAGCGCGAGCTATGGATGTTTCATTAGGAGATAAAGTTCGTTTAATGGTGACCAGTGCAAGTCAATTTACCCCGCTTGGACGTATACCAAGCCAACGAATGTTTACTGTCGCTGGCATTTATAACACGGGCTCCGATGTAGATGGGCAGTTGATGCTGACCCACATTGATGATGCTGCAAGGCTCAACCGAATGAAAAGTGACACTATGACCGGGTGGCGATTATTTTTCCAAGACCCTTTTGTCGTTTCTGAACTGAGTCAACAACCTTTACCGGAGGGTTGGCAATGGCAGGACTGGCGTGAGCAGCGTGGCGAGCTTTTCCAAGCGGTGAGAATGGAAAAAAATATGATGGGCTTGATGCTCGGTTTGATTGTTGGCGTTGCAGCATTCAACATCATTTCTGCTCTTATTATGGTCGTTATGGAGAAGCAATCGGAAGTTGCGATCTTAAAAACTCAAGGTATGTCAGATAATCAGATCTTAGCCATCTTTATGGTTCAAGGTGCCAGCAGTGGCGTGCTTGGTGCAGTGATTGGTGGAGGCTTGGGCGTGTTATTAGCCAGTAACCTTAACGGGATTTTGGAAAGTGCGGGCATCGCATTGTTCTCGGTTGGTGGCGAGCTACCTGTTTTAATTAATCCACTACAAATTGTCGTTGTTGTTGTGTTGGCAATCGCACTGAGCCTACTGGCGACATTGTTCCCTTCTTACCGTGCGTCTTCAGTAAAACCGGCCGAGGCTTTGAGATATGAGTAACCTTCTTCAGTGTCACAACATTTGCAAAACGTACCGAGAAGGAACGTTAGATACTCAAGTGCTAAAAGGCGTCAGCTTTGAGCTTAAAAAAGGCGAGCTCGCTTCGATTATCGGATCTTCTGGTTCAGGTAAGAGTACATTACTGCATATTCTGGGGGCGTTAGATGACGCGACAGAAGGTCATGTCACTTTCCTAGGGCAAGATTTGGCGCAATTAAGCTCAAATAAACAAGCAAAGTTGCGTAATCAACATTTGGGCTTTGTTTATCAGTTTCACCATTTACTTGCGGACTTTAGCGCACTAGAAAACGTTGCAATGCCTCTTCTGATTGGCGGCATGCAAACGAGTGAAGCCAAAGCCAAGGCGAATGCTCTACTCGATAAAGTGGGTTTGAGCCACCGTATTGATCACCGTCCTGCTGAATTGTCTGGTGGTGAGCGCCAACGTGTTGCAATTGCACGAGCGCTTGTCAATAGTCCTGACCTTGTACTAGCCGATGAACCAACTGGTAACCTCGACCACAAAACAGCATTGTCGATATACGATTTGATGCGTGAGCTGAATCAAGAGTCAGGCACTGCCTTTTTAGTAGTGACCCACGACGGTGAGTTGGCAAGTAAGATGGATCGCCAACTGCATATGCAAGATGGTTTGCTACTCAATGTAGAGGAGGCATAGTTTGTTTTCTTCTTTATCATTGTTTATTGGTGGCCGTTTTAGTCGCGCGAAACAGCGTAACAAAATGGTGTCATTTATCTCCTTGTCTTCAACCATTGGTATCACAGTAGGCGTTGCTGTCATCATCATTGGTTTATCTGCGATGAATGGATTTGAACGTGAGCTAAAAGACCGTGTGCTATCTGTGATTTCTCACGGTGAATTTGAAGGTGTACGAGGACCAATCCAAGAGTGGCAATCGGTGATTTCTCAGGCTGAGCAGCATCCTAAAATTGAAGCAGCAGCTCCGTTTGTTAAGTTAACGGCGTTGGCAGAAAAAGGGCAGCAATTAAAAGCTATTGAGGTGCGTGGTATTGAACCTGGGTTGGAGTCAAAAGTCTCAAACTTAAGTCATTATATTGATGATACTGTCTGGCAAAAATTTGTTCCCGGTGAAAAACAGGTCATTTTAGGGCAGGGGGTGGCTAACTTGCTGAAGGTGGAAGTCGGAGACTTTCTTACTCTCATGATTCCAAGTTCTGGCGTAACATCCAAAGTTCAAGCACCAAAACGTGTAAGAGTACAAGTTGTCGGTTTATTGAAACTGAATGGACAAATTGATCATAATCTTGCTTTAGTGCCATTAGAAGATGCCCAACTGTACGCAAAACTTGGCAATGGAGTGTCGGGTGTTGCCCTTAAAGTGGATGATGTACTTAATGCGACTCAGATTGTTCGTGAGGTAGGTAACACCTTAGATGTGTATGTTTACCTTCGCAGTTGGCAGCAAAAGTACGGCTTTCTTTATCGCGATATTCAACTAGTCCGTACGATTATGTACTTGGTAATGGTTCTTGTCATTGGTGTTGCCAGCTTTAATATTGTTTCCACTTTAATGATGGCAGTAAAAGATCGAGCGTCTGAGATTGCGATATTACGCACAATGGGAGCAAGCGATGGCTTGGTCAAACGCATCTTCGTATGGCAAGGCGTTTTCTCTGGTGTGCTAGGCAGTATTGTCGGAAGTGTTATTGGTGTGCTGGTGGCACTGAACTTAACAGGGCTCATAAAAAGCCTCGAAACTGCAATCGGCCATCAGTTTTTATCGGGTGACATTTATTTTGTTGACTTCCTTCCGTCTCAAGTTGAACTGACAGATGTGCTGCTTGTATCGACAACGGCAATCGTGCTCAGCTTGTTAGCAACTTGGTATCCGGCATCTAGGGCCAGCAAATTAAATCCTGCTTCGGTACTTAGCTCAAAGTAGAACTGAATAAAATGAAAAAGGACCTGTCAGGTCCTTTTTCATATGTGTCTTTCATATCAGTTACAAATTGCAGTTTAGAAGGTAGCAAAGTGTTTACTTGTTACTTTTACTTCTTCAGTAACCCGCCTAATCTGATTTTTCGTTTTTGCCAACTTCTCACTACAGAGTAACGCCAAAGCGCTTTTATACCGAAGAAACCGATAATGGCTGATAAAACCCCACAGATTAAGCAGCCCAGAAGGAACGGTGGTCCAATAGTGTTCATTTGGTGAAGAATAAATTCCCATGACAATTCAAAATGAAACGGCTGGGGTGGCACATGCATGGCCCATGCTCCTACTTTGTAAGCAAAGTAGAACAAAACTGGCATGGTGATCGGGTTACTGACCCACACTAAGGCTACTGAGAGAGGTAAGTTCACGCCACAG
>CEUY01206093.1_pt1 | contig 11883 bp, 13 predicted proteins | sample 361481 | NCBI WGS metagenome assembly CEUY01 (sample SAMEA2622737, study PRJEB7988) | marine metagenome | isolation source: saline water (ENVO:00002010), including
AAGGCAATTACACAGTATTACTTAGATACTGGCAGTTTACCACCTCATTCATCATCTAACTCATCAAGAGATTTATCAGGAGCGGCATTAAAGGCAGCGCCTTCCGGTGTATCAGGTTGGAATGGCCCATATTACCCATTTACAACAGCAAGTTCTGAAATATTTAAAAGTTCACAAGGTTATAATATAACTATTCCTTATAGAGAAGATGCAACATGGGCTAGTTCAAGCGCTGGTACATGTAGAACAACTTCAGCTAGCTGTTATGTTTATATTTGGATGAATATTGCAGATGCTTCTATTAAGCAAGCTTTAGAAGAAGAGATTGATGGTAATAAAACAACAGCTGCAGAAAACTTAGAAGGCAACTTTAGATACTATTCATCAGGATGTATGATTAAGCTAGATATTCACTATAATCCAGCATTGGCAGCTACATAATAATATAGATACTAAAAAAGCACCGTTAGGTGCTTTTTTTATAGTTACTTATTAAGTTTTATATTTAATTGCTCAGCAACTTCTTCAATACGTGATGAAACAATTGTTAGAACGTCATCAATTTCATTTTCGCAAGTGTTGATGCTAATAGAGTCAACAGCTGGTTTAAGTGGTCTAATGGCTCTGTTTCGGTCTGTATGGTCACGTGTGATGATGTTTTCTAACATTTCATCATAGCTTTTTTCTTTACCAATTTCTTTAAGCTGTTCTACACGGCGCTTTGCACGAACTTCTGGTGCGCAATCTAAAAAGATTTTAACCGGTGCATCAGGTGCGATAAATGTACCAATATCACGGCCATCTAAAATAACACCTTTAGAACGATACTTTTTAGCAAAGTGTTTTTGGAACTCATCTAAATTAATACGTACTTCTGGAATTGTAGCAATTTTAGATGCCATTGCGCCAGTTTCTGGATTTCTAATTTCTGAAGTTACATCTTTACCATTTAATATAATATTAAATTCGCGAGTAAAATCAAAATCTAAATTTTTAGAATTGAATATAGCCTTGATTTCTAGGTTTTCATCAGTTAGTGTTTCGTCTTGCAGTAGGCATAGTCCAACTGCTCTAAATAATGCTCCGGTGTCTAAGTATCTAAAACCGTATTTTGCTACTAGGTTTTGAGCCAAAGTACCTTTACCAGCGCCAGCTGGTCCATCAATTGCTATAATCATAAGTCCTCCTAATTTTCTCTACTTGGATAAATACATAATAACGCGACTAATAAGAAGTTATACAACGACATTGTGTTATATAGGTAAAAGCTATAGCTTGTTCCTAAAATCGCTTGAATTGCATCAAAAACATAAACTACAACAAGTGGAAAACCAAAGGCTATGCTATGTTTTGTAATGTCATTAAGTCTTCTTATGTATAGTGGCAATAAAAGCAATGCAAAACATGTCATAAATGTTCCAGGAACAAGTGGAACTAGGGCTTGCATAGCCTGTTCAGCTGCTTCTTGCTCTGTAATTTTGCCTTCATAAGCTTGGTATTGTAGCTCGCCAACTTTGTTTTGTAAAACATCATTAATACCTGATACATCAGTAACCATATAAAGTAGTACTAAAAAGATAATAGAGTAAAAGAAAATAGCCGTGTTAAATTCTTTACGTGCGGCACGTGTTCTAATATCAAAAAAATTAGTACTATACTTTTGTATTCTGTAAAGTAAGTAATTAAAATCCATAATTATTTATCTTCTTTCTCTTCAATAAAGTCAAATAGTGAAGGTTCATTGTCTTCATCTTTACCCATAATATCAACTAGTGCATCAGTAGGGATAGCTTTAACTTTTTCAACTAATTCTTCAGGTTTTTCAAAGTTTAAAGTTGCATCATCTGGTAGTTCAATATCTAAAAATTCAGCACCGTTACTAAAACCATGTAGGGCTTTTTTACCAACTGTAGCTCTGCGGCCAACAAATTGCATAAAGTCATCTTTTGTAACTTTTCTTTGGCGTTTAGCACCTGCTAGGCTTTGCATCATAAAGCCGTGGTTAAAGTCAAAAGTAATAAAGTCTAGTAGTGAGTCACCATCTTTAACATTAATAGTTTTAACACCTTTACCTCTGTTTAATTCAGGTAGGTCATCAAGTGGGAATGCTAGCATTTTACCACTTTCAGAAAATGCCACAAACATATTACCTTTAATTGCTTTAATAACTTTAGCAGTGTCAGTTTTACCAACGTTTAAAATTTGCTTACCATTCTTAGTTTGGCTAATTAGGTTATCGCGTGTTGTTTTAAATGCATGACCCATTTGTGAAACAACCACATAATGTGAGTTAATAGGGCTAAATGCTTGGATGATTTCATCACCTTTAATATCAACTAACATGCTTACAGGCTCACCAAAACCACGACCTGCAGGTAGCAGATGGTTTTGTAAAGTAAATGACTTACCTTTTGCTGTAAATAGAATTGTTTTTTCAGTTGTGTGAGTTTCAATTCTTGCAAATTCGCTGTCGCCTTCTTTATATTTAACCTCTTGGTCTTTAATATGGCCTTTAACAGCTTTAACCCAACCTTTTTCAGATAGTAAAACTGTGATAGCTTCTTTTTCGATTTGATCTTCAATTGAAATATCAACATCTGGAATTTCAGCATTAATAGTTGAACGACGCTCATCTGCGAATTCTTTTTTAATAGTTTTAAATTCTTCGCGTAGTTCTTTAGCTTGCATATCGTCAGATTCTACAAGTTGTCTTAAGTACTCTTGCTCTTTTTCTAAGTCTGAAATTTCATTTTTAATTTCTAACTCATCTAATTTTCTTAAACGGCGTAATCTCATGTTTAAGATAGCCTCAGCTTGAATTTCAGTAATATTGAAACGTTCCATCATTACTGGTTTAGGCTGATCTTGAGTTTTAATAATTTCAATAACTTCATCTAGGTTTACATAAACAACCATATAAGCTGCTAAAATGTGTAAACGTTCTGCAATTTTATCTAAACGATAGTTAGACTTACGTACTAATACATTACGACGGTGATTAATAAAGCACTCTAGCATACGGCGTAGGCTCATTAGCTCTGGTGCGCCATGGTCGTTAAGAGCATTCATGTTAACAGAGAAACGAGTTTCTAAGTCTGTCATCTTAAATAGTTGCTCCATTAACGCTTCTGCGTTTACAGTTCTTGATTTTGGTTCAAGTACAATACGTAGGTTTTCATCAGACTCATCCATAACATCAGCTAAGAATGGTAGCTTTTTAGCTACTACTAAGTCTGCAATTTTTTCAATTAGTTTAGATTTTGTTACCTGGTATGGAATTTCAGTAATTACAATTTGGTATTGGCCACGGCCTAGGTCTTCAACTTCCCATTTAGCACGTAAACGAATAGAACCTCTACCTGTTAGGTAAGCTTTTTGAATTTCTTTTGCATCTTCAACAATTACACCACCTGTAGGAAAGTCTGGTGCTTTAATTAAGTTGAATAGTGTTTCATCATGGCAGTTAGGCGATTTTAAAATAGCCATTAAACCATCGCATAGTTCACCAACGTTATGTGGCGGAATAGATGTTGCTAAACCAACAGCAATACCACTAGCACCATTAGCTAGTAGGTTAGGGAAGCATGCTGGTAAAACAGAAGGCTCAGATTCTGATTCATCATAGTTATCAATAAAATCAACAGTACCTTGGTCTAAGTCTTTAAGTAAAAATTCTGCTACTTTTGTAAGTTTAGCTTCAGTATACCTCATTGCAGCTGGGCTATCGCCATCAACAGAACCAAAGTTACCTTGGCCATCTACAAGTGGGTAACGTACAGCAAAGTCTTGCGCTAAACGTACCATTGCGTTATATACAGATTGGTCACCATGTGGGTGATATTTACCAATAACATCACCAACAACCCTAGCACATTTTTTGTAAGTTGCATTAGGGCCTAGTTTTAATTGTCGCATAGCAAATAGTAAACGACGGTGAACAGGTTTCATACCATCTCTAACATCAGGTAACGCCCTAGACGTAATAGTTGATAGGGCGTAAGTTAGGTAACGGTCTTTTAATTCGTTTGAAAAATCACCTTTGATTATATTTGTCATGCTTAATCCTTAAATTTCTAATTTTGTTACAATGTCGTCTTGGTTATATGTAATGCGAACTCTTTTCATTTCGCCTCTGTTAGCTTCAAGCGGAGTACCGATTAGTTCTGGTAAAAATACTAAGAATAGGTCTGCTACTAGCCATAATGCTGCACGGCCTGCGTCGGGCTCGTTGCCAACTTCAAATTCATAAATTGCAGTTGCTTCGTTGCTTGTTTTTGTATAGTCAACAGGGCCACCTAAAACAGACTCAACTTGAAAACGAGTCATACCATCGTGGAAACCAGAAATGTTTGGTTCTTTTTTACCATCTGCAGCCATGTAAACTGAACAACCTTGGATAAATAGTAAACCTACTAATAAAATCTTTTTAATCATTATATAAATACCTTAATTAATTATTCTACAGTTGAAAGTCTGAAGTATAGGTTATCTTCAGCAAAGAACATATTAGCCTTAGGGTTGATGTTTTCCTTAAGTTGGCTAAAGTCAGCTGAAGTTAAGTTTGAGAATTTTAACCAGTTATAGCAATATGTAATATAGTCTAAAGAGCAAGCTTTTGTAGGGATGTTAGATGCCTGCACAATATTAATTTTACCTTGGTCGTAGTTATCTAAAATAGTTTTTGAGATATATGGGCCATCCCATTTAGCAACGTTGTTTTGGTTTTTTAATAAATCATCCATAGATTTAGGGCTGTGGCCTAAGTCTACAACGTAAGAGCTGTAAGCAAAGTATAGTTTGTTAATTGTAAGAATCATATCTTTACTTTTTGTTTTGCTTAAAACAAAGCCTGCACCTAAAATAAAAACAGTTGCGATTAGTCCAATTACTGCAAATAGAATCTTTTTATTTTCAAACATCTTTACTCTTTCTTTTGTATAAATATATCTTTTTTATTGATAGATACTAAATAGTATACTACTATATATATTACTATATAATAGAACAATCAAAAGGAATCGTCAAGAAAGAATGTTGTTAAACAAAAATTATTTTGCCAAATTATTTATGCTGTTTTTAGCCTTATCAATTCAAGCTCCTATAATGGGTGTTATTTCTGCTATAGCTATTGGTCATATTATTGATATTAGATGGGAATGGATTAAGGCATATTTTCTAAAAGAGTATGAGTATCAAAAAAGATCAGAAGATTTTATTTTTCTGCTAGGCTTTTATTGTTATATTTTAAATGTAAATGCAAAAAAAGCAGCTAAGGTATTAACTAAAGAGATTGTTACACAAGAACCTGCACAAGTAGAGTCTTTACTTGTATATTATATTGAAAATTATATTCCTAAGAATTTTAAAAGAAATAAAAACTCTAAGAACGCTAAAAGCTTTAATGATAAAGTGGTAAAAGCAAAAGCATCTATTATGGTTAATATTGGTGATAATGTTAACTTTTTTAACTTAATTGAATCTATATACAATAATGAGTTTGAAAATGCATCTGCTGCAGATATTGAGTTATTAAAGAAAATAGCTAATGACTTTTCTATTGATTATAACAGAAGTTACCAATACCAAGCAAAGCAGAGCGCTAAACCAGAAAATACTAGCTCGAAAAAGTCAGAAAAAGCTAACTTTAAAGAAGAAAAAACAAAGTACGAATATAAAGCAGAAGAGCCTAAGCAAAGTACAAGCTATATTTCAGTAGAAGTAAAAGATGCATTTAAAACTTTAGGATTTAATGCAGAAAATCCTCCAACATTAATTAAGTTAAAGCAAGAATATAAAAAACAGGTTAGAAAATGCCACCCTGATATGGTAGGTGGTGGTGATTTATCAGCTAAAAAAGCAGAAGAACTAAACCAAAAGTTAACAAAATTGAATAAATCAATGGATATTGCTAAAAAATTTCTTGCTAATAGCTAAATAACAGGTTATCATACTATATATAAATCTATATTATTCAAGGAAAAGAAGACAAATGAAAAAGGTTTTTACTCTACTAGCAATGGTGGCAGGCCTAAGTGCATGCGTGCCTTATAATAACTATTATTCACAACAGCCTGCAGGTTACTACCCAAATGCAAGCTATAATAATCCGTATCAAAATCAACAAGATTCACAAGCATCACTTTACTCACACAACTACGAGCAAAGCTTAGAAATGCACGAAGATAGAGAATTAGATACTATTGCAATGATGCAGCAATCTGCAATTCCTGTTAAAGAGGTTCGTCAGCAAACTGTATATCAAGAAATGCCGCAAAATCCAATGTATCAGGCGCAACAAACTCAAGGTTTAAGACCATACTACAACCCAGCTCTAGTTGAGCAAAGCTCACGTGGTGTTGTTGGTGTTGGCCAAGCTATGCCAGGGCAAACTACTAAGCCACTGCCAGTAAGCACAGGCTATAAAAAAGATGGTTCAAGCAAGCTTATTGTACCAAACGCTTGGAGAATGGCTCACCCTTCAATTGGTAAAGGTTTAGAGTTAACTAACCAACAAGAACGTTTAGAATTAAACCTAGCTTTAAACAGCTCAACAGTTAAAGAAACTAAAGACGTTAAATTAAGCGGTTTCCCAGTTGCTATTATTGGCCTTGCAAACTCAAGCTCAGCTAACTCACAAGGTTTCTTATGTAAAGATGTATACTTAGTTAAAGCTAACAACTCAGGTGTTGAAAGAATGTGGTCTAAGTTCTGTCGTCACCCTAACTGGAATGAATGGGTTCTTACAGCTTGGTAATATATTAAATTTTAAATTAATTGCTTTATCTTATAATTTAGATTATATAAATTATGATAAGGCAATTTTTTATGTCTAAATAATAAAAATAAGAAAGTTATTATAATATGAAATTAAGTAAAGCAGCGATGTTTGGTTTAGACGCACGTATTGCATTGGCTATATTTGGTGCACTAAGTGTAATTAGTGGAGCGGCATTATATGGTGCTATTAAAAATGCGCAAGAGGTTGCATATATTACAGGTTTAGCAGAAGTAGAAAAAGCTATTGAAGCATATTATATAGATACAGGCGTTTACCCTACAGGTGTAGCAAATGATTACTTTGAATTAGAGAAATTAAATGTTGAGCCAAGTGGTGTTACAGGCTGGAATGGTCCTTATATTAACCTAACAAATGGTACAAGTAGATACTTTGACTTTAAAATACTTGGTGGGTCTGTTTTAGGGGTTAACTATGGTAAGGATGTATCATGGGGTTTATCAAGAATTAACTGCGCTACAATGTTAGCTGGGCAAACATGTTCTTTATGGGTTGCTACACAGTGGTCAACAAAGTCAGCGGCTGAAAGCTTTGATAAAAGAATAGATGGTTCTATTGATCATAATAATGGTGATGTTAGGTTAATGTGTCCAACAAGTGGGGCACATCTAGGTGAATGCACAATTTATTATAAAATGGATTTACACTCTAATATTTAACCATTAAATAGCTTATTAAATAAAAACTTATTAATTTGCTGAACAAGCTTTGTTTGTTCGGCATTTTCTATACCTCCAAGTATTTGAGGTAATACTAAAAGTTTACTTTTATATGGGTCGCCCATTTGTTTGCTTACTACTCTTCCAGATTTTGGCGATATGTAATAAGCAGGGCTGTTATCATCATCTTCTTTTAAGTAGTTTGCTGCATCTAATGTTACACCAAGCTCTTTAAGTAGGTTATAGTCATATAATGCCATTAATTCTTCATTTTGCAGGCCTAAAGTATCAAATAATTTTGTTGTAGATATAAATAAATTAGTGTAAGGGATATCTTCTTTTAAATACTTAACTAGGTTTTTGCAAATGTAGTTAAGGTTTTTCATTGCGTTTAAATTATCAAAATATTTTACAAAAGTTTGCTCAATTAAATTAAATTTTAATGTGCCAAGGTTATCTTCTTTTCTTTTTAAATGAATGTACTCAATAATATTGCCTTTTTGTAACTCTGCTTGGCGCTTTTTAGCTATTTTTACAATACCTTTTTGTAGTCCTTTATGTTCGCAAAAAATTGTTACAAGTGCCATGTTTGCACCTGTATAGTGTACGTTTAGTATAATAGCTTGTTTAAATTTATTTAAATCATTCATAATTTGCATTATATCATAAAAAAGGGCTTGAAAAAAATATAAAACAGTGCTAAGCTATATTTAATAATAATAAGAAACGATAAGTTTGGATTGAAAAGTACTCTCATTGCAGAGTGCTTTTCTATCCTGAACTACATGTAATTATGCCACAGCAGCCAGCTATATTTAAGTTGGCTGTATTTTTTTTATTCTTTTTTTATGTTAACCTTTTAATAATAAGAATAAAGGGAGAAATATCAAATGGTTAGAAAAGCAAAAAATGTTATGTTATACGTTATTCTTACAGCCGCATTTACAGCTGTTACATACTTTACTGCTGAAGAAGTAAAAAAAGAACGTGCAACTTTACAGTGGCCAACGGTAATTGGTAAAATTACATATTCTCAGGTTGCATCAGAATATTCTAGGGATTCAGACGGTAGAACAACAAAAATGTATTATCCTAATATTAAATATGACTACACAGTTGAAGGCGTTGATTATAAAGGTGATAAACACCAGCTTAAACAAACAAAGTCATCTCCTGATACTTTTGCAAGAAATGCAGTAGCAGAGTTTCCTGTAAATAAAACAGTGCCTATTTATTATGACCCTAAAGATGCATCTTTAGCTATTTTATCACCAGGGGTATCATTTATAACTAAGCTATTTTTAGGCGTGTTTGGTTGCGTTGCTTTAGGTTTATGGGCAAACCTATTTTACAGACTACATAATTACTTAAAAACAAGAGAAGAAAAATCAGTTAAGACTGTATAATTTATATTGTAAAGATTATAAAACAGTGCTACTATTCCGCTAAATATAAGGAGTAAGAGATGGTAGAAATTATAAGATTATTATTAAAGATTAAATTTATTAGATTTATTTTAAAATTTGGCTTTTTTATAGCATCTTGCACTGTTTTTATGGTTGCTAAATTACTTATGGACGAGCTTGATGAGATAGAAAATTGGAATAAGGTGCCGGCTAAGGTAGTTTCATCAAAAATTGCTAAAACTCAAGCTACAGAAATTTATTATATTGATTTAGACTACTCATACAAACTTAATGGTAAATTATATACAGGCGGAAAGCATATAAACAAAAGTGCCGATAAGTCTAAAGTAGAACAGGCAATATCTCAATACAAAGAGTTTACAGATATTGAAGTTTGGATTGACCCTAAAGATGATGCTAATAGCGAAGTTGTTTTTAAAGATGATTATGGAGATAAAGTATTTAATAGTATTAAGATATTCTTCTGCATAGCATTGTTATTTTTAACTTTATCTATTATTTTATTATTTAAGGGTGTATTGGCCTGGTTGTTTAGCTTAATTGGTGGTATTTTAGTATTTGATTTAACTAAAAAAGTAATTACTAAAGTTAAAGAAGAGCATAATGACAAAAAAGCAGTTAATCCAAGAGATGGTGAAACAATTCAAAGAACTAGAAATATTTAGGAAAATAAGAAATGTCAGACAGTATTACAGGTAGAATTTTATTTAACGTATTTAAGGCTTCATTATTATTTATTGGTCTTACTTTATTAGGTGTTTCATGGCTTATGAATAGGGAAAATCTAATACAAGATGATTGGCCAGTAACAAAAGGTAAGGTTTTTTACTCGCAACCTGTAGAAGTTAGCGATACATTTTTAGGCCGTAGCATTAAGCATTTTGACCTTAGCATTAAATATGGCTACATTGTAAATAAAGTACGCTACAATAGCACAGGCTTATTTGTTGAAGATACAGATAAAACTTTAGAAAGAGCATACTTTGTAGAAAAAGCTAAAGAGTTTAGCAAAGGTAAAATTGTGGATGTTCATTATAATCCAGAAAATCCTAAACAAAGTTACTTAGTAGCAAATATTGATGAAGGAACACGAACATTTTATGCAATGTCGCAAAAAATAGTAGCATTTTGTATATTCTTATTCTTAATAACTCCATTATTAAGCTTTTTTAAAGAAAAAAGATACAGAAGAAAAAATAAAGTAGACTCAGGCCTAATAGTACCAGAAAACGCTAGAAGAATAACACCAGAACAAAGAAGAAGGTAGTTTGTAATGAGAGAATATTGTTTTAAGTTTGCCATATTTGTATTTTTACCAATTTTAAGCATTTATATGTTATGTGCAGATATTTCTAATGCCATAAAAATTAAAACTGTTGATAGCTGGCCTAAAACTCAAGCTACTATTTATAAAGTTACTGAAAGAACTGAAACTACTACACATAAAGCATCAAATGGTGAAGTTAGATCAAAGCATTATACAAACTTTAATATTTATTATCGCTATAAGCTAGATAATAAAGAATATGAAAATTCAATGATTTCTGTAGGTAAAAGCAATTTTAGAACAGAACATAAAAATGAAATAGAAGGTATAAGAAAACACTTTGCTGAAGGTGCTACTTTACCAGCATTTTATAACCCTGAAAATCATCAAGAAAGTTACCTTCTAAATACATCAAATTTAGATAGTATTATTACGACTTTAGCTATTATTGGTCTTTTATTCTTCCTTGCTTTCTTTATGAAGAGAATAGGCAAAGATGAAGAACTTAATGCGCAAAAAGTAGAAGATACAAATAACATTAAATAATAAAAGTAGTTAATTTAATAATAGTAGGGTTACTTTAATCGGGTAATTCTTGATTTTTGTACAAAAATTAGCTATATTGAGGACTGAAATTTTAAATTATTTAAGCAAGAGAGAACATATGTCACAACAAAATATAAGAAACTTTTCAATTATTGCCCACATTGACCACGGTAAATCTACTTTGGCAGATAGACTTATTCAGCTATCTGGTACAGTTGCAGACCGTGACATGCAAGACCAAATGCTAGACTCTATGGAGCTAGAGCGTGAGCGTGGCATTACTATTAAATCAAACGCTATTACTCTTGATTATAAGGCTAAAAATGGTGAAATGTATAAGTTAAACCTTATCGATACTCCAGGACACGTTGACTTCTCATACGAAGTATCACGTTCATTAGCTGCTTGTGAAGGTGCGCTACTTGTTGTTGATGCATCACAAGGTGTAGAAGCTCAAACTCTTGCAAACGTATACTTAGCTTTAGAAAACGACCTTGAAATTCTACCAGTTTTAAACAAAATTGACCTGCCAGCAGCAGAGCCAGAGCGTGTTAAAGCTGAAATTGAAGACATTATTGGTTTAGATACATCAGCTTCACCAACTGTTTCAGGTAAAACAGGTGAAGGTGTTGATGATGTTTTAGAACAAATTGTAGAGATGATCCCTGCACCAGATGGTAACCGTGAAGATCCACTAAAAGCATTACTAGTTGATGCATGGTACGATAACTACCTTGGTGTTATGTTACTAGTTAGAGTTAAAGATGGTAGCATTAAAAAAGGCCAAAAAATTAAGTTCATGTCATCAGGTATTAACTACACTGTTGAGCGTGTGGGTGTGTTTAAACCTCATAATGTTCCAGTTGATGAACTTTCAGCAGGTGAAGTAGGCTTTATTACTGCATCTATTAAATCAGTTGCTGATGTAAACATTGGTGATACTATCACACTTGATAATAAGCCTTGTGCAGAGCCATTAGCTGGTTTCAAAAAAGTTCAGCCAATGGTATTTTGTGGCATGTACCCATCTGAAGGTGATGACTATGAAAAGATGAAAGACGCTTTAGAAAAACTACAAGTTAACGATTCATCACTAGAATTTATTACAGAAGTGTCGCCAGCTTTAGGCCATGGTTTCCGTTGTGGTTTCTTAGGTTTACTACACATGGAAATTATCCAAGAGCGTTT
>CEUY01159286.1_pt1 | contig 11882 bp, 10 predicted proteins | sample 361481 | NCBI WGS metagenome assembly CEUY01 (sample SAMEA2622737, study PRJEB7988) | marine metagenome | isolation source: saline water (ENVO:00002010), including
CCTCGGCGCAGATACTTCGGTGGCTATGCCTGGTGGCACTGGCCGTTTGTTGTATTAGGTGTGCCTTTTATGGTGTTTCTAAGTTACAACATGGTATTAACCCCGTTTCTTGCAAAGGTGGCTCCCCTAGCTACCAATACGGTGATCACAGATGAACAACAGGCCATTCAGCTGTCAGTTGTAGAATCTGGTTGGCATAAAGTCGAAATTGGCACATTTTCAGATGGTAGCGGGTTATTTGAAATTGCTGGCCCGCTGGATTTTCAGTATTTCATTGCGTTTGATCACGACCCGGATTATTCCCTTACTGACCTTGCCCAGTGGCGCATCGGTCAAAATTATGAGGATTTCAATGTTAAGTCTTGTTCAGAGAACAGGACGCTATCGGCTGGCACGCTTCAGGTTGAGTCATTTGTCACCTGTAAAGGCACAAGTATGGGAGACCCCACTATTGCCACTCATCACTTCATTCGTGTCGATGACCAGATTTATGAGCTTTATGGCTACCTGAGTACCACTAAACTGACCTACAAAGAACAAGAAGCGGGCTTCCTCCGCCAGGCGCAGGGGCTTAAACGCTATGAACAATAAATCCATTCAACAGATACTCATTGGTTTTGGTGCGCTGCTCTGGACGCAGTTTGCGTTGGCAGTCCCTGTGTCAGAGGCTGAAAGCAACCGCGCAACCACGTTAACCTCGCTGGCTCAGGGCTGGATGGCGAGCGCCGATGAGTTTGACACTGAATCCTTAACCAAAGTCTATACAGATGTAAATCACACGATCTACGCCAATAAAATCGTTACCAAGGTAACGAAAGCCTGGTATTACCCGACCAAAGCGCTGGTACAGGAGTCGGGGTATGAAACCCTGAATTACAATCAACTGTCAGAAACGGTGACTGATCTTCAGGCCTTTTCGGTAACGGCAGAAGGCCGTATTACCTGGGTAACTGCTGAAAATATTAAAGAAATTGAAGACGATAGATATAATATTTTCACGGATGGTAAACGCAAAGTGATCAGTTTTCCTGGCTTGCAGGAAAAGGGCATGACCGTACTTTCCTATACTGTTACGCATGATCGTACAAAAGGCATTGAAGACTGGTCGAGAACGCATTTCCCGCAACAGTTTTCGCCTGTCAGAGAATACCGCTTAACCGTAAGTGCTAAAGACGGCGCGTACTTTGATTATAACGTTTTCAATGACGTACTCACGTGTGATCGCGACGAACAAACCTTAGTGTGTTCAGGTACCGAACTGGCTGCGCTGAAATCAAGCGAAAACGTGAACTGGCTTGATCAGATTGGGCAAGTGTTTGTTACTACCACACCTGATTGGAATGGACTGATCACCCGGGTAAATAAAGGCTTCGAACAGGCGCTGGCGAGTCAGTCCAGCGTGGCAGAAACACTGGATATGCTGTTGACTGCAGATATGTCTGTTAAACAGAAAATATCGGCAATCCATGAGTTTACTGCCAGGGACATCCGCTATGTCTCTATGTCGGATAATGGGCATGCTATTGTGCCACATGGGGTAGATGACACTATTTACAACCGCTATGGCGACTGCAAGGATAAAACCGTTGTCTTGGTTGCAATGTTAAATGCGATTGGCGTACCCGCTTACCCGGTACTGGTGTCTACAGACAGGGAATCCCTTGCTCCGGTAGCGTTACCTGGCATGAGCTATTTTGATCACGCCGTGGCCTGCTTCGAGTTAATAGGCAATGATTATTGTCTGGATGCCACCGATGCTTACAGTGATTGGCGTTATGTCTCAGACTGGATTCAGGGGCATGTTTCGCTACCTCTCAAACAAGCAGCTGCACCGGCGCCAGCGTTGTTGCCGCAATCGACGCACCGCTGGTTGGTTAATCAGATTACCGATATTCATTACACGTCTGGCGGGGGACAAACCGAACAGCAGACGGTTACGTTTTCCAATGAGTATGCCAGCTCGATGCGGAGCAACCTTGCCAGCAAAACCACTGAAGAGCAGAACAAGTGGCTGACGTCGGTGTACGCAGATGTGGTTGCAACGGGTGTGTCACCTACGTTTGAGGTAGAGGGAATCGATGCTATCGGCAATCCACTCATCGTGAAAAGCAATACGGAATATGAGCCCTATTTTGATGTTGCAGAAGAGTTTGTGCTTACTGAATATGATGCCTGGGTACGTTACGAACTGGGTTTGATGAAGTTGTCTGAAGCGCCTTTTGGCTATGGGTTCCCGGGGTTAAATATCGACTCGACCTACAACCTGTTTTTGCCACCAGGCTGGAAAGTACGCAGCCAACCGGCAGCGCTAAAGTTAACAACGCGTTTTGGTGAATTAACCCGCAAAGTCAGGTTAGTCAAACCTAATCATATTGAAGTCACCACTATGCTGGACATGCCGCAAACGCATTTGCCCAAAGACGACGTAGATGAGTTTAATGATGTTATTAATGTATTCGTTGAGGAATCATCCATCTACTTTAATGGGGTTGTTGAATAATAAAGGGCCGTTAGCGCGGTACTTTTACCGCGCTAAAACTCATATTCCAGAGAGAAGCGCAGCGAATGGTCTTTACTCACACTGTCAATAGCCGCGATAAACCCCAATTCCCATTTTAACTGGCGACGACTGTCAAATCGCTTGATCCCCATGAACGCAGGGCCGATGCCAACAAAATCGTCCCCGGTGTACAACTCAACTGCAGGCTGCAACAGGGGCATCCAGCGATACCGGTATTTTACCCGCAGCTGCGTTTTTAATTCCTGATCAGGTACGTCTCCCCACTCATATACCAGCAGCGTATTCACGGTCAGGCTGGTTTGCCCAATCTCTTTTTCCATTACCAGACCGGTAGTCACCTCCCAACGCTTTTCATTGTGGTATTTTTCCACTTCCAGCAAGGTGCCAAAGTCAGCCCAGTACTTGCCTTGCTCAGTCATCATCCAGCGCAGCTCAAACTCATAACCTTCCAGGCCAAAATCATCGTGTTGTTCATCACGGGAACCGACCGCATAAAACTTAGCAATCACGGTTTCACTTAACGCATGACCAAATGCCAGGCGCTGCAATAACTCGTTTCCTTCCTCGTTCTGGCGCGACATAAACCGCCATTCTAACTCGCGCTCGAATGGCAAAATATAAGGGTGGTAGACACGGTCAACCACGCCTTCAGAGGGCTCTGCGGCGGTGGGCTGCATGTTGAACAGCAGCGCTACAAAAAGAAAAAGGGAAAGTCGTAATCTCATGAAGACGCTCCTTCGGGTGATGAGCGAAGTAAAAAATGATGTCGAAGTACCATGCACTGACCCAATACAACCAGTGTCAGCCAGGTCAACAGATAAGGTAAGTCTGGTTGGGACTCATAACCCAACAGCGCTTTTAATAAATGGCCGTATTCGCTGGCATCGCTAATGATGACACTGCTGTCCCAAAGCGCAGCCGATTCGTCGATGACACCTGTTTGTTGGAGCAAAGGTATAGCGCCGCTTGCTTGTGCCGCCATAAACAGTACCCACAGGCTCTTCATTGCCAGTGTTGTGCGATATGGCGACAACAGCACAACCAGCAGCATTGCCAGGCTCAGGCTAATACCACTGCCCAGCACAGAACCTACCAAAATCCCCGGTAACCGTTCACTGTGACTGCCAAAGGCAAACAGATACAACATAAAGTCGGCCAGGTGCAGGCTGATAACGGGGACGGCGGCAATGATCGCTGTACTGCGATATGCTCTGAAATCGAGGCTCAATAGGGCAAACAGGTAGGCTATTAAGAGCAGGGCTACGGTTAACCATTCATAACCTGCGCCATCGAAGGTTTCGCTTACACTGTTTCGCAACAGCACCAGAAGCGCAGTGGTGATGGCCGTGCTAAATAGCAATACAACGAGCGTTTTACGTTGCAGGCGAAATGCCAGTAATAAAAAACTCATGAGTAAGGCAATGGGCAAGGCATCACGCAGCATCAGGATTACGGTATTAATGAGCATCCGGCACCTCCTCGCCTGGTGGCAGTACAATAACTTCACCCTGAGCGGTAGTAGGGTGATACTGGCCAAAAAACGGATAGCGCCCGGGGGGCAGGGGACCGATGAACAAGTTGGCTTTTGCCTGCCCAAACACCACTTTTTCCCGGTTAAGCGCGAAGCTGTCGAATTCTTCCGGATCATCATCTTCGTTAACAATAATTAGCTTCACCTTTTTGTTGGCGGGCACATAGACTTTGGCTGGATGAAACAAATGGTCTTTAAGTCGAACAATGACTTCGGGTCTGGCTGCCAAAGCATCCTGGCTCAGCACGATCAGGCAAACTGATAACATCAATCTCAGCATAACGTGTCCAGAGATTGTGCTTTGCTGTGCTCATTAGCATTTGTTGCATCGCTGGCGTGAATAGGCAGGGTCAGGGTGACCAGTAAGCCGCCCAGATGGGATTTGCCCAATGCTAACTGACCGTGATGTAACATCACAACCTGATTGACGATAGCCAGGCCGATACCGCTGCCTGACTGACGTTGCGTCTGCGCGTTCGCCACCCGAAAGAAGGGCGTAAGCACTTTGAGGTGCTCCTGTTCGGGAATGCCCGGTCCCGAGTCTGCGATCTGAACGGTAATGTCGGTGCCGGTCATCTTCGCAGTCACTTCGATTTCGCCACCCTCTGGGGTGTATTTACTGGCATTACCTATCAGGTTGGACAGCATGGTTTGAAGTGCAAAGGGACTGGCTTGCAATGTACATGGCTCGCTAACCAGTGAAATAGCCTGCTGTTTTGCGTCAATGGCTTCATACAGGTCACTGATAACCTCCTGCAACAGAGACTCTATTTCAACGAAGTCTAATTCAGCGTGTGCGGTTTCCGGATTAGTCTGGCTCAACAGTAACAACTGATTGACCACGCGAATCATTCGGTCAGCATCGCGCTGGCATCGGGCAATTTCTTCCTTATTTGGCGCGTCTGAGGCGTGCAGGTTGTGTAGATTAATTTTTAATACGCTTAAAGGCGTGCGCAATTCATGCGCCGCGTTAGCAGAAAATAACTGCTCGCGTTCAAAAGCCTTATTGAGTCTGATAAACAACGAGTTCAGGGTGTCTATGACGGTTGTTAATTCACTTGGCGTGTTAGGTAGTGCAATAGGCTGCAGGTTATTTCTGGCCTTGTTTTCGAGTTGAATCGATAACGCACTAAGCGGCCGGACGCCGCGATTAACCACCCAGTAAATAAGTACCGCAAGTATCGGAATACTGCCAATGAGTGGTGTCATGGCCGCCAGGATCAGATTTTCAGTCAGGGTGTCTCTGCTGCCCAACGGGTGAGCAACAATAACCACGGTGTTGTTGAGAGGCGCTGTATCGGCTAGCACACGCCAACGATTCCCCAAGAAGTTCTCAGCGCTAAACCCTTTTTTAATTGACGTGATGCGCTTGTCCGGGGCATTGGCTGAACGTATGAGCAAGCGGTCTTGCTGCCATAATTGCCAGGCGACATCTGGAGGGCTTTCTATTTCCATTGTGTTAGAGATGTGATCGACGGGCAAAGAAATTAACGTGCTTGCGATGGCCCTGAGTTCGCCGTCAAACAGTCTGGTCGCGTCTTCCATACTGGCGCGATAGCCCGTAATGGCCGCACTGAACGTAACCAGCACTATCAGCGCGATTAAGAGCCAGGTGACCTGGCGACGAATGGAGTTCATAACGGCGCTTATGGCCCTTTCGGGGTAGTATAACCCACACCACGGATGGTTTTTATGAACTGCTCAGGGAGTTTCTTTCGCAGATTACTGATATGCACTTCGACCGTGTTTGACGCTACTTCATCACCCCATTCATAGAGCTTGTTCTCAAACTGTTGTTTCGACAGCACCCGACCGGCATTTTCCATGAGGATTCGCAGCACCATAAATTCTCTGCGCGGCAAAGCAACCGGCGCGTCGTTTACGGTCACTGAGTGCTCGGCAAGGTCCAGTTCAACGCCGTGGAGCTGAATTCGGCTGGAGGCGACATTGCCGAGCCGGCGCTCCAGTACCCTGAGCCGGGCAAAGAGTTCGGCCATCTCAAAGGGTTTAGGCAGGTAATCATCGGCGCCACAGTCAAGCCCTGATATTTTGTCATCCATACTGTCGCGGGCGGTTAAAATGAGCACAGGCAGCGAAGCTGATTGATGGCGAAGTGTTTTCAGTACCTGTAGCCCATCCATGTCGGGCAAACCAAGGTCGAGCACGACGATGTCGGTATCGCCTTGTTTTATTGCTGCCAAAGCGGTTTTGCCCGTATGAACGGTATTTACCGCGTAATTTTGCCTGCGCAAGGAATCTCCTAATGCGTGGGCGAGGGCAAGATCATCTTCGACTAACAGTATATTCATGTGATGCCGTGTAGCATGTGGTAAAAATTGAAATGCAAATTTTCGCAAGGTTTCCTTAAGAATATCTTAAGACAGCGATTTACAACAATAACGCGCTGATTTTTATTTAGAAATAATCGGAGAAGTCATTAGTCTGCCACCGCGTAGGCGCTAGCATCAGTATTTTCTAATTTGAATGGCTATGTCTTAACTTGCTGAATTTACTGTTTTTTTTACTGGGTTCCTGTGCTGCTTAAAAGTAAACAGTGACTGACATGTCATACCTAAGCCGAATAGCGAGCGTGGTGTTTGTAGTGTAAAATTCACACAAGTGTCATCGTTTATTCATCTTTTCGTGGAATTGCATTGATCGTGTCGTCGGGTAAGTTGTGGGCAGAGCTGGTTGCTTTGTTTATTTTTGTTCCATTGTTGTTTCTTGCTGGTATTCAGTATGTCGGCCCTTACCTCATGGCTGCGCTGGTTGTGGTTGGCGCGATCTGCCTTTGGTTGTTGCTGGCCGATAGTTCATTCAAGCGCTTTCGTTTGTGGAACTGGCAGCATGGTAAACCCCATCTGCTTGCGTCGTTCAAGCTGTTCATTCCCTGGGCATGTTTAACGGCAGTCGTGGTGTACTGGTGGTTGCCAGATGCGTTTTTGCAGTGGCCTGCTGAGCAAACGTCGCTGTGGCTGATGACACTGGTGCTATACCCGCTGCTGTCGGTAGTGCCTCAGGAAATTATCTATCGCACCTTTTTCTTTCACCGCTATAAGCAAATTTTGCCCTCGCGTTATGTACGTCTTGGAGCCAGCACGCTGTTGTTTGGTTTTGCCCATGCAATCTATGGCAACTGGATTGCGGTAGCCGTGTCTGCCGTGGGCGGTGCGGTATTTGGTTTTCGTTACATGCAAAGCCGCTCTACTGCGGTGGTGGTGGTAGAGCACTCGTTGTGGGGCTGCTTCTTGTTCACCATCGGATTTGGCTCATTTTTGTCTATTCAGCACACGTTGTAGCCAGAACAGTGTTTGGCGCCTATGTTCCGGGTGACATATTGCAGCGCGCCAGAAACGTCTGCCATACAGTGACATGGTTTTTCATGGCCAACTGATACTCAGCAAACTGTTGTGATTGTTCTGCCAGGAACATTTTAAATGCGGGAGGTAACACGGGTGACTGCTGCCAGCTGAGTGATATGGGCTCGAATGCGTAGTGAAACGCGTTGATTCGGCTACCTATCGGCTGAATTTTTTCAATAAAAGACAAGTAAAACACGTTGCGAAGAATGGTGGCTGTGTCGTCCGGACGGCCTTGTCCACACGAGAGTGCAGGTAACAAAGTGTCGAGCTGTTGGGTAATGACAGGTAGTCCATTTGCCAGCTGTTGTGCCGCAAACCAGACACTGGCAGGCAAACGCAGCAGTGCCAATTGTTGCAGGTGAGTCTCCAGTCGCGCGTCTTGCAGCGCATTGCCATCACCATACTGATTCAATTGCTTCAGGCTGGCTACCTGGCCTGTAATATCCAGATCATCGCCATTAAGCAGGCCGGGCAGTGGGCGGCCAAAAGCCTGTTTAGTTTCGTCGCTCAATGTCAGCATGTTACTCCAGTGTAATGCATAGTCTGCTGACTTGACCTTGAGCCACTCTTGCATGGTGGTCAATTGCCCCTCACGGTTTTCCAGGTCCTCCCCCGACTGCTGATAAAACGCAATACACTGCTCAAGCGCCTCAATTAACTGATATTCATACCGCAATCGAACCGAATAAGCCTGTACTTTTCCCAGTGCTGTATTGCGTTCTGCGACCAGGCTGCCAAGTTCACAGGTTTGGATGTTGTATAAATCGGTCAGGTCAATTTCGATGCCTTCGGGCTGCAGTAGCAGGTCGTTGCGAGCGGGGTAAGAAAGTGGTGCCCGTGATGGAAGCGCAGGCAAAGTGGTATCGAGCGTGCGCGATAGTCTGGCGTGATAATCGTCGAGTTGCTCTGCGGTGTTATCTGGTGAACACCCAGATATCCATAGCAACAGACTCAGGCACAACACGCGTAAAACGCACGTCAGGGTGTGAGTAGATAGGGAGTAATGGGTTACAACTGTTGGCAAATCTGAAGTACGTCCTGTTGTGCGGTGGTTAAATACTGACCGCCAAATAATACGGCATGATTCAGTATGTGGTAAAGCTGATAGAGTTTACGACGGGATGCGTAGTCTGGATCTAATGCCCACGTAGCCTGATAACCGTCGTAAAAGGCTTGTGGTAACCGGCCAAACAGTTCGGTCATGGCGATATCTGTCTCCCGGTCGCCAATGTACACGGCGGGGTCGAATATAACGGGCTGTTGGTGAGAGAAACCGATATTGCCGTGCCACAAATCGCCATGCACCAGCGAGGGCAGGGGCTGGTGGTGTTGCAGGTACTGATGAATGCGCGTAACGCACACGTCAATATTGCACCATTTATGGCCTTTAGCGGCGAGCTGCTCCAGCATCACACCTACACGAAATTCAGCGTAAAACTGCGCCCAACTGGAAACAAATTCATTCATTTGCCGGCTTTGACCGATGAAGTTGTTGCGGTGCCAGCCGAAGCGGTTTGTGGTGGGCGCCCGATGCAAGGTGGCAAGTTGTTCACCGCAAGCTTGCCACAGCGCACTGCTAGCGTGGTGCATTTTAAAGTATTGCAACACCAGGTATTCATGCAACGCGCCGTTTTCTTCAATGACGCCATGACAAATCACGGCGGGTACTGTTATGCAGCCTGTGTTAGCCAATGCTGTTAACCCATCGGACTCGGCGTCGAGGGCCATGTCATTGGCGTGTTCCATGGTGCGGTATTTTACAAAGTACCGGCGTGCGTCATCGCGAATCATCACACTCTGGTGAGAGTCGCCACCGTGCAGCACTTGTCGATGTTGGCACACAAACAAATGACCGGTTACTTCAGATATGGTTTCACTGATAAATTGCCACATTTGCATGCGATGTCAGAGGACGTACCCTGAGTATGGAAGATATTGTTGCCTTTGCCAGTTTACCCGCCGTATTTTTTGGGATTTTACACGCATCTCGAACTGCAGATGATGGTAGGGATTCATCAGAAAAGCCCGACACAAAATGTTATTTCGCTTTTAGTCGTTGCATGAAAGAGTCTAGACGTTATAATCCGAGCACAAAGGGGAGTGTAGCCCCATTCATGCACCCATTCTCAGGGTGTTTTTTTATGACTAAAAACAAACACAAGTGGCACAGAGTAGGTGTCACCACTGTAAGGACGATTCATGCCTGTTATTACTCTTCCTGATGGAAGTCAGCGTACTTTCGACAACCCTGTTTCTGTATTAGATGTTGCCGCCGATATCGGCCCTGGTCTGGCAAAAGCGACCATTGCCGGTCGTGTAAACGGCGAGCGTGTTGACGCGTGCGACGTTATTGAGTCTGACGCTGCGTTAGAAATCATCACCGCAAAAGATGAGGATGGCCTCGAAATTATCCGTCACAGCTGTGCGCATTTAATTGGTCACGCGATCAAACAGCTATGGCCTGATGCGAAAATGGCGATTGGTCCGACTATCGACAATGGTTTCTATTACGATGTAGATATGGAGCATAGCCTGACCCAGGAAGACCTGCAGAAGCTTGAAAAGCGTATGCTGGAACTGGCAAAAACAAACTACGATGTGGTTAAGAAAAACGTAAGCTGGCAGGAAGCGCGAGATACGTTTGAAGCCCGCGGCGAAACCTACAAAATTGAGATCCTCGACGAGAATATTCCGAAGGACTCTTTCCCGGGGCTGTATCACCACGAAGAATATATCGATATGTGTCGTGGCCCTCACGTACCGAACATGAAGTTCTGTCAGCACTTTAAATTAATGAAAGTGGCAGGCGCTTACTGGCGTGGTAACAGTGACAATAAAATGTTGCAGCGTATCTACGGCACAGCGTGGGCAGATAAGAAGCAACTTAAAGCGTATTTGCAGCGCTTGGAAGAAGCGGAAAAGCGTGACCACCGTAAAATTGGTAAAACGCTGGATCTGTTCCACTGGCAAGAAGAAGCGCCAGGCATGGTGTTCTGGCACAACGATGGCTGGTCGGTTTACACCGAGCTGGAAAAATTTGTACGTAACATGCTGCGCAAGTACAACTATGACGAAGTAAAAGGCCCGTTGATGATGGACCGTGTGCTGTGGGAGAAATCCGGGCACTGGGACAAGTACGCAGAAAACATGTTCACCACCGAATCAGAAAAGCGTGAATATGCGATTAAGCCCATGAACTGTCCGGGTCACGTGCAGATCTTTAACCAGGGATTGAAGTCTTACCGCGACCTGCCATTGCGTATGGCGGAATTTGGTTGCTGTCACCGTAACGAACCCTCTGGTGCCTTGCACGGCCTGATGCGTGTGCGCGGCTTTACCCAGGATGATGCGCATATCTTCTGTACTGAAGAACAAATGCTGGACGAAGTGTGTAGCTGTATCGACATGATTTACGATGCATACCGCACGTTTGGTTTTGAAAAGATCGAAGTAAAACTGTCTACCCGCCCTGAAAAGCGTGTAGGTAGTGACGAGATTTGGGACAAGGCAGAAAAAGCCCTGGCAGATGCGCTTAACAGCAAAGATATTGAATTCAAGTACTTGCCGGGTGAAGGTGCGTTCTACGGTCCGAAGATTGAGTTTACGCTGTACGACTGTCTGGATCGTGCATGGCAGTGCGGTACCGTTCAGGCTGACTTCTCAATGCCTGGTCGCTTAGGGTCGACTTACGTTGCAGAAGATGGCGAGCGCAAAGTACCGGTAATGATTCACCGTGCGGTGCTGGGCTCACTGGAGCGTTTCATCGGTATTCTTACTGAAGAATACGCGGGCTTCTTCCCGCTTTGGTTGGCGCCTAAGCAAATGATGGTAATGAATATTACCGACAAACAAGCTGAATACGCTGAGCAAATCGTGGAAAAACTGCAAGCGCAAGGGTTCCGTGCGAAGTCTGACTTGAGAAATGAGAAGATAGGCTTTAAAATTCGTGAACATACGCTTAAACGCGTACCTTACATGCTGGTGGTCGGTGACAAAGAGATGGAATCGGGTCAGGTGGCAGTGCGTTCTCGCCGGGGTGAAGACCTGGGCAGTATGCCAATCGATGCCTTTATTAGCCTGGCGAACGAAGAAATCGCTGGAAAAACCATCAAATAACGGTATACTCGCGCTCTACATTTGTAGCGCGCGATTTCGTTGGCTACAGCAAAAATATAAGTGTCTGGTTTACAAAAGATTTTTAAATATATCAAACCAGGTGAAGATTAAAGAAGTTGGAGGATTAGCACATTAAAGGCGCTAACAATAAGGCTCAGGGCGATAAAGCCCGAATTAATGATGAAATTACGGCAAGAGAAGTTCGCTTAATCGGCGCGGACGGAAGTCAGGTAGGAGTGGTAACGCTTAACGAAGCACTCAACTCCGCCGAGCAAGCAAGTTTGGATCTTGTTGAGATTAGTCCTAATGCTGAGCCGCCAGTCTGTAAAGTTATGGACTATGGCAAATTCCT
>CEUY01197985.1_pt1 | contig 11878 bp, 16 predicted proteins | sample 361481 | NCBI WGS metagenome assembly CEUY01 (sample SAMEA2622737, study PRJEB7988) | marine metagenome | isolation source: saline water (ENVO:00002010), including
GCCGAAATAAAAGCAAGGTTATTTTTATCAGCGGGATTAATACGTTTGTCGTTAAGAAGCAATTTAACAATGTCAGTCTTTCCCTCTAGACAAGCCGAAATAAAAGCAAGGTTATTTTGATCAGCAGGATTAATACGTTTATCGTTAAGAAGTAATTTAACAATATCAAAATAACCATATCGACAAGCATAGATGAAAGCGTTATTATTTTCATTAGCGGGATTGATACGTTTATCGTTAAGAAGTAATTTAACAGTATTAAAATAACCATATCGACAAGCCAAAATAAAAGCAAGGTTGTTTTGATCAGCAGGATTAATTCTATTATCGTTAAGAAGCAATTTAACAATATCAGCCTTTCCATCTCGACAAGCCGAAATAAAGGCTTTATTGTTTTGTTCAGCAGGATTAATACGTTTATCGTCAAGAAATGATTTGACAGTATCAAAACTACCATATTTACAGGCTTCAATAAAATTGTGATTATTTATTGCTTCAATGTTCAAGATTAAATCTCCTAAATTTATAGTATTATATCATAAATACTAAAAAATTGAAATATTATTTTTAATTAAAGATATATCTAATTTAGAAATTATTTCTTCTTCTTTTCTATTTGTAAAAAAAAATTTAATATTTTCTTTGAACTTAGGATATATTGTTTTCAAAAAATATAATTCTTCCTTTGAATCATAATCAAAATTAAAACAATAAATATTTTTTTCAATAAAGATTTTTATAATATCAATCTCTTCATATAGACAAGCATAGATAAAAGCGTAATTATCTTAAACAGCGGGATTAATACGTTTATCGTCAAGGAGCAATTTAACAATATCAGTCTTTCCATATTCACAAGCCAAAATAAAAGCAATGTTGTTTTTATCAGCAGGATTAATGCGTTTATCGTCAAGAAGTGATTTGACAGTATCAAAACTCCCATCTTTACAGGCTTCAATAAAATTATGATCATTTACTGTTTTATTTTTCAATGTTGATTATCCTTGATTATGGAATTTGATAAATAAATTTTTATGGTTTATTTTTTTTATTTTTGATTTTCCATTTTGAAATAGGATTTTTAAGAAGTTCTGCATTGTAATATCGTCTATCATGACTAACTTCTTCACCAATAAAATCAGGAATATCAAATTGTTGACCTTCCCAATCAATTTCAATTTCAGCTAATACAAGTCCTTCGTTATCACCTTTAAAAACATCAATTTCCCAATAAAGTGTTTTTTCATAGAGTCCATTTTCAAGACTTTTATAACCATACTTATCAGCGTCTTTAAGAATTTCTTCTGGAACATCTTCTTTTTGATAAAATTCCACTTGTGGTATAACAAAACGAGTTTTTTGGATTTTTTCTTTTTCACTATTAATTAGTAACAAACCTTGTTCAAAAGGAATAGTTGTTTCTACTTCAATTCTTGAAATACCGCCTTTTTTCTCTTTAATAGTTAAAAAAGCAGTTTCTTTATCAGGAATACCAATAAGTAACGCTGAATTATTTTTAAAAGAAGCTGAAGTTCTAATTCTTTGAATAAAATTATCACCTTCCCCAATATACGCTTGTTCAATAGACTTAATTGAATCAGCACTATTCTTTGTTTCATCTTTTAATTCTTTTACAAGAAATTTTCTTTCAATTTCATTAATCATAATAAGTCTCCAGTGTTAATAATATACTAACACAAAAATTAAAATTAATCTAACTCACCAGAGTTTAATTTATTATAAAAAGTAATAATATACCAATCAGAAACTTCTGAAACCATATCGCGCATATATTTCAATTTTTCTTCATTAGTTTTAGCACTTTGAATTAAACCTTTATAGGTATTAGAAGGATAATATTCATTTTCATAAACATAATTAAGATATTCAAACAACATAGCCATATTATCTTTATGAAGCTTTTCTTTTCTAATAGGTTTGATAATATACTTAAATTCAACTTCAGATAAAAATTCACGTAAATCAAATAAATCTTGATTATCAATTACTAAACCGTTTTCATTAATAGTAAAGGCAAAATTAAATTGATTTTTTAAGAAATTAAAATAGTTTTTTATTTCCGTTTTAGATTTTTTATAAGTATTTTCAACTAAATCATTAATCATTGATTTAATATTAGAGTTGAAACCTTCATAAGTTTTAATATTTTGAAAATCTTCTAATGAAAGTAATCCACCATTACATAAATAATCCGCCAAATCTGAAGTTACATAACTATTACGATCTGCTTCATCCATAATTTGACATGTAATAGTTCTTTTTTGATTTTGCAAATCAATATTAAATTGAGCAAAGTGTTTTTTATCTTTTAAAATTTCACGTTCTAAAACTGGCAGATAGTGTTTTTGATCGTCATAAAGTTTATGAGGATATTTAATTAAACTAACTTTAACATGATCAGTAATATTAATTTGATCTTTTTCAATGATAATCATATTGTTGTTATTATCATCAAACCCTTCTCTTAATCCAAGATTAGAAAAGAAGTCGTGAATCATACTTGCGCCATCATGACCAAAAGGAGGGTGTCCAATATCATGAAGTAAGCAAGTATTTTCAAGAGCATTTTGATAATCAATATCAGTGTAATTAATATTAAGTTTATCAGCAATAATATTTGCCATAATCATACCACAAGTAGAAACTTCATAACTATGACTAAATCGTGTTTTAGTTACTTCTTCTTGTTCATTTTGTGGAAAATAAACTTGCGTTTTATTTTTTAATCTTTGAAAAGCCTTTGCTGATTCAATAAAAGACTTTTCTTGATATTTATTGTTAATCGTAATGTTGTTTTCTTTCACTATTTTTACCTTTAAAATAAAAAACCTTAAAAAATTCAGTATATTATACAAAATTTTTTTTTAAATTGCAAGTTTTTTATAAGTAATTACTATCTTTATTGGTTAAATAAATTAATAATTTGTGTTTTTTGCTAATAATGAAGGATCAAAATCATTATTTTCATTACGAAACAAAGTTACATCTTTAGAAGAATAAGTAACAAAATTTTCTACTTTCATTGTACTATTTTTATTAGAAAGATCTTCACAGTATTGTTTTTGAAAGAATGCAACAATAGGAGAGCCAATTAATAAAAAAGGAAACAAAATAAAGTTTAATGTATTATCAATAACAGGGTTATTAAAAAAAATATTTTTAAATTTAAGTGTTTTAATTAAGTGTTCTTTTAAAAACCAAAAATATGACATAGCTGCAATTTCAGCAATATAGTATTCATTTTTACTCATTATTTATCCTTATTAGTTAGTTATATTACCAAGTCCTTTAGAAAAAGCTTCAAAGTACTTCACTTTATTTTTAGAACAAAAAATTAAAATCTTAACAGTCTGATAAAAGTGATAATGTACCATTAAAGGGTTTGAATATTTAAAAGTATTAGAGAAACCGAATTTATTAAAATAAAAAATGACAGCCGAATTACTTAAAAACAAGCAAAAAGAAATAACGAAAGTGATAATTGAAAATAAAAAGATTTCAAACATAATAAACTCCAAAATATTTAAGATAACAATTATATTATATCTTAATATAAGAGGAAAAGCAAAAAAAAATGCTTTAATAAAATACTCTAATAAAGAATATTTTAAAAAAGCACTTATGACTGTTTTCATATTTATTAACTGATTAACGAATCACAGTCTTTAATTTTAATCAGTATCTTTTGCCTAAACAAAAGTAAAGTATTGATAATTTAATTTGAAGAAAGCGTTTTATAAGCTTTAATTATTTTTTTAGCTTCTTCATAAGTTTTATTTTGCATGTTTTCTTGGATAATGTCAAGAGTTACAGAGTCAATAAATGTTAAACAAATTTGATTATTACCAGTTTCAACTCCAAAATGAGTTTTTGAGGGAATTTTCTTTGCAAATCTTATCAATTTAAATATTTGTTTTTCTGTCATAATACTACCTTATTAAAAAATACCGTATTTGAAGGAATCGAAACCTTAGACGCTTCCAGATTTATGACTTCGGATTTTAAGTCACCTACGGATACGAACCGCTGCGGGGCTGATCAAGCCACTTACCATTTTACAAATTTGGTGGAAAAGGTAGGGTTTTCACCTACGAACACGGCTCTAGAACCGATTACCCCACTTAAAGGAGTCGCATAATTAGTTCTCGAAGAATACTAGGTCAGAATGTAAACTTCTCTCTTTTTGGTCGAACTGTCCTGCTTCTTTTCCATAATACTGTCGAGTAAGGGAGAACTTAAAGGTTCTCCGAACAAAGTCCAAGTGTCAATTCACGATCTTACTCTATCTGTACAGAATGAAAACTAAGGAGAAATCCCCTTAGTCAGTAGATGCAAACTTGGCAACAACGTTGCATTAACACCTACAAAAATTTGGCGGTTCTTGCTGGACTTGAACCAGCGACCAATTGATTAACAGTCAACTGCTCTACCGACTGAGCTAAAGAACCATATAGTTAATAAAACGCAAAGTTTGGAGCCTTACTTTCTAATTAAATTAATAATTAGTGTTGTATATCATTAACTGAGACATATAATAACTGATTCAATTATAATAGTCAATAATTTTTTGCTAATTTTCTAAGCGAATAACAAGCTCCGATATTCATTAGGGCAACAACTACAAACCTATATTCAAAAGAAAATTGAAGTTTGAAGCGAACCTCGGATTTAAGTTATCTTTCTCCTATACACTCTATGGCATTATCGTAATGCTCTCGTAGAAAAAGTAGCAAAAAATATTCCCGAAGGACATATATATAATAATAAACTCTGCTTTAAAAGTCAATGAAAAATTAAAAAAAAATTAATTTAGAAAATAAAAAAAAAGTATATAATTTAAATAAAAGGAGAAAACTATGAAAAATTTAAAAGTTTCAGTATATAGATATAATCCTGAAAAAGATAATAAACCTTATATGCAGGACTATAATATAGAGTTTGAAGATAATGAAGATATGATGGTACTTGATATATTAATTAAATTAAAAACAGAAGATCCAACATTATCATTTAGAAGATCTTGTAGAGAAGGCGTTTGTGGCTCAGATGGTTTTAACATCAATGGCAAGAATGGTCTTGGCTGTATTACACCAGTATCTTCTCTTAATACGGATAAAATTGTAATTAGACCATTACCAGTTATGCCAGTTATTAGAGATTTAATAGTTGATTTAACACAATTTTATACTCAATATGAAAAAGTAAGACCATATCTTATTAATAATGAAGAAAAACCAGAAAAAGAAAGATTACAAACACCAGAACAACGTGCTGAATTAGATGGTTTATACGAGTGTATATTATGTGCTTGCTGTTCTACTTCGTGTCCTTCATTTTGGTGGAATCCTGATAAATTTATAGGTCCCGCAGGTCTACTTCACGCTTACCGTTTCCTTGCAGATACAAGAGATACAGCCACTAAAGAAAGACTTGAAGATTTAGATGATGCATTTAGTGTTTTTCGTTGTCATGGAATAATGAATTGCGTCAGTGTTTGTCCAAAAGGTTTAAATCCTACAAAAGCAATCGGAAAAATAAAATCAATGTTACTACAAAAAAGAAAGCAAGCTTAAAGCTTGCTTTTTTATTAAAAGGTATCAACATTGTATTGAATTAATGTTTCTGGTTTAATAAGTTTGATATATTCTTCAACTCTTAAACTCCAAGCTTTTTTCCAACTATAATAAGGATCGTGTTTTTCAGGTTTTTGATAACATGGAGTTTGACTAAAATGTTTTATTTCTTTTCCATTATTAAATACTTGATTTTTTAATAAATTAATAGCTTCTTTTTTAGAAACGGCTCTTTTATTGACTTTAAACAATCGTTTACCAGAAGAAGTAGAAACTGATAGTTTGGTGTTTCTAAATTCTATTGTTTTCTCTGAATATTTATTTATATCAAAACAAACAATTTCTTTTTCAAATTCATCCTGATTTAAAAAATCTTTAATATTTTGGTCAATAATTTCTTTTTCGGAAGATAAGAAAAATTTAAGTTTGCTTATTAAGCCAGAATCTTTATTTTTTGCAATATCAGAAGATATATTTTTTATTTTATTTTTAATTCGATTAATTGAATTATATAAAGAATTATATTTTTTTAAAAAATTAAAAATTACTTCAAAAGATTGTGAAGATGTTTCTTTATGAATAAAGTTTAATAAATTAACACATTCTTCAATATCAGAATTAGATGCTTTAAAACAGCTTTCGTAATTTGTATTATATTCCTTTTTTTCTTTATCAACAGTAAAAATAAAAACAAAAGAATGTTTTTTTGAAGAAAATAAAAGATGAATAGAGTTTTTAGAAACAATTTGGGAAAATTTAACATTAAACTCAGTGTTTTCTGTTTTAAATTGATTTTCAAAATCTAAAATAAGACTTTCAAATTCTTTTTCTTTAATTGAAAGTTTATTAGATTCTTCTTTTAATAAAGTTTTAAGATCTTTAGTCATATTTTTCCTTTGAATATTATAAATCAAATAGCAATAGTAATATAAAGACCATTAATGTTATTTTCATTTAAAATAACAGAAAGTGCATCTTCAAGCCATTGATTGCTTTCATTAACTTCTGATAAGACATTACCGAATTGATTTGTGATATAGGTTTTCTTTGATTCAGGATAAATACCTTCTTCAAATAAGATTGTTTCAACTTCATCATAACTTTTTTGAGAAGCAAAAATAAGAGAATCAATTAAATCTTCAATTTCGCAAGAGCTTTCAATTTTAAGTTTTAAGGACATAGATAATATTCCAATTGAATAAAAAAGATAGCCTATTATAACACATAATAGGCTTTATTGGAAGTTTTTTTAAAAAATTAATGCCCGTAGTCAAAGGCAATACAATAACGTCTTTTAGGATTAATAGCAGACTTTTTAAAGCCTGTATAGATGCCGCAACATAGTTTATTAACGTGTTTTTCAATTTCATAATACTGATTAGCAGGAACAATCAATAAGTTGCCAGAATATTCAAATTGATCCATTAGAATTTGAATATCTACATACATATCCCAACGATCTTGATAATGAACCTTTTCAAGCATTTTATGATTAGAAATATAATCAACAATATCTTTAACAGATTCGTTCTTTCTGTAAGTAGTAAAGCGATCCCAAACTGTTTTTTCAAAGCTATCAAATTTTTCAATTGACTGTTCTAGAGATTCATTTTTACCAAAAAAATTCATAAAATTTTCCTTAAAAATTATTTAATTTATTTATTTTGTCAGAAGTTTCAATTATTTTATTTAAATCAAAATTAAGTTTATCAGAACCGCCTTTATAAAAAAAGCAAAAAGTATCAATAAAACATTTATATTGAATTAAAACAGAACAAATTTTATATTTTTGTTCTTCATAAGCAATCCCTAAGTGATCTACTCTAATTTTATTTTTAGTATAAAAATCAATAATATCAGGTCTGTTTTGTAAAATCAACTCAAGAATTTTAGGTTTGTTTTCATCTACACAACGTCTGATACATTCAATTTCTACCTCTGATTCTTCTGTTATTAATTGTAGTTCAATGTTATCAAAACTGTATTTTAACGCATTTAGCCAGTTGAAGTCAATAAAACTATGAAAAAACATATAATTCAAACAGGATTTCTTTTCTTTTCTTAATTTGTAAACTTTTAAAAAATCATTTTCTAAATCCAAATCTTCATTATTATTTTGTTTAGATAAGAGGATCATAAGAATAATATCAATTTGTTTTTCTGTTAAAGAAATATTATCAAGATTACTGATAATTAAATTAACATCTTTTTTGGCTATTTCTTCAATATTCATATTTTAAAAATCTTCAAATTTAGAACGTCTAATAAAATTATCAATACATTCGTTATTAACAACAACAGCATCGTAATAACTTTTTATAGATTTACCATCAATAGTTACATTACCTAATAAATCTTGATAAATAAGTTCAAAAGTTTCACACATATCATTATCATATAATTCAAGAAATTTTTCTTTTGATATTTTTTCACCATTAACAATAAGAGAGGAATTAGTTTTATTTAAAATATATTCAATAAAAATATCAATAGCTGAATTTTCACTAATTTCATCATAATTAAAACTAGAATCATCAATATAATTATAATAAAAATATTCTAAAAGATCAAAGTAAAAAAATGGAATAGCCGCTTTGAAATTTGAACCACCTAAATTATTAATAGCTTTAACAGTAGTATCAATTGTATCATAAAATTGATTTAAGTCTGAAATATCACTGTAATTAGTTTCAGGATAAAAGTACTGGTAATCATTATTTAAAATAGCATCCATATGATTTTTATATTTATTACTATCAAAAATAACAGCATGAAATCGACATTTTTTAAAATCTTGCAAAAATTGTTCGTAATTAACTTCTGAATTCATTTTTTATTCCAATTGCTTAGAAGAGTGTTTATTATATCAATTTGAAAAATAAAAAACAATAACTATTTAAAAAGAAAAAAATAATCCATATTAATATAACTAATATGGATTAGTTATATTTTTAATTAAAAGCTATTTTATCCATTCGACTTTATTTATGTTAACAAAAGAATTTTGAATATTAACCAATATTTCAAAACGGTCAGAATAATCAACTTTTAATTCAGAAAAACAATATTTTTTGTTTTTATATATAAATTCTCTGTTTAATAAATCAGAATTGATATATAAAATTAAAATATTAAGAATTTCTTTACCAAAATAACAATGAATTAAATTTTTTAAATTAAAATATAAAGAGTAGTTAAAAGTATTAGAAAAATTACCATTAGCATAAAGAATGGAATCAAAAGAAACAAGTTTTGACGTAGTATCTAAATGCAATTTGAAGATAAATTTTTTAAACTCTTCTAACTCTTTTTTATTTAATTTTTCTTCTAATAATCGACCAATAGAAAGAGACATAAAATGATTGTAATATTCAGTAGTAAACAATTGTGTTGAAATATGTATTAAATGAGATTCTTTTAAAAGTTTATTTTTTTCGTTTTTAAAAGCAACAATAGATTTAGTATAAATAGGATTAATTTTTTCTTTATTTAATAACAATTGAATAATAGCATTTTTATAAATTTGGCTATTTAAAGAATCTTCTTCAATGAGTTGAATTAAATCAAAAGTAAATATATCTGTGCTATTTTCTTTGTTTTCATTAAAAGAATTAATAAAATGTTCAACATTATGATCTTTAGTTAATTGTTCAATAATATTCACTAAATAAACCTTAAAAATCTTTATAAATATCAATAAAAGTATTCAGATTTAATGATTTAATGAAATCATTAGAATCATATTTATTTTGTTTTAATTCATTAACGAATATAATATGGAATGTATCTTTGTAGAAAGAAAAAGCTTGTTTTAGTCCTTTTTCGGATTGAGGAAATTCTTTTTCTACTTCATGTTTATATGACTTCTTTTTAGAAAAAGCTTTAACAATAAGTTTTCTATTATCAATATCTTTAAGTAATCTGCAATGTTTAGTTCCTATGCCAAACTCAATTAATATTTCTGGTTTCATAAATTGCCTACAATAAGTGATATATTTTGATTAAATCAAATCAAAATAAAAAGTGTAATATTTTCAACTATAATAAACTTTTTTAATTATAAAATCAATCTTTTTCTTTATAAAAATGTTCGATAGTACCTTTTACTTCTTCTAGTGTACCTAATATAAGTAAAGTCTCAAAATAATGAGTACTACCTAAAACTAAAGGAGTTATATACAAATCAAAAAGAGCAGTAACTCCACTTTCATTAGGTAATGAACTCGCTGCTCTATCAGCGTGTTTCATACTATAAAGGTCAAAAACATATTCAGTAGGAGAGTTATTTGGTATTTTAAGTAATGCAATAGCAATAGAACCATCTCTGCTTGCACTGATAATAGGAGATTCATAAGGATAATTTTTATTTTTTATAGGGGCTTGAAAAGGAACAAGTTCTTCTTGAAATAAATAAAATTTATCCCAAGAGGAAGGAGTATGTGTAGCAAGTACTTGGAATTGTATTCTTCCATCAAGTCTAACACCTTCATCTACATTAGATTCTACATCAAAAAGTGTTTTAAAATGAACCACATTATTGAATCCTTGATAGCCAATTGATATTTCTTTGGAAACAAAGGTGTTACTTAATTCTTTTTTATTTACAGCGCAAGAAACAACTCCATTATTACATTGATTAGGCTCTAACCAATAAGCCATTTGGTTATTAGTATATAAAACATTATTTTTAATTGACATATTTAATAATTCACTAGAAGATCTATTCACATCTCTTATATTTCCTGCTTCTGTCGGGTTATAACTTTCAGGTCCACTATTAGTAGGATAGTTAACAGCAGATTGTATTTGTCTACCAAAGTCTTTGTTATCTACAATTTCGAACCCTTTATATTTAAGGCTACATATAGCACCAGCATATTTTTTGCAAGATTTAATTTCAATTATATTATTTTTTATAATATCTTTTTCAAGTTCAGGTTCTGTTTCAACTATTGCTTGATCGTTTTTACTGTCTTCTATAGTAACTTCTTTGTTGGAATCACCACACCCAAAAATTGATATTGATGTTATTAAAAATAAAATAAAATAATGCATTTCTATATAAACTCCATAATGATAAATAATTTTTATCAAGAGTATATTTATATAAAAAAAAGTCAATAGATTTTTATGAAGATTTAAATGAAATGATTGCTGTTATAGGAATCCAACCTATCCAAAATAATAAACTTAAATTTAATTAATCGCGAATCCTTAAATTCAGTCTTTACTATTTTTAACTAAAATCATTATAATTTATTTAATAAATAGATTAATTAAGTCTAAATAAGAAATAAGTATAATTCATTATCATCGGTAGCTAAGATGTAGCAATTACTTAGCAATAAACAGCCATAATATTTGTATGAAAATTAATTGGTGCTCCCTGCTAGACTCGAACTAGCGACCTGCCGATTATGAGTCGGATGCTCTAACCAACTGAGCTAAGGGAGCGTTAAGTGTACTAATAATAAATTGTTTTAAGAAAAAAGTCAATCAATTTTTTTAATATTGAGATAATATTTTAGCTAAAACAAATGCATGCCCCATTTTACGTTTTTCATCATTTAAAATATCTTCCCAAGTATAATTAAGTTCTCGATGATTATAGGCATCAAAATCAAGAAGGATAATATCGGTATTATCTTTTTTACAATTTAACCAAGTTTCCTTTAAAGTTTTAAAAGCATCTGTATGAATTACTGCGTCTTGATAATATTTTAAATATAATTTTTTTCTTGCTTCAATATAACCAAGTTTTTCTCCACAATACCAAGTATACAAGGGTATTGCACCTTTACCAGCAGGATATCGATCAGCCCATTCTTTATTATAGCCTTTATTTTTCCATTCAAAATATTCAGGAAGTGGATTTTGATTACTATCAACTTGATGTTCATAAACTTTTGCATATTGCCAGAAATTTTCCATATTACGAGCAATACCATTATCTGAAAAAATCATACCAACCAGCATAGGACTTAATCCTTTACTCCAGTTGTTGCTTTTTGTTGTAGTATTGATTTCTATATAATTTTTTTGTGGTCTAAATTTTTCCCAAAAAGGAAGAACCCAAATTTTTGAATCATGATATAACTCCTAAAATGCTATTAGAATTATATCATAAAGTATTGATTTTATCAATTAAGGAGGATACTGGTTTAAAGTTTTAACCAAAGGACAAACTCAGTATTAAAATCCAGTGGTGTCTTCTTAAAAAATAAGAAGCAAAAAATTTGGCGGGTACGGTAGGATTCGAACCTACGACCAATAGCTTAGAAGGC
>CEUY01488218.1_pt1 | contig 11864 bp, 9 predicted proteins | sample 361481 | NCBI WGS metagenome assembly CEUY01 (sample SAMEA2622737, study PRJEB7988) | marine metagenome | isolation source: saline water (ENVO:00002010), including
TCTTTAGGAAACAGAGATGAAAATAAGGCAAATAAAACTTTTGGAAATCAAATTACTTTAACTCTTTTTTTTACTTTAACTCTTGCAATTTTAGGGCTTATTTTTAAAGAATTTCTAATTCCATTATTTGGAGGAAAAGGAAAATTATATGAATTAGCAAAGATCTATTATACAATAGTATTATATGGAGTTCCAGTTCTAGGGTTTTGCATGATGGGAAATAATACTATCAGAGCTGAAGGCAAACCTAATTATGCAATGTATGCTATGTTAATTCCATCAATAACTAATCTTAGCTTAGACTATTTGTTTATTTATTATTTTGATTGGGGAATGTATGGAGCTGCTTGGGCAACTACACTGTCATATGTTGTATGTGCATTATATGTTGGATCTTTTTTTCTTTCAAACAAATCAGAACTAAGATTAAAATTGACTGATTATATATTGTCTATTAAACTGGTTAAAGAAATCACTTCATTAGGCTCTGTAACTTTAGCTAGACAAGCGATGGTAAGTATTGTTGTATTATTGGTAAATAATATTTTATTTGTTTTTGGGGGAGAAACAACTGTTGCTGTATATGCAATAATAAGTAGAATGTTAATGTTTGCTCTTTTTCCAGTTTTGGGAATTACTCAAGGATTTATACCTATAGCAGCATATAATTACGGTGCGCGAAACAATAAAAGAGTTTATGACGTTGTCAAAACTTCAATAATAATGTCTACTTCTCTTGCTGCTATTGTGTTTTGCTTAATTTTTAGTTTTTCAGATATAATTGCAAAGGCTTTTACTAATGATATTGATGTTATAGAACAAACCCCTTTGGCATTAAAATTGGTTTTTGCATCAACACCAATTATAGGAATTCAATTTATTGGAGCAGCATATTTTCAGGCAATTGGCCGGGCATTACCAGCTTTACTTTTAACATTGACTAGACAAGGTTTTTTCTTTGTACCCTTATTATTTATTCTATCAAAAGAAATTGGTGTTTTAGGTGTATGGATTTCCTTCCCTATAGCTGAATTAATCGCAACAATAATAACCGGATATTTTTTGTTAAAAGGCTTAAAAAAAGAAATTCTTTAAGTCATACAAGTTTTCATCTTTTTTGATTAAATATGTTTTGTAATTTGTACTAACAAAAACTATATATGAAAAATTTTTACAAATCTATTTTTTTTAAAGTTGGACTTATATTGCTTAGTTTTTTTATCAGCAATGTTAATGCTCAACGTAAAACGAGAAAATCAATTCAGAAAACTTATCCTGCAAGTCTTCATCAATCATTAGTTTATAGAGAAATAGGACCCTTTAGAGGCGGAAGGTCAGCTGCAGTTACCGGGGTTAAGAATAAACAAAGTTTATTTTATTTTGGATCTACTGGAGGAGGTGTTTGGAGAACTAAGGATGGCGGAAAAACTTACGAAAATATTTCAGACGGATTCTTTGGAGGAAGTATAGGTTCTATTGCAATTGCAGAAAGTGATCCTAATGTAATCTATGTTGGAGGAGGTGAGGTTACTGTAAGAGGAAATGTTTCATCAGGTGGCGGTGTATGGAAATCAATAGATGCCGGCAAAACATGGAGCTTTTCTGGACTACCCAATTCTAGACACATACCTAGGATACAAATTGATTCCAAAAACCCGAATATTGTTTATGTAGCTGTATTAGGAAACATATATAAACCTTCAGAAGAAAGAGGTGTTTATAAATCTACAGACGGTGGAATTACTTGGAATAAGATATTGTTTTCTAATTCTCAAGCTGGAGCTGTTGAGCTTCAAATGGATCCAAATAATTCAAGAATTTTATATGCTTCTACTTGGAATCTAAAAAGAACACCCTATAGTCTAATTAGTGGTGGAGATGGATCAGCTCTATGGAAGAGTATTAATAGTGGAGATACTTGGACTAAAATTTCTAAGAATGAAGGATTTGCAGATGGTGTTTTAGGAATAATAGGAGTTGCTATTTCACCTGTTAATTCTGAAAGAGTATGGGCTATAGTAGAGAATAAAGAAAATGGAGGGGTTTATAGATCTGAAAATGGAGGTGAATCATGGGAGTATATTAATTCAAATAGATCTTTAAGACAAAGGGCATGGTATTATTCTAAAATTTATGCTGATACCCAAGATGAAAACATAGTTTACGTAATGAATGTTTCTTACCATAAATCTACTGATGGAGGTAAAACATTTACAAGTAAGTATGCCCCCCATGGCGATCATCATGATCTTTGGATTTCTCCAGAAAATAATAAAAGGATGATAATTGGAGATGATGGAGGAGCTCAAATTACCTACGATGGTGGAGAAAGCTGGAGCACATATCAGAATCAACCAACAGCACAATTTTATAGAGTAACAACTGATAATTCATATCCATTTAGGATATATGCTGCTCAACAAGATAATTCAACAATTAGGATAGAACACAGGTCTGACGGAAGATTTATTACTGAAGAAAATTGGGAATCAACAGCTGGAGGAGAATCTGCTCATATTGCTATCGATCCTTTAAATAATGAGATTGTATATGGAGGAAGTTATGGGGGATTTTTAACTAGAGTAAATCATGACAAAGGTAGTGTTAGAGCAATAAATGTATGGCCTGATAATCCAATGGGATATGGCGCTGAAGGCATGAAATATAGATTTCAATGGAATTTTCCAATTTTTTTTAGTAAACATGATCAAAAAAAATTATACGCTTTATCTAATCATGTTCATGTTTCATCAAATGAAGGTCAAAACTGGCAAGTTATTAGTCCTGATTTAACTCGAAATGATCCCGAAAAATTAAAATCATCTGGTGGTCCAATTACTCAAGATAACACTGGAGTAGAATATTATTGTACACTTTTTGCAGCTAGTGAGTCTAAATTAAGCAATGGAGAGCTATGGGTTGGAAGTGATGATGGTCTTGTTCACCTAACTCAAGATGGTGGTAAGACATGGAAAAATGTAACTCCTTTAAATGCCCCAAAATTTTTAATGATTAACAGCCTTGAGGCATCTTATTTTGATCCTGGAACATTGTATTTAGCCGGAACATCATATAAGGAAGGAGACTTTTCACCTTATTTATTTAAAACTTTAGATTATGGTAAAACATGGAAAAAAATAGTAAATGGAATTCCTTCAGAACATTTTACTAGAGTCCTTAGATCTGACCCATTAAAAAAAGGAATACTCTATGCAGGTACTGAAGCAGGAATTTATATATCTTATGATGATGGAAATTCTTGGAAATCTTTCCAAAAAAACCTCCCAATAGTTCCAATTACAGATATAACCATTAAGGATAATAGTTTAGTGGTCGCAACTCAGGGAAGAAGTATTTGGATGCTAGATGATTTAACAGTGCTTCATCAATTGAACCAAAATGTTAAAGAAAATGATATTACATTATTTAAACCCAAAACAAGTTATAGAACTAAAGGAAGTGGTGGGAAAATTAGTAAAACAAGTGGAACTAATATTGAAAATGGTGTAATAGTTTATTACAACTTAAAAGATTATGATTCTAAAAAAGATTCAGTTTCCATTAGTTTTTATAATATGGATGGAATCAAAATCAAGTCTTTTAATAATTACGAAGAAAAACATAATTTTAATCCTAGAAAAGGAAGCAATAAATTTGTATGGGATACAAGAGCTGAATCTGCAGAAGTTTTAGATGGCATGATTTTTTGGTGGGCATCATTTAATGCATCAAAATTAGTTCCAGGAAAATATCAAGTTGGTTTAAGTAAGAATGGAAAAGAAAAAAGAGAAACTTTTGAGATATTAATTGACCCTAGATCAGAAATTGATTTGGAAGATATTCAACTTCAATTTGACTTTGTAAATGCTATAAATAAGACAGTTGATAAAGCTCATAAGGCTATTAAGAATATTAGGCAAATAAATAAAAAGTTAAAGGAATTTGAATCTAATTATAATCATAAGATTAAAGTTAAGGAGTTAACAGAAAAGTCTAAATTTTTACGTGAGAAATTATCAAATGTAGAAAAAGAACTATATCAAACTAAAAACAGAAGTAATCAAGACCCACTTAATTTCCCGATTAAATTAACAAATAAATTAGCACATTTGGTAAGTTTAGTTACCCTAAGTGATTTTAGGCCAACTGATCAAGATCAGGCAGTTAAAAAAGAATTAACCAGCTTGATAGATAATGAATTAAAGAAATATTATAAATTAATCAATGAAGAATTGCCAAAGTTTAACAAAGAATTTGCAGCTTTAGAATTAGATTATTTAAAATTAAATTAAAATTTGGAGAACTATTACGATTACATAAAGGCACTGCATTTGATTTTTGTTATTACATGGTTTTCAGGACTTTTCTACATACCAAGAATATTCTTATATATATTGGAAGCTCAAAAAAAACCTAAATTAGAAAATGAAATATTAACAACTCAATTAAATATAATGGCTAGACGACTATGGTATATAATTACATGGCCATCTGCAGTTCTATCAATTTTTTTCGCATCGCTTTTATTATTTTATATGCCGATTTGGTTGACTTTTCAATGGATGTGGATAAAACTTGTTTTCGTTTTTTTGTTAATAATTTATCATTTAAAAACACATTCAATTTATAAGTCTTTTCAAAAGAAAGAATTTCAATATTCATCTATTTTTATAAGAGTTTGGAACGAAGGAGCAACATTGCTTCTTTTCTCAATTGTTTTTTTGATAATTCTAAAAAATAAGTTCCATTGGATTTTTGGTATTTTAGGTTTAATTGGCTTAGGATTAATTTTGTACCTAGGAATTAGACTTTATAATAAGTTTAGAAATAATAATAATAATTGATGCGATTAATACAGGGAAAAATTTCACTTAGGACTCGCCTTTTTCTTGCAATGATAGTTTTGGTTTTCATTGCTTGTATGATGATTCTAGTTGCAACTTATTATCAATATGGTTCAGAATCAGAATCATATAATCAATTTAGGATGGAAAGAAAAGAGAAACAACTTAGGTCCCAAATTAATTATTTAGTTTTTCAAAATAGTTTATCTCTTTCATCTTCTGAAACCTGGTCAATTTATAATAATGACCTTCAAGCAGTAATGAATATTTTGAGTGTAGATTACTCCATTTTTGATTTAAAAGGGAACCCTCTTTTTATTAGTTTTTTGCCTTTAAAAATAATAGCAAATAATTATGTGCTTGACACAAAAATTATAAATAAAATCCAGACTAATTCTAACAAAAGATATGTTGAAAAGAATATAGATGAAATTGGAAAATTCCAGTCATCATACAGTTACTTAATAGATCAATCTGGAAACCCTTATGCAATATTATTTTTTCCGTATTTTGAAGATGTATCTTTTTCAGAAAACGAATTAAACACTTTTTTACAAAGTCTTTATCAGATTTATTTGATAATGCTTGTAATAGCTATAGGAATTGCTTACTTCATTTCTAAATATGTTACTCGATCACTAGAAACATTGAGACTGCAAATTAATTCCACGGGATTGTTAAAAAGAAACAAAAGAATTCATTTAAAAAACCCTTCAAGAGAAATTGATAGTTTGATTAATTCATACAACAATATGATAGATGATTTAGAAAAAAGTGCAGAAAGATTGGCTAAAACAGAAAGAGAACAAGCATGGCAAGAAATGGCTCGTCAAGTAGCCCACGAAATTAAGAATCCTTTGACTCCCATGAGACTTTCAATTCAAAATTTTCAGAGAAGATTTGATCCTATGGACAATAAAAATAAAAACAAGGTTGAGGAATTTTCAAGACTATTAATAGAACAGATAGATATTATGAGTAATGTGGCTAATGCATTTTCCGATTTTGCGACTCTTCCTAAAGCTCAATTGTTGCCAACTGATATAGTAGAGACTACAAGAAGAGCTACTGAGATATTTGAATACGAAAATGTAAAATTTAATTCAACTTCAGAAAAAATATTATGTCCGCTTGATGAACCCCAGTGGATTAGAGCTATGAGTAATTTAATTCAAAATGGACTTCAATCAGTTGGGACGAAAAAAAAGGCAAAGATTGAAATTAATTTATTTCAAAAAAACAATAAAATTATTATTGAAGTTTCAGATAATGGAGCAGGAATTGACCCTAACCTTAAAGACAAAATATTTGAGCCTAAATTTACAACCAAAACCAAAGGAATGGGTTTAGGTTTGGGAATAGTTAAAAATATTATTGAAGCCCACAAAGGACAAATATCCTATTCTAGTAATTCTAAATCAGGTACAATATTTATTATTAAATTGACTTTAAAGCAGAGTTAAATTTATTTAATTATAACTTCAATTAACAATGCTCGTTATAACTTGACATTAAATTCTCTGCAATCATCTCAGCTGATCTTCCTTCAATATGATGGCGTTCAATCATATGAACTAATTCGGAGTTTTTAAAAAGAGCAATACTTGGAGATGAGGGAGGAAATGGAGCCATTTGATCCCTAACTGTTTTAGTAGCTTCATGATCAACACCAGCAAAAACAGTAACTAAATTATCTGGAGTGATTGAGTTATTTAAAGAAATTTTTACTGCTGGTCTAGCATTTGCAGCAGCACATCCACATACTGAATTTACAACAACTAGTGTGGTTCCAGTTTTTTTAAGAGCAGTATTTGCATCTTCTGAAGTAACTAAATCTAAAAAACCTAAACTAGTTAGTTCGGCTTTCATTGGCTGATAGATTTCTTTTGGATACATATTTAATTTTTGAACAAATATAAAAAAGAAACATTTATGTTCATTGTTATATTTGTTATTAAAAACAGGAATGAATAAATGGATTTTAGCTTTAATTGGATATTTTCTATATCGTTTTCCAGGAGCTCTACTGGGGTTTTTTTTGGGGAGTGCATTGGAAAAGATTACAATTAATTATGATAATCATAATAATTTTTTTACCAAAGTTACTCCTGATGATTTAGAAATAAAACTTCTTACTCTTGCAGCTGTAATAATTAAATCAGATGGAAAAGTTGAAAGAAATGAACTAAGCTATGTAAGAAATTATTTTATTTCACAATATGGAAAAGAGAACTCAGACAAAATTTTTAAATTATTTAATACTCAAATAAAAAAACAAACTCAATCTATTCCAGAAATTGCAAAATCTTTTGTTAATAAAACTGACTACGCTACAAGACTTCAAGTTTTACATTTTCTATATGGTGTTGCAAATGCTGATGGCCATATTTCCAGATTAGAATTATACAAGATTAATGAAATAGCAAGAGAATTAAGAATAAAAAATGTAGATGTAGAAAGTATAAAAGCTATGTTTATCAAATCTACAGATAGTTCCTACAAAATCCTTGAAGTTAGCCCCAAAGCATCTAATGATGAAATAAAAAAATCATATCGTCTTATGGTAAAAAAATATCACCCTGATAAAATTAAGACTAAAGATTCTGCTTTATTAAAAGGTGCTGCAGAGAAATTTAGACAAGTTCAGGAGGCTTATGAATTATTAAAGAAGGAAAGAGGTTTATAAACAAATAATTTATTTAGCGATTTTTATGTTTTAAGTTATACTTTTGGATTATTCTAGTTCCGTTATTAATGAAAGGGAAAAAACAAAAAAAATATGATATCGCCTATCTTAAGATGGCTGAAATATGGGGAAAGCTTTCTTATTGTAAAAGAAGACAAGTGGGAGCATTAATTGTTAAAGAAAGAATGATTATATCTGATGGATATAATGGTACGCCAACAGGTTTTGAAAACATTTGTGAGGATGATGAAAACTATACTAAGTGGTATGTGTTGCATGCAGAAGCAAATGCTATCCTTAAGGTTGCCTCTTCTACACAATCAACTAAAGATGCAACTCTATATATTACACTTTCACCATGCCAAGAGTGTAGCAAGTTAATTCATCAATCAGGAATTAAAAGAGTTGTATATGCTATAGAATATAAAGATAAATCTGGAATTAATTTTTTAAATAAAGCTGGAGTTATTGTAGAACATATTCCTTTTAAAGAGGATTAATTTTTCTTTTTTTTATTTGATATTTTAAGAGATGTATTTAAAATATAAAGCAAAAGAAATGAACATGCTGAAGCTAATATGCCTATTAGTGCAATAGAATTATTTTTCATAAATGATTTATCCCATTGAACATTTAATATATTAATTAATAGACTAAAAAGAGATAGAACCATTAAAATTAAAATCGTTTTACGCATAAAAGTTTTAGATTAACTAATAAAATAAAATATATAAATATCTAATTTAGTAAAAGAAACAAATTAAATGGTTCAAATAGAAAAAACATTAGTTTCAGATTTAGTTTTATCAGAAGAATTTGTTTGTAATATTAGTAAATGTAAAGGAGCATGTTGTGTAGCTGGATCAGCAGGTGCCCCATTGGAGTTTAATGAGATAAAAAAAATAGATCAGTTGTATGAAAATATTTCTCCATTTTTATCTAAAGAAGGACGTAAATCAATAAATAAGCAAGGTAAATATCTTAAGACAAATGATGGTAAAATTGAAACCCCATTAATAGATAATAAGGAATGTGCATATGCTGTATTTGATAAAAGCAATAACGCTCTTTGTGGTATTGAAATCGCCTACAATTCTGGAGCTATTAATTGGCAAAAACCGATTTCTTGTCATTTATATCCAATAAGAGTTGAAAAATTTTCAGAATATACAGCTGTAAATTATCACAATTGGTCTATATGTAATTCTGCTTGTTCTCTAGGGGCGAGTTTAAAAATCCCTGTATATAAATTTCTAAAAGTTCCACTTATAAGAAAATTTGGCAAATTGTGGTATAAAAAACTTTTATTAATTGCAAAAGAATTCCAAAAAACAGAATCTCAGTAAAGACGGGCTTTTCAAGAGAAATTAAAAATTAAGTTCCTGAAAATCAATAATTTATATCCTTATTAATTTTCATTCAAAATAGTGATTTTTGAGCTTTTTGTTAAAAACTAAGCCTCATTGTGGAAAAGTACCTCTTTCAATTTTTATTAGTTTTTTAAATCTTTGTTAGACCAAAAAATAATCCTTTTAAAAATATAAAAATGACTAAAGCAGTAGAACCTATCCTCCAAGAAAATAAAAATAGATTTGTTATTTTTCCTATTCAACATCATGATATTTGGGAATGGTACAAAAAAATGGAGGCGAGTTTCTGGACTGCTGAAGAAATTGATTTGCACCAGGATTTAGGAGATTGGAACAATAAGCTTTCCAAGGATGAAAAATATTTCATAAAACATATTTTAGCATTTTTTGCCGCTTCTGATGGGATTGTAAATGAGAATTTAGCTGAAAATTTTGTTAATGAAGTACAATATTCTGAGGCAAAATTTTTCTATGGATTTCAGATAATGATGGAAAATATTCATTCTGAAACGTATTCATTACTTATAGATACTTATGTTAAGGATGAAAAAGAAAAGGATGGTCTTTTTAAAGCTATTGAAGTTTTTCCTGCAATTAAGAAGAAGGCTGAATGGGCATTAAAGTGGATAGAATCTGATTCTTTTGCTGAAAGATTAATTGCATTTGCAGGTGTTGAAGGAATATTTTTTTCTGGTTCTTTTTGCTCAATTTTTTGGCTAAAGAAAAGAGGTTTAATGCCAGGATTAACATTTTCAAATGAACTAATTTCAAGAGATGAAGGGGTGCATTGTGATTTTGCTGTTCACCTCCATAATCATCATCTAGTAAATAAAGTTCCTAAGAAAAGAATTAAGGAAATACTTTTGGATGCTCTTAATATAGAAAGAGAGTTTATCACTGAATCCCTACCAGTTAGTCTAATTGGAATGAATGCTAAATTAATGATACAATATCTTGAGTTTGTTACTGACAGATTATTAGTAGAATTAAATTGTGAGAAAGAGTTTAATGTTTCTAACCCTTTTGATTTCATGGACATGATCTCATTACAGGGAAAAACAAACTTTTTTGAGAAAAGAGTATCAGAATATCAAAAAGCTGGAGTATTATCAAAGGAAGAAGATGATACAAAAATTAGTTTTGACGCAGATTTTTAATAAAAATTCACTTATAAAATATTGTGCTAAAAAATCAAGATAAAATGAGGACAAGATGGAAGTAGTTAAAAGAAATGGCAAGAAAGAACCAGTAATTTTTGATAAAATAACATCAAGAATAAGTCAATTATGTTATGGTTTAAATAACCTTGTTGATCCAGTTAGAGTAGCCATGAGAGTTATTGAGGGTTTATATGATGGAGTGACTACATCAGAATTAGATAATCTAGCTGCTGAGATTGCAGCAACCATGACCACAACTCATCCAGATTATGCCCAATTAGCTGCCAGAATATCTGTATCCAATTTACATAAGAACACCAAAAAATCTTTTAGTGATACCATGAAGGATATGCATGAATACATTAATCCTAGGACTGGGAAAAAGGCACCGCTATTATCTGATGAGGTATATAAAATAATCAGCAAAAATTCTGCTTTATTGGATTCAAGTCTTTTGTATAATAGGGATTTTGATTATGACTATTTTGGCTTTAAAACTTTAGAAAGATCATATTTATTAAAGATTAATGGAAAAATTGCTGAGAGACCACAGCATATGTTGATGAGAGTTTCTATAGGGATTCATATGGATGATATTGATTCAGCAATAAAAACATATGATTTAATGTCTAAAAAGTTTTTTACTCATGCGACACCCACTCTTTTTAACTCTGGGACTCCAAAACCTCAAATGTCATCTTGCTTTTTATTAAGCATGAAGGAAGATAGTATTGATGGAATTTATGATACTTTGAAAAACACTGCAAAAATTTCTCAATCTGCTGGTGGGATAGGTCTTTCCATTCACAATGTCCGAGCAACGGGGTCTTATATTGCTGGGACTAATGGAACTTCAAATGGAATTGTGCCAATGCTTAGGGTTTTTGATGGAACAGCTAGATATGTAGATCAAGGAGGGGGTAAGAGAAAGGGGTCTTTTGCAATTTATGTTGAGCCTTGGCATGCTGATATTTTTGATTTTTTAGATTTAAAGAAAAATCATGGTAAGGAAGAAATGCGAGCTAGAGATTTGTTTTATGCAATGTGGAATCCTGATTTATTTCTAAAGCGAGTTGAAGAAAATGGAGATTGGACCTTAATGTGTCCTAATGAATGTCCAGGATTATATGATTGTTATGGAGAAGATTTTGACAAACTATATATTAAGTATGAAAAACAAGGAAAAGGAAGACGAACGATAAAAGCAAGAGAACTTTGGGAAAAAATATTAGAGTCTCAAATAGAAACAGGAACCCCTTATATGTTATACAAAGATGCAGCAAACAGAAAATCAAATCAAAACAATCTAGGAACAATTCGTTCGTCAAATTTATGTACAGAAATAATTGAATATACTTCAAGCGATGAAATTGCTGTGTGTAATTTAGCTTCAATAGCACTTCCAATGTTTATTAAAGAGAATTCTTTTGATCATGAAACTCTTTTTGAAGTAACAAAGCAAGTAACCAAAAATTTGAACAGGGTAATTGATAGAAATTATTATCCAGTAAAAGAGGCAGAAACGTCAAATTTTAGACATAGGCCTATTGGTTTAGGTGTGCAGGGTTTAGCCGATACATTTATTAAACTTCGTCTCCCTTTTACTTCTGAAAAAGCAAAACAGTTAAATCAAGAAATTTTTGAAACAATATATTTTGCTGCTGTTACTGCTTCTATGGAAGAAGCTAAAAAGGATGGCCCATACAAAACTTATAAAGGATCTCCAATTTCAAAAGGAGATTTTCAACATAATTTGTGGGGGATTAAAGATGATGAGCTTAGTGGAAGATGGAAGTGGCCGAAT
>CEUY01017520.1_pt1 | contig 11839 bp, 7 predicted proteins | sample 361481 | NCBI WGS metagenome assembly CEUY01 (sample SAMEA2622737, study PRJEB7988) | marine metagenome | isolation source: saline water (ENVO:00002010), including
GCGCATCGCAAGGCCATGTTCCGTAACATGACTGCGTCACTGGTTGAGCACGAGCTGATCAAAACGACGCTCCCGAAAGCCAAAGAGCTGCGTCGGGTAGCTGAGCCGTTGATCACGCTCGCAAAGAATGATTCGGTAGCAAATCGTCGTCTGGCGTTCTCTCGCCTGCGTAGCGATGCTGCGGTAGCCAAGCTGTTTGATGAGCTGGGCCCCCGTTACAGCGAGCGTCCGGGTGGTTATCTTCGTATTCTGAAGTGCGGTTTCCGTGCTGGCGACAATGCCCCGATGGCATTCGTTGAGCTGGTCGGCCGTCCTCTGGACATCGAAGCTGAAGAGATGGACGACGACGAAGAGTAAGTTCTTCTGAGTCCATAAAAAAACCGGGTTCCGCAAGGTTCCCGGTTTTTTTGTGCCCGTCGTTCGGGCGGGCTATTTGGTAAGCATCGGTTTGAGGTACCGTCCGGTGTGCGACGCCGGATTGGCGGCGACTTCCTCGGGCGTTCCTTCGGCAATAATCTGTCCCCCACCGGACCCACCTTCCGGACCGAGGTCGACAATCCAGTCTGCGGTCTTGATGACGTCCAGGTTGTGCTCGATGACGACGATGGTGTTGCCGTGATCGCGCAAACGCTCCAGTACGTTCAAAAGTTGCTGGATATCGTAGAAGTGCAGGCCGGTCGTGGGCTCGTCCAGGATGTACAGGGTTTTGCCTGTGTCCCGTTTGGACAGCTCCTTGGCCAGCTTGACCCGCTGTGCTTCGCCCCCCGACAGGGTCACTGCGCTCTGGCCCAGACGAATGTAGGACAGGCCCACGTCGATTAGCGTTTGCAGTTTTCTGGCGATGAAGGGGACTGCGTCGAAAAACTCCCGGCCCTCCTCAACGGTCATTTCCAGAACCTCGTGAATGTTTTTGCCTTTATACCGGACCTCGAGGGTCTCCCGGTTGTAGCGTTTGCCCTTACAGATGTCGCAGGGCACATAGACGTCTGGCAGGAAGTGCATTTCGACTTTGATGACACCATCGCCCTGGCAGGCCTCGCACCGGCCGCCCTTCACGTTGAAGGAGAAACGGCCAGGTTTGTAGCCGCGTGAGCGTGCCTCCTGAGTGCCGGCGAAGAGTTCCCTGATGGGGGTAAACAGGCCGGTGTAAGTGGCGGGGTTAGACCTGGGTGTCCGTCCGATAGGGCTCTGGTCAATGTCGATCACCTTGTCGAGCTGATCAAGTCCTTTCAGGCTCTTGTAGGGCGCATGATTGAGGCTGGTCGCTTTGTTCAGTTTGGCGGCCGCGACCGGATAGAGGGTGCTGTTAATCAGAGTGGATTTGCCTGAGCCCGATACCCCGGTAACGCAGGTCATCACGCCTAGCGGCAGCGTGAGCGTTACGTCCCGGAGATTGTTGCCGGAGGCGCCGGTCAGTACCAGCTTCTTGCCATTGCCCTTGTTTCGCTCAGAAGGTACCGAGATCTCCTTCTCGCCACTGAGATACTGACCTGTCATTGAAGCCGGGTTGGCAATAATCTCTTTCGGGGTTCCCCGCGCGACAATCTCTCCGCCGTGGACGCCAGCGCCGGGGCCAATGTCAATAACGTAGTCGGCAGCCCGGATAGCATCTTCGTCGTGTTCCACCACAATCACCGTATTGCCAAGGTCCCGGAGGTGGGTGAGGGTGGCAAGCAGTCGGTCGTTGTCCCGCTGGTGCAGGCCAATGGACGGCTCGTCCAGAATGTACATCACGCCCACCAGGCCTGCCCCTATCTGGCTGGCCAGCCTGATGCGCTGGGCTTCGCCGCCCGAGAGGGTGTCTGCGCTGCGTTCCAGGGTGAGGTACTCGAGGCCCACGTTGACCAGAAATTGCAGGCGCTCCCGCACCTCTTTCAGGATTTTTTCTGCGATTTCACCTTTGCGCCCGGGCAATGCCAGAGTGCTGAAGTAGCGATGAGCATCACCCACGGGGAGGTGGGTAATTTCCGGGAGGTTTCGTTCTTCGATAAAGACGTGACGGGCACTGCGACGCAGGCGCGAACCGCCGCAGTCTTTACAGGGTTGTGTGCTCAGGTTGCGAGCCAGTTCCTCGCGCATGCCCTGCGATTCCGTCTCGCGGTAACGGCGTTCCAGATTCGGCAGTATGCCCTCGAACGGGTGGGCCTTTTCCATGATATGACCGCGAGAGTTCACATAACGAAAGGGAATGTCCTCGTCGCCGGAGCCATACAGGAGCACCTCCTGGAAGTTTTCAGGCAGCTCTTCCCAGGGTGTTTCCAGGTCAATGCCGTAGTGTTCGGCAACACTGGTCAGCATCTGGAAGTAGTAAACGGCGCGACGGTCCCAGCCTTTGATGGCTCCTGATGCGAGGGTCGCTTCCGGGCTCTGGATCACCTTTTCGGCATCAAAGAACTGGCGCACCCCCAGGCCGTCGCAGGTGGGGCAGGCGCCGGCCGGGTTGTTGAACGAAAACAGGCGAGGTTCCAGTTCGCTCAGGGAGTAGCCGCATTGGGTGCAGGCATAGCGCGCCGAGAAGGTGTGTTCCTCGCCTTCTCCACTCATGGGCGCCACCAGAGCAATGCCGTCGGCCAGCTCCAGGGCGGTTTCGAAGCTCTCGGCCAGTCGTTGCTCCAGCCCCTCCTTGACTTTGAATCGATCGACCACAACGTCAATCTGGTGCTTGCGCTTCTTGTCCAGGGCAGGAACGTCGTCTATGTCGCATACGGCTCCGTCCACTCTCAGGCGGATGAAGCCCTGGCTGCGCATGGTGTCGATCACCTGCAGATGCTCACCTTTGCGATCCCGGATCACCGGCGCCAATATCATCAGCTTGCTGCCTTCCGGCATGGCGAGAACCTGGTCAACCATCTGGCTCACGGTCTGGGCTTCCAGCGGCTGGCCGTGATCAGGACAGCGGGGTTCACCAGCGCGAGCGAAAAGCAGTCTCAGATAGTCATAGATCTCGGTGATGGTCCCCACGGTAGAGCGGGGGTTGTGAGACGTGGATTTCTGCTCGATGGAGATGGCTGGCGACAAGCCTTCAATGTGATCCACATCGGGCTTTTCCATCATCGAGAGGAATTGCCGTGCGTAGGTGGACAGCGACTCGACATACCGGCGCTGGCCCTCGGCATAGAGCGTATCGAACGCCAATGAGGACTTGCCGGAGCCGGACAGACCGGTAATGACGATCAGTTTGTCCCTTGGCATATCCAGGTCGATGTTTTTCAGGTTGTGGGTGCGCGCGCCCTTGATCTGGATATGGTCCATAACACCTCGCTTGGTAAAAACTGCCAGTATATCGGTTTCGGGTCGTTCCGGCTAAGTGCGGAACGACCCGCTCTGCGGGTGTCCCGTCGCCGGGGTGGTTCTGGTACAATGCGCCGCCTGCGGTTACCGGCCGCTCACCATTCATTCAAACCGCACGGGTAGGCATGAACGCGCTCGAAAAACGCTCAGTTGTGGCTCTGGCTTCGGTATACGCCATGCGTATGCTGGGCCTGTTTATGGTCATGCCCGTGTTTGTGCTGCTGGGTACGGACCTGCAGGGTGCGACGCCGGCGCTATTGGGCCTGGCGATTGGTGCTTACGGCCTGAGTCAGGCGCTGCTTCAGATCCCCTTCGGCCTGTTGTCGGATCGGGTTGGCCGCAAGAAGATGATCTACCTGGGGCTTATTCTGTTTGCCAGCGGGAGCCTGCTGGCCGCGTCGACCGACTCAATATACGTTGTGATCGCCGGTCGGATTCTTCAAGGTGCCGGTGCCATCGCCAGTGTATTGATGGCACTGCTGTCAGACCTCACCCGAGAGGAAGAGCGCACCAAGGCCATGGCCACGGTGGGCATTTCCATTGGCCTGTCGTTTTCCGTGTCGCTGGTGCTGGGCCCGTTGCTGGGCGCGGCCTGGGGCTTGTCTGGCATCTTCTACGTGACGGCAGTGATGGCCCTGTTGGCCCTTGTTGTGGTCGCCAGGGTGGTGCCTACGCCACATACCCATAAAGTCAGCGCCGATACCCATCCTGCCCGCGAAATGGTCGGGCGCGTTCTGGCCGATGGCCGCCTGCTGCGGCTCGACTTCGGAATCTTTGTGCTGCACCTGGTTCTGACGGCCCTGTTCCTGGTCTTTCCGACCATGCTTCAGGATCAGTTGGGATTGGCCAGCAGCTCCCACTGGTGGTTCTATTTGAGTGTGATGGTGCTTTCTTTCTTTGCCATGGTGCCCTTTATCATCATTGGCGAAAAGAAACGCAAAATGAAGCCGATACTGTGCATGGCCATTGCCTTGCTGACAGCGGCAACAGCAACGCTGACTCAGGTGAATGCCAGCCTCTGGGCAGCCTGGGGTGTGCTATTTTTCTTCTTTATGGCGTTCAATCTTCTGGAAGCCAGTCTGCCTTCGTTAATCAGTAAAGAGGCTCCGGCTGCCAGTAAGGGAACGGCCATGGGGGTTTATTCCACCTCCCAGTTTTTTGGTGCTTTTCTGGGTGGAGCTCTGGGAGGTTATCTGCTGCAGAGCGCTGGCGTGGAGGGAGTGCTCTGGTTGATGGCCGGGTGCCTCCTGGTGTGGCTGCTGGCAGCCTTGACCATGCCGGCCCCGAGCTACACGACCAGCCTGGTTCTGGAGCTGAGGGATGCGCTGGAAAATACCTTTGACGACGTGGACCGTCAGCTACGAAGGCTGCCGGGCGTGAAGGACGTTGTGATTGTTGAAAATGCATCGACAGCCTACCTGAAGGTGGACCGTCAGCATTTTCGGGAAGATCAGCTTGCGGACTTTGACTTTGTCCGGCAGGGTAAGAGTACTTAAACACAGGATGCTGGCATGGATGGCTGGCACTCCGCAAAACATGATCAGGAGCATACGATGGCACGAGGCGTAAACAAGGTAATTCTCATTGGTAACCTGGGGCAGGACCCGGACACTCGCTATACCCCCAACGGCAACGCTGTGGTTAACCTGAACCTCGCCACAGACGAGAGTTACAAGGATCGCCAGACCGGACAGATGGTGCCGAAGACCGAGTGGCATCGGGTTGTGCTGTTCGGCAAGGTGGCTGAAGTGGCTGGGCAATACCTGCGCAAAGGCTCCAAGGTCTACATTGAAGGCAAGCTGCAGACCCGGAAATGGCAGAACAAGGAAGGGCAAGATGTCTACACCACCGAAGTGGTTGTGGATATCAATGGCCAGATGCAGATGCTGGACAGCCGGGGCTCTGAGGGCGGTATGAATCCGGGGGCTCCCCAGGGACGGCCGCAGCAGCAGCCGCAATACAATGCGCCGCCCCAGCAGGGTGGGCAGGCTGGTGGCTACAACAACCCGTCACCCCAGCAGCAGGGTGGTGGCATGCCTGAGCCGATTGATGATTTTGATGATGATATTCCGTTCTAGGATATACCTGATATATAAAGTGTAAAGTATCAGTATTAAAGCCCTGAAGGCATCGCTACCTTCGGCGTATACCGAGGCAGTGACCGTATCATTTATTGGTGGGAAGCCACTGACTAAGGTGAAGGAGGAGTTTTAATCCTCCTCCCCCTCCGGCTGATCCATCCCCAACTCATTGATTTTCCGGGTCAGCGTATTCCGCCCCCAACCCAGCAGAATGGAGGCATCCCGGCGGCGGCCGCCGGTGTGCTTCAGCGCAGTTTCAATCATGATTTTCTCAAACTCGGGCACCGCGGTATCCAGTATGCCTTTCTTGCCGCGCTTCAGTTCCTGTTCTGCCCAGTTCCTCAGGCCTTCCTGCCAGGTCAGACCGGTAGCAGCATGCTCGTTTTCCGCTTGATGCAGCAGTTCCGGGGGCAAGTCATCAATGTGGATCTCCCGGCCACTGGCCATGACGGTCAGCCAGCGGCAGGTATTTTCCAGCTGGCGGACGTTACCGGGCCAGGGCAGGGTGGTGAGGTATTCCTCTGCGTCCGGGCGCAGGATCTTGGGTTCTACTGCCAGCTCTTTGGCTGCTCGCTTGAGGAAGTGCTGCATCAGGCGTGGAATGTCTTCGCGGCGTTCGGCCAGCTTGGGCAGGTGCACGCGAATGACATTCAGGCGGTGGAACAGATCTTCTCGGAAGTTGCCGGCCTGTACCAGATTTTCCAGGTCTTGATGGGTTGCGGCGATGATGCGGACATCCACTTTGATGGGGGTGGTGCCGCCTACCCGGTAAAACTCGCCATCGGCCAGCACCCGCAGCAGTCGAGTCTGAGTGTCGGCGGGCATGTCGCCGATTTCATCGAGAAACAGGGTGCCACCGTTGGCCTGTTCAAAGCGGCCCTGGCGGGCGGCACCGGCGCCGGTGAAGGCACCCTTTTCGTGGCCGAACAATTCGGATTCAATCAGGTCTTTGGGTATCGCCGCCATGTTCAGGGCGATGAACGGGTTTCGTGCTCTGGGGCTGTGATTGTGCAGGGCCTGGGCCACCAGTTCTTTACCGGTGCCGCTCTCACCGTTGATCAGTACCGTGATGTTGGAGTGAGACAGCCGGCCAATGGCCCGGAAAACCTCCTGCATGGCCGGGGCTTCACCGATAATTTCGGTATTGCGTGGTGTAGCATCGGCCTGGGGTTCGCTGGCGGCGCGTTTTTCATGGCTGTGGGCAACGGCCCGTTTTACCAGTGCGACTGCGTCATCCACATCAAAGGGCTTGGGCAGGTATTCGAAGGCGCCGGTCTGGTAGCTGGTCACCGCGCTTTCAAGATCCGAGTGCGCGGTCATGATGATAACCGGCACATCCTGATGCAGTTCGACGATCTGGGCGAGCAGGGTAATACCATCCACCCCTGGCATCCGGATATCGCTGATGATGGCGTCCGGTTGCTCGTGTTCCAGCCGCATCATGATGCTGTCGCCGCTGTCGAATACGCGCGGTTGCATGCCAGCCTGGCTCAGGGCGCGTTCCAGCACCCATCGAATACTTCTGTCATCGTCGATAATCCAGACGTTTGCCGGTTGGCTCATTTGCTGTCCTCCAGAGGCAGGAAGATGATGAAATCAGTTCTTCCGGGCTCACTCTCGCACTCCACCAGCCCCCGATGCTGGCCGATGATGCTTTGGGTAATGGAAAGGCCGAGTCCGGTGCCCGAGGCCCGACCACTGATCATGGGGTAAAAGATGTTCTGCAACAGCTCCGGCGGGATGCCCGGGCCGTTGTCTATAATGTCGACCCGGCACACCAGTCGGTGACGGCGATGGCCGATGGTGAACTGCCGCAAGGCCCGGCTGCGAAAGGTAATGGTGGGCGTTGCGGAACGCCCGCTTGCGGCTTCGTTTTCGAACGCCGCCTCCATGGCGTTGCGGGCGATGTTCAGGAAGGCCTGGATCAGTTGCTCTTTGTCGCCGGGAAATTCCGGGATGCTCGGGTCGTAGTCGCGTCTCAGGCGCACTCGGCCTTTGCTTTCGGCCTCAATCAGAGTACGGACCCGCTCCAGAATTTCGTGGATATTGGTGGGCGCAATCTTCAGGGCTTTGTTCGGGCCGAGCATGCGATCCACCAGGCTGCGCAGACGGTCCGCCTCGTCGATAATCACACGGGTATACTCACGCTGGTCGTCGTCTGAAAGCTCGCGGTCCAGCAGTTGCGCCGCGCCACGGATGCCGCCCAGCGGGTTCTTGATCTCGTGGGCCATGCCCCGCACCAGGATTCGCGTGGTCTCCTGTTGCGAGATGATGTCTTCTTCCCGGCTGATACGCATCAGTCGGTCTCGAGGCTGGATCTCGATCAGCAGTTCGGTCGGGTCCAGGCTGATGGGAGTCACCGAGTAATCCACCGTCAGTCTGGCACCGCTGATCAAAGCAAATTCAGCTTCCCGGCGGGTGTAGGACTGGCCGTTCTCCACTGCGGCATGCAGAGTGGTCAGGGCATCTTCGGAATCCACCAGAACCTCCTGTAAGGGGAGGCCATGGCTTCGGGTCATACTGGTTTCAAACAGGCTCTCGGCGGCGGGGTTGAGGTAACGGATAGCCAGATCATCGCCAAGTACCAGTACTGCGGTTGTCAGACTGTCCAGAATGCTCTTGTAACTGCTTCCGGATATGGTGGCTGGATGGAGTGGCATGCGTTGCTTCCGTTCTCGACTCATAGGATGTACCCCTGCGGCTGCAAAAAGCGAACCAGTTTTTTGGCATCGGGTAGCCAATGGGCAAGGATCGGGCAGAACGGGCGCGGTAGCCGGTACGCGGTGCTGTAGCTTGGTGCAGTAGTGAACGGTCTGGCGACAGGCAGCCCGGATTTTGCCCCTTGGCTGCCCAAAGTATGGTCACAACATGGTGCAATTGCACCATGGTGGTGCAGATAAGATTTAGTTGAGAACGGATGGGCGGTGAATCGTGAAGGTAATTGAATTGCCGGATTTCACGCGTACTCCGTTTTCATCGACAATATGAACACTCGCATTGTGAGTGCCCCGGTCGATATTGCTGACGGCTACTGAGCCTGAGCTGCTTTGCCCGACCGGTTGTCCATCCAGGGTCACTTCAAATTTATGGCCCCGCTTCAGCGGTGGTGTACTTTGAACCTCGAAAGTGACGTTGCCGTTGCCGCTGTGAAAGGCCTGTTCATTGGCCGGATACTGGAATGAGACAGCCTGGTAGGCTGCGCCCTCACGTTCCACCCGCTCGCGGAGTTGTTCGGGTTCCTGAACCGCTTCCGGCTTGGGCAGGGTGATGGTGGTCACGGGCTTCACCTGGACTTCTTCACCGCCTTCCATGGGTTCGTCGGAAAAGCTGACGTTGCCATAGGCGTCAACGTGGCGGTAGACCTCGCTATGTGCTGTGGTCGAAGCCAGCATCAGCAGGCCAGCGGCGAGTACGAACGGTGCTTTCATGGCGGTAACCTGTGGTAATGAACTGCTTTGATTATCGATTGCGGGCAAGGTCATTTCAATGTTGTGGCCTGCTTCCTTGGTTACATATCGTTAAGGGCGTGGGTCTTGGTTCAGAACTGGGATTGAGGCCACAAAAAAGCCCCGCGCGGGGCGGGGCTTATGGCCTGCATAGTCTGCACCGAATTGGTGCGGAGCTTTAGCAGGAGTAGTACAGATCGAACTCGACCGGGTGAGTGGTCATGTTCAGACGCTCGACTTCGCCACGCTTCAGGTCGATGTAGCCTTTGATCATGTCTTCGGTGAACACACCGCCACGGGTCAGGAACTCGTGGTCTGCTTGCAGGCAGTCCAGGGCCTCGGACAGAGTCTCGGCAACCTTCGGAATGTTCAGGGCTTCTTCCTTCGGCAGGTCATACAGATCCTTGTCCATGGCATCGCCAGGGTGGATCTTGTTCTGGATACCGTCCAGGCCGGCCATCATCAGGGCGGCAAAGGCCAGATACGGGTTAGCGGCCGGATCCGGGAAGCGCACTTCAATACGACGAGCTTTCGGGCTGTTCACGTACGGAATACGGATGGAGGCAGAACGGTTACGGGCAGAGTAGGCCAGCATAACCGGTGCTTCATAGCCCGGAACCAGGCGCTTGTAGCTGTTGGTGGCCGGGTTGGTGAAGGCGTTGATGGCCTTGGCATGCTTGATCACACCGCCGATGTAGTACAGGGCTGCTTCGCTCAGGCCCGCGTAGCTGTCGCCGGCAAACAGGTTCTTGCCGTCTTTGCTCAGGGACATATGAACGTGCATACCGGAGCCGTTGTCACCCACAACCGGCTTGGGCATGAAGGTGGCGGTCTTGCCGTAGGCGTGAGCTACGTTGTGCACGCAGTACTTCAGGATCTGAACTTCGTCTGCCTTGCGGGTCAGGGTGTTGGCGCCAACACCGATTTCACACTGGCCAGCGGTGCCCACTTCGTGGTGGTGAACTTCAATTTCCAGGCCCATGGATTCCATGGCGGCACACATGGCGCCACGCAGGTCGTGCAGGCTGTCGACCGGCGGAACCGGGAAGTAGCCGCCTTTTACGCCCGGGCGATGGCCAATGTTGTTGCGGTCGAAGTCTTCGCCGGAAACCCACGCGGCTTCTTCAGAATGGATGTGGTAAGAAGCGCCTTGCATGTCCACGTTCCATTTGACGGAATCAAACACGAAGAACTCAGGCTCCGGGCCGAACAGAGCGCCATCAGCGATGCCGGTGGACTTCAGGTATTCTTCGGCGCGACGGGCAACAGAGCGGGGGTCGCGCTCATAACCCTGCATGGTAGAAGGCTCTACAATGTTGCAGGTGATGTTGACCGTGGTTTCTTCGGTAAACGGGTCCAGAACGGCGGTTTCGTCGTCCGGCATCAGGATCATGTCGGATTCGTTGATGCCTTTCCAGCCGGCAATGGAGGAGCCGTCGAACATCTTGCCGTCAGCGAAAAAGTCTTCGTCCGCCTCGGTGGCGGGCAGGGTCACGTGCTGCTCTTTACCACGGCTGTCGGTGAAACGCAGGTCAATCCACTTGACTTCGTGTTCTTTGATCAAATCAATCGTCTTGGACATTGTGCATGCTCCGTAAGGTTTTACATGTTCGTTGTGCCGGATCGTTCAGTGTTCTGAGGCCCGATCTTTTTTCAGGTCAGGGAAGCTTACCAGAAGCTTGTGGTCCTTACCTTCACTATGCGGCTGCTTTGGCATAAGCAATCGGCTTGCCAGTTTTTGTCGGCTGCGCCAGAACAGCGCAGCGACAAGGCTTTCGGGCTAATGTGGCGCAGCTTCCTGGCCGAAGACCATGCTTATTGCACCACTGCGGTGCACCATGGTGGTGCAAGTTCTCTGATAACGCATAATTATGGTGCAAGCCCAGATTGGTTACATATTAGGCACTAATCTTCATATTATCGCCATGGACTTTTCGATATACTGCGCGCCGCTAATTTCTTCAGGATACCCGTTGTGATTGATAAGCTTAGAAACGTTGCCATTATTGCCCACGTTGACCATGGCAAGACTACCCTGGTTGACCAGCTGCTGCGCCAGTCTGGCACGCTGGACCGGAAAGAGCTCGAAAACGAGCGTGTAATGGACTCCAACGACCAGGAAAAAGAACGTGGCATTACCATTCTGGCAAAAAACACTGCTCTAAAATGGAAAGACTACGACATCAATATCGTAGACACCCCGGGCCACGCTGACTTTGGTGGTGAAGTAGAGCGTGTAATGAGTATGGTGGACAGTGTGCTGCTGGTGGTGGATTCCATCGACGGCCCCATGCCGCAAACCCGTTTCGTGACTCAGAAAGCTTTCGCAGCGGGCCTGAACCCGATTGTGGTCGTGAACAAAATTGACCGTCCGGGTGCCCGCCCGGATTGGGTGGTGGATCAGGTGTTTGACCTGTTCGACAACCTTGGTGCCACCGATGAACAGCTCGACTTCCCGATAGTCTATGCCAGTGCGCTGAACGGCATCGCCGGCATGGATCATGAGAATCTGGACGACAACATGGACGCTGTGTTCCAGGCCATTGTTGATCATGTGCCAGCGCCTTCGGTTGATCTGGATGGCCCGTTCCAGATGCAGATCTCCCAGCTGGACTACAACAGTTTCCTGGGTGTCATCGGTATCGGTCGCATTATGCGCGGTAAAGTGAAGACCAACACCCCGGTGGTGGCTATCGGTGCCGACGGCAAGAAGCGTAACGGTCGTATCCTGAAGATCATGGGCCATTCCGGCCTGCAGCGTGTGGAAGTTGAAGAAGCCCAGGCTGGCGATATTGTGTGTGTGAGTGGCCTGGACCAGCTGTATATTTCCGATACCCTGTGTGATCCCTCTAACGTTGAAGCGCTGCCGGCGCTGACCGTAGACGAGCCCACCGTATCCATGACCTTCCAGGTGAACGATTCCCCGTTCGCCGGTAAAGAAGGCAAGTATGTAACCAGCCGTAATATCAAAGAGCGCCTGGAAAAAGAGCTGCTGCACAACGTAGCGCTGCGGGTGGAAGA
>CEUY01117715.1_pt1 | contig 11828 bp, 10 predicted proteins | sample 361481 | NCBI WGS metagenome assembly CEUY01 (sample SAMEA2622737, study PRJEB7988) | marine metagenome | isolation source: saline water (ENVO:00002010), including
GGCCACCTTGTTTTTGGAACGGTTCATGCATCAAGCTCTGCCACCACGATCGGCCGTATTCTTGACCTCTTTTCCGAAGAAATGCACGGAGCGATTCGTAGTGCGATCGCCTTTAACATGAAAGGGATCGTGGCTCAAAAATTACTCCCCTCAATCCGTGAAGGAGTGGGACGAGTGCCAACCTGCGAAATCATGACGTTCAACCCCATGATCACCAAGCTGGTTCTCGAAGGGAGTGATGAAAAGCTACCTGATGCCATTCGTATCGGTGCGGAAGAAGGAATGCAGGACTTTACGATGAGTCTGAAACAGTTGATCGATGACGAATTGATTGACCGGGAAACAGCTTTCCGGGTAGCTCCCAACAGAGATGCACTCAAAATGGCGATCAAAGGTATCAACGTCTCCACTCCCGGGATCATCTAATCAGAACCCTCAAATAGTTCCAATCCTAAACTTCACTTACCATCTCTCTCCCTGAAAAAATACAACCGAAACTATGGCCACAGATACCGAAGGACTATCCCCTAATGAAATGGGACCACCTGTCGACGTCCGAGCAACCACAGGTGATAACTCTGCGAATCAAACTGCAGAAATTCAGTGCCGACAGTCCATGGGAATCGTTCCCGTCAAACAAGTGCTTTATGAATCCCTTGTCAATGACGCCGAACGTCTGCTCATTGATTGCACGATACAGGGTGCTACTTCGCAAATCGAAGTAGATGGGTTATGGCAGCAATTACCCATGCTGGATCCTCAAAATGCCACGATGATGGTTGCCGTCATGAAAACGCTGGCGCACCTCAACGCTCAGGATCGCGTGAGTGAACAAAAGGGTGAATTCACGGCCAACAGTGGTGAGATCGGGCGGCGTTGTCATATCACCACCGTGGGTACTCAAACCGGCGAACGAATCATTATCAAACTGCAACCAAAAAAGCCGCGTTTTAAGGCAATCAGCGAGCTTGGTATTCGCGAAGAAATTCTTGATGAATTTAAACGGCTCACGGGTAAATACATGGAGGATGATTCGCAGCAAGTTCACTCGGGAATTTTTATTATCTCGGCACCTGCCAACGGAGGTGGACTCTCTACAGCCTGGACGCACGCTTTGGGAGCGACCGATCGGTTCATGCGAGACTTTATTTGCCTGGAGCCGATGGGACTCGGTGAAACCGAAGTGGAAAACATTCAGACGATGGAAGTAGATCTGGCTGCTGGCGAGACTTTTCCAAAACAGATTGAGAAAGCACGACTCAAAGAACCTGACGTTTTCGTCCTGCCCCACGTCCCGGACAAAGAAACATTGGAAACTCTCTGCGAAGAAGCTTTGCAGAATAACCGCATGTCGATCATCTCGATCAATGCAACCGATGGTGTTGAAGCGATTCACAAAATTCGATCTCTCGGAGTTTCACCCGACAAGTTCGCCAAATGTCTCAACGGTGTTATGCACATGCGGTTGTGTCGCAAGCTTTGTGAAAACTGCCGGCAACCTTTCCAGCCCGGCCCTCAATACATCCAGCAGTTAGGGCTGCCTCCGTCACACGTTCAAGTACTCTATCAGCACTTCCAGCCCGTACCTGATGAAAACGGAAACTTACCTGAACAATGTAATGTCTGTTCGGGCCGTGGATTTATGGGGCGAACCGGGATGTTCGAGTTGATCGCCATGGATGACCAATTACGTCAGGCCGTCGCGACTCAACCCGATTTAAATGCCCTTCGCCAGCTTGCTCAACAACTTGGTAACAAATCCACACAGCAGGAAGGCATTCTACATTTAGCTCAAGGTATAACTTCGATTCAGGAATTACAGCGAGCAATGTCGAGTTAACTTATGTAGCAAGTAATAATGCATTAACTACACGTTTAACTCCGGGAATTCAAACAGTGGCTGAGGATCGTTCACCTTACAAATCGTTTAACTCGGCTGACAGCCATGACCATTGGGGTGAGGAAACCGGATATCGACGGCTCCACTGGGGTGCCGTTACATCGCTTGTTCTGGCGTTATTTTCCCCTCTGGCAATCTATATTTCGGGGCTGATCGCAATTCCCGTAGCCAGCCTCCTCTTCGGCTTACTGGGGCACTCGGAAATCAAACGCAAGCCCGAAATCTACACCGGAGCCCGCATCGCCATGACCGGCTTATTCGTCGCTCTGGTTTTTGGAATCTGGGGATCACTGAACCAGATCAATGACACCAGCTACCTTTACGATCAGGCCGCCGTACAAACCAAACACTGGTTAAGCTATCTCAAAGAGGGGAAACTGGCTCATGCACATCAAGTCATGCTTTCGGTACAGGGACGTAATCATGAGGTGCGTGACATTGAAGAGTTCTACCAAAATGATCGGGGTATGCTTGAAGAGCAGAATGCTCGATTCTCGCGTCAGCCCATGAAAATGATGCTCGAACACATCGACCACTGGAACCCTGATAACCTGGTCGTCCTTAATAACGTCCTCTTACGTAGCACGAAGAAAAACGAAATCCAATTAGTTCAGGAATATGTGCTGCCGCTCGACGATTCGGATGATGAAGCGATCGCTTTTAGAATTCAATATTGGAGACAATTCTTCCCGGAAGGGCGAACTTCACACTGGCAACTGGAAGGAATCGGTTTGCTGGATGGCTCGTATGGTGCCACCGCCGATAATGCACATGCCGGGCACGGCCACTAATACCGGGGTTGTTGTGGTGACTCTGTAACCACACTGGTGCGTGGCAGGGATTCGATAAAGAGTTGACCGTAAAACTTCGTGCGAATGCGTGGGTCGAGTACCACGACGATCCCATAGTCACTGCGAGTTCTAATCAGGCGACCAAATCCCTGTTTGAATTTTATCGTGGCCTCGGGCAACTGAAAGTCCATAAAAGGATTGCCTCCTTCTGCCTTAATTTTTTCCAGTCTCGCCTCCAGCAAGGGTTGATCCGGGACACTGAACGGCAGCCGGGGAATTATTACGTTTTGCAGATCATCGCCGGGCACATCCACTCCCTGCCAAAAACTGTCTGTTCCAAATAACACGGACCGCGGGTTTTGCTGAAACTGACGAATCATTTCGGTACGAGGCGTTCCATCACCCTGACTGATGATCCCGAGTTGCTGCTCGGTGAGCCAGGGAGTCAATGCGGATGTGAGGAAACGAATCATGTCATAGCTGGTACACAAGACAAATGCATGGCCATCTGTACGAGCGACATATCGTTTAATCATTTCCACCGTCTGCTGGCGAAATTGATTTTTTTGTTGAGATGGATCCGGCATTCCTCCAACCAAAATGAGCTCGGCCTGCCGTTCGTAATCAAAAGGACTACCGATCTGAGCATAATTCGATTCACTCAAACCAATCCGTGATCTGAAGAAGTTAAATTGTTCATCCCTTCCAACGGCCAGTGTCGCACTCGTCAATACAACGCTTGGCACTTTGCCAAACAACTCTTTACGTAGGATCGGACCGACATCCAGTGGAGCGCCCCGCAGGGAGATCCGAGCACCACTGCGCTTGGTCTTATAGGCTTCCAGCCAATACACCATATCCGGTGTGGACTGTTCCATCCATTGATGAATAGCATCTGAAAGTGTTTCCAGTCGAGCGACAGCGGACGTGTAGTTTTTGCGCTCCGAAGTATCTTCGATTTGAGAGGCGAGTTGGCGAATCATCCCTGCCAATCGTGACAACTCCACACTCAATGGGTTTTCGAACATTCGCTTTTGATGCATACGTCCGTTGGAGCGGGGATGATCTTCCCGCCATTCCATAATCTGTCCAAACAACTGGTCAGCAGCGATGTAGCAACGAATGACCTGTCTTTGAGCTTTATCGTACCTCCCCTCGACTAACAGCCCTTTGTTCGTCCGGTCATTGAAAAGCTTCTTGAGGATGTAATCAACCTGACCGGATGTGACTCCCGGCCCCAAGTGATCGCTGGCAACAGATTCGACCGTATGGGCTTCATCGAGTATCACCGCGTCGTAATCGGGCAGGATACTAACACCCTGGCTACGCAGCGATAAATCACTGAAGAACAACGCATGATTCACGATGATGACCTGAGCGTGTTCCATGCGTCTGCGAGCCCGGTAGTAGAAACAGGTTTTGTAAGTGGGACAACTCGCTCCCATACAGTTACCCGAGTCACTGGAGACTTCATCCCAAACCGCGGGCAGCGGTTGAAAGGACAGTGTACTGCGACTGCCGTCATTGGACTCTTTGGCCCATTGATTGATCAGGGCGAGTTGATTCAGTTCAGGCTCACCGTCGAACAACGTGGCACTGCGTTTGACCGCGTTTTTCAAACGACGCTGACTCAGATAATTTGCTCGCCCTTTGACCAATACAGCCGAGAACTCTCGTGGAATGACACTATTGAGAAGCGGTAAGTCTTTGCCAAGCAACTGTTCCTGCAAGCTAATGGTGTGTGTCGAAATGACGATGCGACGATTTCGCGTTTGCCCATCTTCTGTTTCCACAGTGGCATCGGCAGGATCGGTAGCCGCCAGGATGGCCGGGACTAAATAGGCAAAGCTTTTGCCGACACCTGTTCCTGCTTCGACAACCAAATGACGACGATCAGCCAATGCAGCTGCTACCGCATCAGCCATTTCCATTTGCTGCATACGGTGCTCATAATTCTTGAGCCGCGCAGCAATCCTGCCTTCCGGGCCGAGAATATCCGCGGGTTGAAGAAAGTCATGATCCATTCCATGATCCGTTGAGTAACGCTCGCGAAAATAATAAAACGCGATTATTTACCGCGAGGGTAGGGGTGCGTAGCAATCACTCCTTCTTCCGGACTGCTCGCCGTTGCATAAAGACGCTTGGGAATTCGACCCGCTAGGTAAGCTAGTCGACCGGCATGCGTTGCGTTTTTCATTGCTTGTGCCATTCTATGAGGATCTCGGGCATGTGCGATGGCGGTGTTCAGTAAAACCCCATCCACTCCAAGCTCCATAGCCTGAGCGACATCGCTGGCCGTACCGACTCCGGCATCGACGATCACCGGGTAATCCGGATCCTCATCTTTGAGATACTCCAGAATGATACGCATGTTGTTGGGATTGAGCACTCCCTGTCCGGATCCAATCGGACTACCTGCCGGCATCACAGCCGCAGCACCAGCCGCTTTTAACCGACGCGCTGTCACAGGATCGTCACTGGTATAACACAAAACTTGAAATCCATCTGCAACCAGAGTTTCTGTTGCTTCCAGCGTAGCGACCGGATCCGGCAATAGCGTTTTGCTGTCCCCCAGGCATTCCAGCTTGACCCAATCGGCTCCCGGGTTCCCTAAAGCACGTAGAATCTCGCGCCCCATCTTTGCAACACGGACGGCATCGTCAGCACTATAGCAACCGGCAGTATTAGGAAGCAGGATATATTTTTCTGAGTCGATGAAGTCGAGTAGGTTTTCACCAGCCGCATCATGCAGGCGTTCGCGACGAACAGCAACTGTAATGCACTGTGCTCCGGATAACTCCAGACATTCTTTCATCACCGTGGCATTTTCATATCGCCCGCTACCCACGATCAGGCGGCTGGATAGTTCAAACGAGCCAACCTTAAGGGCTCCGTTATCCGCTACCTGCTGTTCTGAGTCTATTTCTATCGCCATCGTCTTTCCGGGACTAATCTCTATCCACCGCCAACCAAGGTCACAACTTCCAGTTTATCTCCGTCTGTGAGTACACATTCAGCGTGCTTTTCAAACGGAATGATTTCGAGGTTTAGCTCGACAGCGACATGTCTGGTGGTAATCTCCAGCTGAGCCAGTAATTGGGACAGTGTCGATGCAGCGGCCAACTCTACACTTTCACCATTGACGTATACGACCAAATGACTGATCTCCGTCATCACTGACCAAGCGTAATATTACGGGCCTGACCGACTTTGAGAGCAACCAAAGCGCCACTTTGTGGTCGGCCGGTTGACTCAAGCTGCCGATTCCATGGCACATAATAAGAAGCAAAATTACCTGTCGTCGCATCCACGACATAAACCAGCGTGTTACCAGGACGATTAGTCCCCAGAAATTGCACATCACCGGTGACTAACAACAAACGAGGCTTTTTGGTTCGCTGAACCTGTAAGTCACCAAACACATTCGTTTTGAAATGCCCGCCAAATTGTCCCGTACGTGCGTAGGGCACGATACATTGTAAATCTCCGGTTAGCGTATCAAGAAAGAAAGCACCTTCCGCTGCGTCTGAGATAGATCCTGTCGCCAACGAGAAGTTATCCGAACTGTCACTTCCTGCAGCTTTTAAGACCATGCCATCAATTTCAACCGTGGCGGCAGATCGCTCGGACTTCAACCCGATCAGAGTGCCGGTCACCATGCCAATTCCAAATAACAGGCCAATACCGATACCAACAAATAGCGATTTGTTTTTCATGAACAAACTCTCGTTACTCAATGATTTGTAAAGATGATGTGAAAAGTTCGAGTTCAATCGAATAAGCCTGAACTCGCTACTACAATCATTATAAGCAAAAACGCTCTTTGAATTAACTAGCTAACTGTTGATTACCACCAGTGATTACCGCCAGCTGACAACACCGACTGCAGGCCGCCAGAGCCACCCAGATAACGGGCACGACTGGAACCCGTGGTGGGATATGCTAAAAAAGAAGCATCGCAATACCCACCTTTATTGAATTCAGAATTCCCGAAATCCCAATATCGCGTTTACCTTGACTCATCGGTCACTGTGATAAACGGAACAAAACAGGAGCTTTTTACAAATGTCCACCAATGGTGACTTAAATAGAAAATTAAAAATGGCCCTCGTTGGCGGTGGAGCCGGCTCATTTATTGGCCGCGTGCACTGTACAGCCGCCGTGCTGGATAACCGAGCCGCTCTGGTTGCCGGAGCATTATCATCCAATCCGGAACGAGCCAAAGCTTCTGCCCCTGCGTATGATATCGCTGAAAACCGAGCCTATGGGTCATATCAGGAGATGTTAGAAACGGAAGCCGCTCTGCCCGAAGGTGAGCGTATCGATTTCGTCTCGGTGGCAACACCGAATCATACTCACTTTGAAATCGCGAAAGCAGCCGTCGATGCCGGGTTCAACGTGATCTGCGATAAACCGATGACATTCGACCTCGCTCAGGCTGAGGAACTGGCAACAGCGGTCGACAATTCCAATGTTGTATTTGCTGTTAGCCATAACTACACCGGCTATCCTCTGGTTCGGCAGGCACGGGAGATGATTCTCAATGGTGAGTTAGGCGAGATTCAGGCTATCCGATCGAACTACATTCAGGGCTGGTTACGAACTCGTCTGGAACAGGAAGAACAAAAACAGGCTGCCTGGCGAACAGATCCATCCAAGAGTGGCGCTGCAGGATGCTTTGGCGACATTGCCACCCATGCCTACAATCTGGGACGCTATATGACAGGCCTGCTGCCGGATCAAATCAGTTGCCACTTACGTACGTTTGAAGAAGGTCGATTACTGGACGATTATGGAACTGCAGTGATCCAGTTTGAAAACGGTGGGCTGGGAACTGTGACCGCTTCGCAAATCAGTCATGGGCGTGAAAACGATCTGTTCATTGAAATCGACGGGACTAAAGGCGCTCTTCAATGGCGACAGGAAAACCCTAACGAAATGATCGTCCGTCAAAATGGCCAGCCCCATAAGATTTACACTCGCGATCCTAACGCTCCGTTTATGAACGAAAGTGGTGCCGCGGCGTGTCGACTACCAAGCGGGCACCCGGAAGCATTCTTCGAAGCATTTGCCAACGTCTACCGTTCCGCTTACGATGCGATGGCTGACCGGGCATTAGGCAAGACCATCGAAAAAGTAGATACGGTATACCCCAATGTTCACGATGGTGTTGAAGGGATGTATTTCATTCAACAGTGCGTTGCCAGTTCCGCGGAAAATGGAGCCTGGTTACCGCTCAAACATGAACGTGCTCGCCGATAAACCAATCCACAAATAACTTTCAAACATGAAAAAGGAATAGATATGATTCGTAAATTAATGATGGCTTTGCCTGCCTTGCTGCTGGCATCGGGTATTACGCTTGCCGACAAAAAAGATGATGGATTCACCACCATCACCAACGGAAAAGACTTCAGTGGCTGGAAAGCTAGTGAAAACAAAGATTCATGGAGTATGAAAAACGGTGCGTTTGTGGCACACGGTCCGCGCAGTCACCTGTTCTTTCAGGCCGACAAACCGTTCAAAAACTTTGAACTTAAAGTCGATGTAATGACCGAACCTGGCAGCAATGGCGGAATTTACTTCCACACTCAGTACCAGGAAAATGGCTGGCCAAAATTCGGTTATGAAGCTCAGGTTAATATCACTCACGGTGACCCCAAGAAAAGTGGCAGCCTTTACGGTGTCGTGAATGTGGCAGATCCAAAGCTGAAGGATAATGAGTTTTACGAAACACATATCATCGTTAAAGGTCGTCACGTCACCATTAAACTCAATGGACGTACAGTGGTGGAATACACTGAGCCCAAAGGGAAAGAAGCATTCAGCAATGACTTCGAACGCCGGCTCGGTGAAGGTACATTTGCCTTGCAGTGCCACGACCCTAAGAGCATCGTGCACTTTAAGAACATCCGAGTAAAACGACTCGACTGATTGAAGCCAATTGCGGCTGAGAATCGTGGGATTTGATTAATCCTCTGTCGTCACCTACCCGATACTTTTTATACTTCGGCTAATCCGGCAGAGGGACCAAATTTTAGCGTAAGTCAGGATCACTAATACGACAGTGCTGAAGCACGTCAGCATCCTCACTTGTCTCGCAGCGACTCCGCTCGCCGCATTTATGGCCGAAGTTTTTAAACTATTAAAAACCCCGGGGGTAAGCTTTTTGCTTCCCGGGGTTTTTTTTATGCCCATAGATAATGGACTGGGATTCTCAAGTATGATACGAGTATGAGTTTTCCACGTTATGACCGTCTGCAATCCTATCAATGGAATTACGACAACCCGCCGGAGGTTGCCGAGGTGGAAATTCCGAAATGGCCGGGAGATTCCTCTTTCTGTGGCTATCGGCTCAAGTCACCGCTGGGAATGCCTGCAGGACCCTTACTCAACGGTCAGTGGTGCCTCTATTATGCCAGTCTTGGTTTTGACTTTGTCACTTACAAAACTGTTCGCAGTGGATATCGAGCGTGTTATGAGCTGCCGAATCTACAGCCGGTTCGTGTTGGAATGCTACAGGGAGGCGAGTCCGATGTGCCCACTCAAAATGAGATGACAGGCAGCTGGGCAGTATCGTATGGGATGCCGTCGACCGAGCCTGAAATCTGGCAGAAAGATGTGATGCAAACCCGGGATCAGTTACCTGCTGATAAAATCCTCTGTGTTTCTGTCGTTGGCTCTGTTCAACCCGACTGGACATTGCAACAACTCGCAGATGACTATGCCTTATGTGCTCGCATGGCCATCGAGAGCGGAGCTGATTTTGTGGAGGCAAACTTCTCCTGCCCCAACGTGTCCACTTGCGATGGTCAACTTTATCAAATTCCAGAGGATTGCCGTCTCGTTGTAGAAACGATTCGAACTCAAATTTCTAATTCTCCTTTGATTGGAAAAATTGGTCGCATCGCAGACTCAGACCAAATGCGATCACTACTCGCAGCGATTCATCCGTTCGTCGATGCATTGGCCATGACCAACAGTATCGCCACGCGAGTGAAAAACGAGGACGGAGAATTTCTTTTTGATGGGCAACAACGAGGCATCTGCGGCAAGGCCACGCTCAATGCTTCCGTGGAGCAAACTCGACTGGCTAAACAGATCATCCGGGACGAAGGCTATGAACTGCAGCTCATCGGAGTGGGTGGAGCGAGTTGCCTTGAGGATGTTGAGCAATACCTGGATGCTGGAGCAACCGCTGTCCACATTGCAACGGCCGCGATGGAGAATCCGGAAGTTGCTATGGAAATCAAAGCAGCAGCTTCCGTCGGCTAACTTTAGAGACATTCACTAGTTGACCCTCTCGAGCTCCTCGCTCAGCGCATAAAAAAACGGGCCTGGAATACTAAGCTCTGAAATTCGTAGTCCACATGTCCCCAGTGACCATCGACGGAAGCATACTATTGTCGATTGTGGCTACAAACCTGAACCTAATCATTCTGGCCCGTTGTGTTCTGCTTTGAGAATTCTTTCGGCTTTCGGCCCCCACCGAAGCTAAAATCACTCTCCTGTAAAGATTCTGTATATTACTTACTTTCCCTTTACACCCTATCTATCGCATATTCCCTAGTCGTATCTTTTCCGAAAATGTTCGCAGATCCGAATTGTTTGCCAATACCGCCTAGCTTTATACCAAGTTTGACGATTATGCCGATTGGCCGATCAGCTGAGCAATTCTGTCTAGATTCAGCCACTGGACGACCAGGTTGAAAACTTTTTTTCAGGTTTTAGTGAACGACGATGTCCGATTTACCTAGTACAATTCAGTCAGACACTCAACTTTTATTCTGATCACAGGTAGCGAGAAAATGTCTAACAACATGTTCCGTATCATTTTATGTCTCTTGATGTCCTATACCCTAACTGCGGACGCTCAGAATACTTCTGACGCAAAACTCTACGGTCAGGGTGTTCATGCTTACAACAATGGCGAGTATGACGCTGCGTTAAGCCTCTTCAATGCTGCGGTCGATCAGGGCTCAGAAGATCCTCGTGTATTTTTGTTCCGTGGGCTGGTATACCACCAACAAGGCAAAACCGAAGAAGCTCAGGAGGATCTAAAGCACGGAGCCGAACTGGAAGCCGTGGATAAGCGAGGATTCTATCCTGTGTCACCAGCACTCATCCGTGTGCAGGGAAAGGTTAGATTGCAGATTGAGAATCTCCGTCGTGAAGCCCGAGCTAATCTGGTTCAAATCGAGAAAACGCGCGCTGCCGCTCGTTACGAAGAACAAAAAGTAAACGAAGCAGCCGCATTACGTGAACCAATGCCAATGGATGCTCCCGCCATTCCGATCGACGCTCAACAATCAACAAGACCTGAAAACCCTTTTGCCCCAAGCAACATTGCCGGAATCAAAAGCAATCCTTCCAACGTAACTGTCTCAAAGACAAACCCAAAACCCTCTGTGGATGACAAAGACCCATTGGCCAATTTAGCCAACGATAATCCAATGCCAGCGAACCCTGTTGCTAATAACAATCCGCCGGCTAACAACACGCCCCCGGCAATCAACAACCCACCGGCTGGCAATAATCCTTTCGCTCCCGGCAACGATGCCCCTGCAGCCAACAGCAATCCTCCTGCTGGAAATAATCCCTTTGCACCGGGAAACAATGCTCCGGCTAATAAACCTGCCACGAAAAGCGGGACGCTCGGGGCAATCTTTGGTTCACTGAATCCGTTTGGTGGTGGTAATGATGAACCTGCAGCGAACGCGGTACCCGGAGGTGGCAAACCACCAACCTCATTGGATGAATTCAAGAAGTTCATTCAGGGAAGTCTTCCCGGAGGCGGAGGTGGCGGCGCCAACCCCGGCAATAACAACCCTGCTCCCAATGGTAACAATCCGTTTGGACCCGTACCAAACCCGTTCAAATAACACACAAAACCAATCTGAATAACGAATCCCCGAGCATCCATTCAAGCGATCGCTCGGGGATTTTTTTGCGTTCGTGCCGTCACATCGCGTAGATACCCAGTGCGTATTTTTTAAGGTAAAATAAACGACCCTGCTGAGTCGTTTATCGTGCTCATGGCAGACATATTTCCTCTGGTTTCTGACACTTATCGTATGTTCGGATTAACAATGAATCGCATCCTCAACGCCGTTACTTTCACTATCGCGATTTTTAGC
>CEUY01206060.1_pt1 | contig 11824 bp, 13 predicted proteins | sample 361481 | NCBI WGS metagenome assembly CEUY01 (sample SAMEA2622737, study PRJEB7988) | marine metagenome | isolation source: saline water (ENVO:00002010), including
CCTGCGACCTACGGATTAGAAGTCCGTTGCTCTATCCAGCTGAGCTATGGGCGCGTCGTTAGAATGCCTAAGTATAACAACTACTGACTTTTCAGCTAAGCCCTCGCGCAAAGTCAACGGATTTCGTCCGGAGTTGTTAAGATCTCGTCCAATAGTGAAGCTAATCCTGCTTCCTCCGCTAATTCACGGATCCTGACCTGCTGTTGCTCATTGGCTGACCGGAAGATGGACTTGATGTCGCTACGGCTCTTATGACTACCTAAGTTAACCCAGACGAGTTTCGAGATGGCAGCATCTTCAAGAGATACGACTGGATAAGCCATTCCTGGAAACAACTCAACCTCTACTGATCGACTTAACTCACCAGCGATCAATTCGCGCGGGTAAACATCAAGCTTCAACGATTCATGAGTATCGTAAAGTTGAAACATCGATTTGTTTTCAAGCGACTTGGATATACTTTCGCGATTAACCAGATATCCTAGGACTTCGAGTTCAGAACAGATTTCAGCCATATGTCTGGTTGTCGCTTCATTGTCGATGACTAAATCAACATCCTGTGTCATTCGCGGAATGCCGTATATGGATGAGGTGATTCCACCAGTAAGATGAAAGCGAACCTGATATTTGGAGAGTACAGCAATGAGTTTATCCAGTGTTTTTTGAAAGGCGTCTAAGGTAAACATATTACCGGTGCCTCTGATTCATTAACTCAATGGCACCAGGGTCGTCCTGATAGAGCACTTCAGCGACCTTCCAGCGTAATTCTTCCTCCGACATCTCGCCCTCACGTTCTGTAATCTGACGAGCGATATTCTGCACATGAATTTGCAGCATCGCAAAAGACCGCTCCAGTTTTTCACTGGGAGTCAGCTTAAGCATCTCCTGCTGATAAATATCTTCAATGTCTCGATTGTCTTCTGACATCAATGCCATCACCAGTCAAACTAAAAATCAGAATCGTAACAACAGTATATCAACTCAATTCGCAACCGACATCTCGCCCTTTACCCATACTATTTTCACCTCGCTCATGGTTAACACTCCAATTGGCGACCGGTACAATCAACTCATAACAGGCAACGACTTTTGCCGAATTCTATTTCCTCAACCACAAACGAATCCCCACAAGATAGATTTCCTGATGAACCTTAATGAAGCCACGAAACTGATTGAATTTCGCCGCACGGTGAAGCCCATTGATATGGACGGACAACCCAATTACTCAGACCAGCTAGTGTCGCAAGCAACCATTGAGCAACTACTGAGTAACGCCAATTGGGCGCCAACCCACGGCCTTACCGAACCCTGGCGATTTACGGTCTATCAGGGAGAATCACTCACCGAACTCGCTCAGTTCCTCCGCCAAACCTACACGGAACACACACCGGAAGAGCTATTCAAGGAAGCCAAACGTGACAAAATGGCCTCCTACGCCGAAAACACGCAGGTGGCGATCGTGTTAGGAATGGAACGTCATCCCGGTAAAATTCCTGCCGAAGAAGAAGTGATCGCCGTCGCCTGTGCTGTTCAAAACCTACACCTGTCCGCAGCAGCAGCCGGCCTGGGAGGATTCTGGTCCACAGCTCCCATATACGACCTGCCCACGACTCGAGTCCATTTTGGATTTGCCGGCGAAGACGACCGCTGCCTGGGAATCTTCTACATTGGATACCCCAAAAACGACTGGCCTGAACGCAAACGAGGTGCTCCCAAACCTGTCCAAGACAAAATCACCTGGAGATAGTGTTAGATGAAAATCGAAGCCATACGAGTTTATCAAGTCGACCTGCCTCTTCATGAATCCACCTATAAGTGGTCGGGAGGAAAATCGGTCGATGTGTTTGATAGTAATGTCATTGAAGTGATCACTGACACAGGTCTGGCTGGCTATGGGGAATGCTGTCCACTTGGACCGTTCTATCTGCCTGCCTACGCCGAAGGTGTACGTAGCGGAATCCGCGAACTTGGTCCTCACCTGATCGGGCAGGATCCACTTAAACTGGGGCCTCTCAACCGGATGATGGATCGTGCTCTCAAAGGCCACCCCTACGTAAAGTCTCCAATCGATATTGCCTGTTGGGATATTAAAGGGCAGGTTGCCGGCTTACCCATCTGCGAACTATTGGGCGGACGCTACGGTGATGACTTTGTGTTGTACCGAGCGATTTCTCAACAGGAGCCTGAGGCGATGGCTGATAATGTTCAGGGTTACCGCGATGAAGGCTATCGACGATTCCAACTTAAAGTCGGAGGCGACCCGGATGTTGATATTCAGCGAATTCATAAAGTAGCCGAAAGTCTTGAAACAGGTGACAAACTAGTGGCTGACGCAAACACAGGATGGCTAATGCATGAAGCCGCTCGCGTGGTACGTGGCGTGGCAGACGTCGATGTGTATATAGAGCAACCCTGTTTTAGCTATGAAGAATGTCTTTCGATACGTCGCCGTACCAACCACCCGTTTGTGATGGATGAGTGCATAGATTCGCTCGACGTGCTCATGAAAGGCTATGCCGATCAGGCCATGGATGTCGTGAATATCAAAATCAGTAAATTCGGTGGACTCACCAAGGCACATCAAGCGCGTGAATTGTGCGCGTCAATCGGTGTTGCCATGACCATCGAAGATAGCTGGGGTGGCGATATCACCACCGCTGCTATCGCCCACCTGGCTCACAGCACGCCGACCGATTTGCTTTTCACCTCGACAGACTTTAATAGCTATGGACCAGTTAGCATTGCCGAAAACGCTCCGCAGCGAGTTAACGGAAGGATGAACGCATCAACCGAACCCGGTATGGGATGTTCTCCGCGCATGGATGTACTCGGCGAACCTGTTTTGGAAATCAGATAATCTCATGGGCGACCCAATCCGAGTTATTGACTCCCACACCGGCGGCGAACCAACTCGTATCGTGATCTCAGGCGGACCACCACTCGGGAACGGAACTGTGCTGGAGAAAATGGAGCGATTCAATCGTGAGTATGACGATTTTCGCAGCGCAGTTGTGAATGAACCCCGGGGCTGGGATGCGATGGTCGGAGCACTATTGGTTCCTTCGGAACATCCCGAATGTGAGCACGGTATTATTTTCTTCAATAATGTCGGGTCACTTTGGATGTGTGGACACGGCACGATCGGTTTGGGAGTGACGCTTAAGCATCTGGGATGGGCTGAACCGGGAAGGCATAAAGTAGAATCGCCTGTCGGTGTCATCGAATTTGAACTATTGGACGATCACACCGTGGAACTTACCAACGTCCCAAGCTACCGTTATCGTAAGTCGGTTGAAATTGAAGTTCCGGGTTACGGATCGGCTTCCGGAGATATAGCCTGGGGTGGCAATTGGTTTTTTTTAATGGGAGACCACGGACAGGAACTCAGCTATGAAAACGTCGCCGCATTAACACGCTACTGCACAGCCGTTAGCGATACGCTGAAGGAGCGGGGGATTGTGGGAGAAGACGGTAAGGAGATCGACCACATCGAGTTGTTTGCACCTTCGGAGAATCCCGCAGCTGATTCGCGTAATTTTGTCCTCTGCCCCGGGCTGCAATATGACCGCTCACCCTGTGGAACGGGTACGAGTGCCAAGATTGCCTGCTTATTGGCAGACGGTGTGATCGAGCCGGGTGAGCGATGGAAACAGGAAAGTATTGTGGGAAGCGTCTTCGAAGGTTCAGCCGTATGGGCGGAAGATCATACTCGTTGTATTCCGACCATCCGCGGAACGGCCTACATTACAGCGGATGCTCAACTCATTCTGCAGCAGAATGACCGTTTGCGATTTGGAATTGGGAAGTCGACTTGAATACCAACCAATCACGAATTGTAGTTATCGGCGGAGGCGTCATTGGTGCTTCGAGTGCCTACTTCTTAAGGGAAGCAGGTTTCCGAGTCACGCTGATTGAAAAAGCGACCTTTGGCAGCGGCTGCTCTCATGGAAATTGTGGTCTGATTTGCCCCAGCGATGCCTTGCCATTGGCCAGTCCGGGCGCTATTGGTAAAACGCTCAAGACGCTTTTTAAACGCCACAATCCACTCTATATTAAACCTCGAGTCAGTATGCGGCTGTGGTTTTGGCTCGCCAAGTTCGCGTTGCGGTGCAATCAGCGACACATGTTACAAGCAGCTTCGGCCCGGATGCCACTGCTGGAATCATCGCTTCATCTATACCAGAAAATACTGGAAGCTGAGCAGATGGAGTGTGAGTGGCAAAAAAATGGTCTCTTGTATGTTTATAAAGATGCAGACGCCATGGAAGGATATGCAGCGACAGACCAGTTTTTGACAGAGCACTTCTCATTGGCAGCCGAACGCTTTGATGCCTGCGGGCTTTATGAGTTAGAACCGGCCATTGCGGACGAGGTCGCCGGAGGTTGGTACTACGAAGACGACGCTCATTTGCGTCCTGATCGTTTGATGGCCGAATGGAAGCGAGTCTTATTGGAGCAGGATGTTGAAATCCGGGAAGAGACGGAAGTGTTTAAATTCAAACGCAAGGGTATCAAAGCGACGGGCGTGTTGACACGTGACGGGATCATCGAAGCCGACAAATTTGTTTTGGCAGTCGGAGCGATTTCTCCACAGTGGGAAAAAGAAATCGGCGCTGATATTCCGATTCAACCGGGCAAAGGATATTCACTGACATTTCCACGCCCGCAGTATTCTCCACGTATCCCAATGATCTTTCCTCAACACCGGGTGGTGATGACTCCGATGCTTTCCGGGTATCGACTGGGATCCACTATGGAATTCTCAGGATACGACTCACGAATTAATCGACGTAGGATCAATCTCCTTAAGACCGGAGCAGAACCCTATTTGCGAGAACCCTATGGCGATCATGTCGAGGAGGAGTGGTTCGGTTGGAGGCCGATGATTTATCATGGGATTCCGATTGTTGATACAAGTCCCCGCATGGATAACGTGTTGGTAGCCACCGGGCATAATATGCTGGGGCTTTCCATGGGGCCGGCAACCGGAAAACTCGTTAGCGAATTGATTTCCGGTGAGCCAACGCACGTGCCATCCCGGCCCTATCAATTACTTCATTAACTCCAGAAACGAGAAAACAGTCCGATGTCCTTAAAGTCCATTGCAGCGACGCCAGGAAATCAGCAGCCTCAGTTGGTCGATCCTCTTGATGCACGACAGCCTCAAGACGGTGAAGTGTTGTGTGAGACGGTGTATTTAGGAGTGTGCGGAACAGATCGAGAAATCCTACATGCCGCAACTCCACATGTGCCGGAAGGTGAATCCCAACTTGTTCTGGGACACGAATGCCTGGCACGTGTGCTTGAAGTGGGATCAGGTGTCGATTTGGTAAAACCTGGAGACCTGGTTGTTCCGGCCGTCCGCCGCCCAACGACTGGCAGTACGACCGAAGGTATAGAAGCGTTTAAGCTCAATCGGCGTCCGGATATGATGCCCTGGGGAGCTTATGTTGAACGTGGGATTGTTTGGGAACACGGGTTTTCTTTACCGCACTGGATTGATCGTCCCGAATTTCTATATCAGGTTCCGGCAGGGATCGAAGAGATTGCGATTCTCTCGGAACCAATCTCGGTTTCCGAAAAAGCAGTGCGGGAAGCGGAGCAGGCACAGGCCGCTCGCTTAGGTACGTCGGAATGGATTGAGAACCCGCCACGTGTGTTGGTAACCGGAATGGGACCGATCGCTTTTGCTGCGGTGATCTGCTGTCGTGCTCGAGGTTGGAATGTGACCGTGTATGGACGAGATGCTGAGGATACATTTCGCGCGAATCTTGTGCGCGGATTTGATGCTCAGTATGTCAATGCAGACACATTGAGTTTTTCTCCTGACAATGTGGAGCAGGAGGGTTATGAACTGGTTTTAGAGTGTACCGGTAATGACCGAGTGATGATGCAGGCGGCCGGGTTACTGGCAGGCTGTGGAATTATGGTTTGGCTGGGAGCCTCTCGATTACCCCAAGTACGTGAATTTGATGTGAATCAGATTATGCGGAATGCCATCCTGGGAAATCATCTCTACTTGGGAACGGTTAATAACGCTCCTCAGGATATGCAGTCAGCTATCAATCATTTGAGTAATCTATATTCGCAATATGGTGAAACCATCGCACAGATGATCACTGAGCAAGTGGATCCGTCAGATAGCCTGTGGCACTATTCCAATCGTGAACCTCAGGGGATTAAGACGATTGTGCGTTATGCCGGATTGACTTAGTGGAATCGTCTCTGCGGACAAGTTAAATTAAGCTTGGTATAGCTGACCCAAAGCCAAGTCGACGATTGTCAAAGGAAATGTGGAAATGAAGATCATACGAACTATGCTGGCATCAATAATCACGCTTGGTTTGTTGCAGTCGAATGTGGCAGCCGGGGAGTTTAATCCTGTTCTGGATATCAAAGATCCCGCACCCAAGTGGGCAGCTCTGCCGGCAACCGATGGTAAGCGTTATGCCTTTGATGATTTTAAAGAGAAGGATGTTCTTGTAGTGGCCTTCACCTGCAACAGTTGTCCTTATGCAGTGGACTATGAAGATCGTCTGATAGCGTTTTCCCGAAAAATTAAAGACTCCAAAGTGGGATTTGTCGCGATCAATGTTAATAAAGTCGAAGAAGACTTGCTGCCTGCGATGAAGCAACGTGCAAAGGAGAAGGGCTTCAATTTCCCCTACCTGTTTGATGAAACGCAGGAGATTGCTAAGAAGTACGGAGCGGGCTACACGCCGGAATTTTTTGTGCTCAATAAAGAACGCCAGGTGATTTACATGGGAGCTATGGACGATAGTCCCGATGCAGACAAAGTCAAAGTTCGCTATGTCGACTTAGCAATTCAGGCTGCTCAGGCTGGTAAGCTACCTGCCAAACAGGAAACGATTGCGATTGGTTGTCGTATTCGCATTGAAAGAAAACGACGTACAAGAAGTGGCAGTTAGTAGCCCAATCTCGTTTAAACCAGCGAAGATATAAATGCCACGTAATAGAAAATCCAGCCTGTGACACTGGTCATAAACATACCGATGGTGGCAAGCCACCCCAGTCGTTTATGAAGTTTGCTATGCGTTCCGGGAACGGGCGGCTTGGGAAATCGTTTCAAACCAAGAACGATGACTACGATCCAGAGCAGCGGAGTAGGAATCGCAAACGTCAAGTGAATGAACAGAAATTTCATGATCGTTGATTTTACGTAGGCACTGCCATGCGTGTACTCGATCCAGCCATTAAGACGCATGTCGACTTCAAAGGCGATTACCGCGAGTAATAGTACGATTGCGGTATTAATCTGTACTTTTTTATGAAGTGCCAGTTTGCCCTGTTTGGCGAGTCGAATGCTCCAGAACATCACAGGAACAACCAGAAACATCGCCAAAAAAACAACATCAAGCATGAAGGATGCTCGTGTTGGCAGAAATCCAGCGTTGGGTGTAATATGTGCGAGTAGTGACATGGTTTATGACGGCGAATATTCTTATGAATGATGAAAGTTTAGTCATTCTGCTTGGATTCGCCTAGGCGGGTTTGGTCCGTAGCAGTTGTTATTGCACCAGTTCATCATCTTTAAAATCACCGGTACTCATACCGCCGTTGTCGTACCAAAATGTCCAGGTTCCTTCTTTCTGACCGTCGATGAATTCGCCGTGGGCTGTTCTGTTTCCGTCGATATCATACATCGTCCATAAACCATGCTCGTGCCCTAAATCAAAATTGCCTTCAGAAGCTAACTGACCATTGGGGTGATAAAATTCCCAGTTTCCATGGCGTAAACCCTGCTGATAGGATCCTTTGGAATCAAGAGCTCCATTGTCACGATAGTGTTCCCACATCCCGTGAGGTTGTCCGCTCAGATAGTCCCCCAGAGCACGGAAGTCGACGTGCGACAATAAACTAAGTCGACCCTGATTACGAAATTCCCGAATTCCCGCGGCACCTTGAAATACGATTTCTTTTATCTCCAGCTCGCTCGCCGTCGGCAGGTCGTTGGCGGCAGGGTTGTGTTTTTGTAAATGCCGTATCGTATGTAACTGTTGATTGCCATATTGAGTTGTACCCATTTGGCGATAAAGCAGTAGCCAGCGTGAAGATTCGAATCGAATCGGATCGTTCGGTATCTCCGGGATGTCATCAACGGTCTCACGGGTCTTGTTGCCACGCAGTAAATCGATAAATTTCCCTTCCGCGGTACGGCCTTCCAAAAGGTATCGATAACAGAGGTTGCTCGGTACGTGGAACATTGTCCAGGTTTGGTCCATACGAAGTTGATGGATAACCCAATTCACGTTGTAGTTCGCTGTCGCTATGCCGACGTGTAATAACATCTGCCAGATTGCGAAGAACATCATAAAGCTCAATCCAATTCCGGCACCGCATTCCTCCAGTTTACGAATTGTTGTGAGCGGTTGGGAGTGATCCGCCAACGACTCGGTGTCGCTCTGATCCTCCGTTGTGTTGGATAGTCTGGAGAGTGGCTTGCATTGCCAAACCAATGCTGGAATGAATGCCAGTAATCCGGCAATACTGATAGGTGAGAAACCGAGGACTTCCATCGTCAGAAAGATACCGGCATGTAGCCCGATAAAGGAAATCACACCGACGATTCGAAATTTATCGGTTGCCAGTGGACTTAGTAACAGCACGGACGCGGCAAGTTCGAGCGCCAGCGTACTGTAGGTTAAAGCTTTGAGAACTCCGGGGAATTGAGTAAGCCAGAGTCCCAGTGGCTTGGTTAATGCCTCGTCATCCATGATCACAAATAAGGCCGTGCCATCGTGCCATTCGGGATTCCATTTGTAAATTCCGGTAAGTGTATACATGACGACGAATTGCAGGAGGATTCCGGCTGTGGCAAAACTGCAGAAGTCGAGTTTGATTGGCGGCTCGTCTCGTTTCCGGATGCTAAAAAACCGTCCGGAAGGAATCCAAATCAGCCAAAACAACATGGAAGCCATCAGCATATCACCGCCGGTGAGTAGTACCGGTGCGCGGGCAATCATCGAACTAAATAAGAGCCAGCATCCGAATGCCACGGCGCGAGCTCGCCAGCCAAGTAATAAGGCAATTGCTAAGAGTAGATGTATCGAAAACAGAAAGTACTGATAGACATCACTTTCAATCAGTAAATGTAATGACCAGGTTGGCATCCCGGCATAGTATTCCTGAGAGGCGGCATAGGGAATGACTCCATCGACAGCATAAAAAAACTGAAATTGGAGCAGGCGATCAATGAGGTCCCAGATGAGGACTGTGCCCACGCCGATGCGCATCAAAGCCAGCGATCGCAGGTCGAGGCTGAAAATCCGTTTTAGCTCGCTCATCAGGTCAATCCATAATTCAACAGATGGATAGTGCTTGGTTCTGTGGTGCTAGGTTATTTTGTTATTTCGATCCCACTAAATATCTGCCAGCCATCCTTGTGTAACTCCATCTTGCTGGAAAACTGCAGTCGTGGTTTTTTAGTCCAGGGATCAATGACTCCGATCGCCAGCCGATACAATCCCGGGGGAATGTTTTGGGTAGGAGCTGTCAACAGCGTGCGGAATTCTCCGGGCCGCCAACGGCGGATGTCCAGGTCAGTTTCAGTTGTCACGATGTTTCCGTCAACGTCAATCAGAGCGAGTTGTACAGGCCAACGATAGTAAAAAGGAGCAACACCGTGATTGGCACCAATCAGATAGAGCTGTAATGGGTCACCCTTCTTCACGACCTTATAGTGTTGATAGGTTAAAATCCGAAAATCGTAACCCATACGTCGAATGAGTTCTTCGCTGTTTCCGATGAATCCGGAGTCATCCGTTTCGACCAACGCGGGGCAGTAGGGGCCGACCCATGAAAAGTGACCATCGAGTAGATTTTTTAGAGTGACCCCATACTCGTGTAGCATCCACTTTTCTGCCTGAAAGGGCTCCATCTCACCGCCAATCGGAGCGATGGCCCAGTTTTTATCCTGCCCGGACACTTTGAGCTTGGTTAGAAATGCCCAGTCTTCTCCGTTTTGCGTGTCAGCCGGAAACATATCATCGTGAAAACCTAGCCATTTAGGTACTGCGGCATATCCGCGAGGGTAACGTGCCATCAGCATCTTGTCGGGAAACGCTTTTCGGTAAGCGTCGACGACGATTTTGGTGGTCATGTTATCGGCAAACAACTCCGGCTGAGGGTAGGTATGCCATTCACCCCAATGTCCCAGCAGTCCTAACTGAATAAAGGCGACGCGTGGATTGGTGTTATATCTGGCCCCCAACGCAGCAATGAACTTCGCTAACGCTTTCCGCATTTCCGGATGATTGTAATTTGGTGTGATGCCACCCCCATGTTGTTTGTAGGGAGTTGTTTGCACTCCCTTCCTGAGAAGCCAGTCCGGGATTCCACTTTCTTTGGTCGGGTAGTCCATGTAGATCCGGAAAATGATGTGCTTGCCATCGGCATTGGGGTGTTGCCAATCAGTTTGCTCCCATTGTTCGAATTTATAGTTACCTTCCTGAGGCTCCAGTTCTTTCCACGACTTGTATAGGAAGACCATGCTGTAGGGTTGATTGATTTTTCCGGCTGTGGTGTAGGGCGCCCAGCCTTTGAGCGGTTGGTCGTAGGGCGCTTTTTGAGGAAGTAGATTCCCTTTTACAGATTCCTGTGCTTCAAGAGTCAAAGTGAAGCATAGCAGCAGTAGGCAAAGTTTCGGTAGTGTGGATCGACAATTCATGATTCAATTAACGGGCGCCTTAAAAACGCTCGGTAAGCGAGAACTCACCGAGCGTCTTTGTTGCTTAGATTTTGTTCTGTCCTATTTCTTGGGAGGGTACACCTTGTGAGGTGTATGGCATTCTTTACAGCTCATCGCTTTGGTTAACGCTTCGGCACTACCTTCTTTACCAGCCAGATGAGTTTCTGTGGCTTTGGTCAAGGCTGTCGTGAGTTTCTTCCAGCTTTCGGCTGAGCCTTTGGGAGGCTTGTTGGTTGGGAGTGCTTTGACGTAGGCAACAAACAGTTTGGTTTCTGCTTCTGTCGCTTCCCCTTTGATGATTTTGGTATGTAAGCCGCCGGTTTTGACGGCTTGCATAAACTTCTTGGTTGTGTATTTGTTTTCTTTTTTATCATCTGCGGACGTAGTGCCGGAGATGACTGCTACAACAGCGAGAACGCTGAAGAGCGCAGCTACCTTACGGATCATGGCGAAGCTCCAGAGGAGATAGATATATACGGGTCGGTACTGATTGTACCAGTATTCCTATCGGAGAAAAACAAAGAAGTCTGCCGCCAAAGTAATCAGCAAATCTCGAAAGCCGGATGAATCTAATCGAATGTCTAACTCAGATTTCTCTCATCCATAGTCGACCTCAACTTAATCGAAGCTGATGTCGGGTAAATACAGTTTCATTTTTGGCCAGAGCATGGCAAATCCGATGACAGCAATTACCAGTAAGACGATAAAAACGATTAATCGTTGCGAAGCCCAGCGGGATTCTCTGGCCGCAAACCGCCTTCTGATTTCCCTGCGTTTAGTACGTCGCTTGTGATACTTCCGTTCGTCGAGTGAAAGCTGTTGATGGAGTCGATTTTCGTCGCCGGGTATCCCGATCAGGTATTCAGCCCAAACTAATTCCTGCTCGCAGCTTTCGCATTGAGGAAGATTGTATTCACATTTTTCTCCGCATTTGGGGCAATTTGGTAGCCGGGCAATACGCCTTTTTTCCGTGAGCCTACGCTGAAACGCAGCATCTTTTTCCGCCTGGATTCGATTTTTCGACTCCTGAACGGCTCGGTAGTAAACTTCTTGCGGGTCTCGATGAAAATTCCACATATTGAACTCTCAATTTGCCTGCTGAAAAAAATGGCATTG
>CEUY01204899.1_pt1 | contig 11799 bp, 10 predicted proteins | sample 361481 | NCBI WGS metagenome assembly CEUY01 (sample SAMEA2622737, study PRJEB7988) | marine metagenome | isolation source: saline water (ENVO:00002010), including
GGATTCGAACCCCCGACCCCCTGCTCCCAAAGCAGGTGCGCTACCAGACTGCGCTATGCCCCGACGGTGGGCGACAGCTTCCACACAGGCAGATTCTAGCGGATAACCCTCTGATAGCGCAGTCGTTTGCCATGTGGACTCTGTCGCTGGGTCGATGGACAAGGCGTTTTGCTCCCACCTGCCCCGAGGGGACGCGCTTGATTTTCACAATTGCAGCCCCACGTTGCACAGTAGGTAAAATCTCCCCCCCCAATACCCATATTCAGCCGCCAGGAATATCGCCAGATGACGCAGACAGCGACCGCTCAAACCCACAGTTTTCAGACCGAAGTCAAACAGCTATTGCAGCTGATGATTCATTCACTGTATTCGAACAAGGAAGTTTTCCTGCGTGAATTGATTTCCAACGGCTCGGATGCCTGCGACCGTCTCCGGTTTGCTGCGCTGACTGACGCCGGCCTAATGGAAGACGGCGAAGCCCTTGGGCTCAAGGTCAGTGTCGACAAAAACGAAAAGACGGTCACGATTTCGGATAACGGCATTGGTATGACAACCGATGAAGTCATTGAAAATATCGGCACGATTGCCCGCTCGGGAACCCGCCAATTCCTGGAGGCATTGAGCGGTGACGCGGCCAACGATGCCAATCTGATCGGCCAGTTTGGCGTGGGCTTTTACTCGGCATTTCTGGTTGCGCACAAAGTTGAACTCACCACACGCCACGCAAGCGAGGGCGTCGAGGGCGGGGTCAGCTGGGTGTCAGATGGTGAGGGCGAGTACACCATTGAATCGATAGTCCGTGAAGAACGCGGTACCACCATCACGCTTCATCTCAGGGATGAAGATAAGGAATTTGCAGAGGATTTTCGACTGCGCAGCATTATCAGTCGCTACTCAGATCACATTTCGCTGCCGATCGAAATGCCTTCCGAGGATAAAGAGAAAAAAGGTGAATGGGAAGCGGTTAACAGCGGCTCTGCCCTATGGTCGAGACCCAAAAACGAGGTCTCGGAAGAGGACTATCACCGCTTTTACCAAACCCTAAGTTATGACACCGAAACGCCGCTCGCGACCCTGCATAATCGGGTTGAGGGAAATCTTGAGTACACATCACTTTTCTTTATTCCCAAAAAAGCGCCGTTCGATCTTTGGGACCGTGAACAGCGCCATGGCATCAATCTGTACGTACGGCGTATCTTTATCATGGATGATGCCAAGTACCTCATGCCTTCTTACCTGCGATTCGTACGCGGGGTTGTTGACGCGGCTGATCTGCCGCTGAATGTCTCGCGCGAGTTTCTGCAGAACAACAAAGACATAGACCGAATCCGTTCGGCTTCGGTGAAGAAAATTCTTTCAGAGCTGAGCCGATTAGCCGACAAGGAGCCCGAGACATACTCCGCCTTCTGGACAGAATTCGGTAAAGTACTAAAGGAGGGGGTTGTCGAAGATCACGACAACCGCACGGTGCTCGCTGATCTCATGCGTTTCAATTCGACCCGCAGCACAGACACCGAACAAACTGAATCGCTGGCAGCCTATTTCAAGCGCATGCCCATGAAGCAAAAAGCGATTTACTACATCACCGCGGAGTCCCATAGTGCTGCCAGCACTTCCCCTCACCTTGAGATTTTCCGCAAGAATGATATTGAGGTGCTTCTGCTCAGCGACCCCGTTGACGAATGGCTGGTGTCCTCGCTGAATGAGTACAAGGACAAGCCGCTTAAATCAGTCGCAAAAGGCGCCTTGGATCTTGAAGACCTGGCAAACCCTGAAGATAAAAAGGCGAACGAAGCGAAAGAAAAAGACCTAGCAGGGCTGACGGAGAAAATGCAGTCACTGCTGGGTGAGTGCGTCAAATCGGTTCGGGTCAGTCAGCGCCTGACAGATTCCCCGGCCTGTCTCGTTGCGGATGAGACAGATCTTGGCGGTAATCTTGAGCGCATTCTGCAAGCGATGGGACAGAACGCGCCGGATGCCAAGCCGATTATGGAAATTAATCCTGACCATCCGCTTATCAGACAGTTGAGCCCCGAGCACGCTCAGCTTGAGGACTGGTCCCGAGTGCTGTTCGATCAGGCTGCGCTCAGCGAAGGCGCCCCACTGCCGGAACCCGCCGCCTACGTGCAGCGGGTCAATGACTTGCTGACCAAAGCCGCTCTGACCAGCGGCTGACGATCAAAAAGAAAGAATCCGGCAAACAACCGGTGTCCGCCAACGCGGCCAAACCTGACTAGTCCGTGCGGCCCGTGAGTTCCCGGGCGTCACCGACCCAATCGAGCGCGCCATCGGTGTCGGGAACGCTGTCGCCATTCTGATCCACACAGTTGCGCCCGAACACCAGTGAATCGCTGACTCTGGCCGCCGAGCCGATCCGGCTGTACTCAAAAAGAATGCTGCGCGAGATCTGGGCGCCACTTTCAAGGTGGCAACCTTGGCCGATCCAGGTAGGGCCGAAAATTTGGCATCCTGGCTCTATCCGGGAAGCGGAGCCGACGTAAATCGGCCCCTCCGCGCGAATCTCGTCCCAGTCAACATTTACATTCAGCCCGGTCCAGATTCGGGGCCGGACTTCTGTTCCCGGCATGCGTACCTCCCGCATCTTCCCGCGCATCATCTGCTGATTGGCCTGCCAGTAATCACTGAGGTGCCCGATATCAATCCAGTTGAAAGGCGCTTGAATCGCATTGAAGGCGAGCCCTTTTTCAAGAATCAACGGAAACAGCTCACTGCCAATATCAAACTCAGTATCCTGAGGGATCAAATCGATAATCTCAGGCTCAAAAACGTAGATGCCGGTGTTCACCAGTTGAGAAAGCGCTTCGTCTACCTTAGGTTTTTCCTGGAAAGACTGGATGCGCCCGTCATCATCACAGACCACCACACCGTAACTGGAGACCCGTTCGCGAGCGACTTCGCGTACCACGATACTGGCAACCGCTCCTGACTGCCAGTGTTGTCGGACCACCGCTCGAAGATCCAGATCGATGACAGCGTCACCACAGACCACAACAAAGGTGTCATCGAAAAATCCGCCGTAATCCTGAATGCGACGGATACCCCCTGCTGAACCGATCGGCACAGCAATGGTTTCACCGTCCTGCAGGTGCCCCTCGAAGGAGTACCCGATTTCGACCCCCCAACGTCGGCCATCACCAAAATAGCCTTCGATGGCGTGTGCAAGATGGCTGACGTTCACCATGATCTGGTCAAAGCCGTGTCGGGCGAGATGCTCCACCAGATACTCCATGACCGGCTTGCCGAGAACCGGAATCATGGGCTTGGGCATGACATGGGTCAGCGGACGTACCCGCGTTCCCTTGCCTGCAGCCAGGATCATTGCTTTCATGCTGGCTTCCGTGGAAATCTGCCGGGGAGTCTACCGCCTGGCGACCAGGTTGGCCACGCAAGGCGGAGAGTTAAGCGCAAACGTGATCGATCCCGGGGGACTTTTGAATCAGGCGACCTGTGCTGTATTGGCTTCTTCTATGCGAAACACCCAGTTACCTGCCACCACATCAGCCACAATTGTATTGCCCGGCACAAACTGACCCGACAGAATCTCCTGGGCGAGCGGATTCTCCAATTGAGTCTGAATTGTGCGCTTGAGCGGGCGCGCCCCGTAGACGGGATCAAACCCGGCCGCGCTCAGTTTATCGATGGCGGCATCCGTCACGCGCAATGTCAGGTCCCGTGCGGCGAGCCGGGCCGACAGGATGGCCACCTGAATCCGTGCGATCTCATGAAGCTGCTCCTCAAGCAAGGGGTGAAACACGATCATGTCGTCCAGCCGGTTAATGAATTCAGGCCGGAAATGCTGACTGACTACCGACATGACTTGCGCTTTCATTTGCGAATAGCGATGCTCACCCGCGAGCTCCTGAATGCGGTCAGATCCCAGATTGGATGTCATGATAATCACGGTGTTGCGAAAATCCACGGTGCGTCCCTGCCCGTCAGTCAGACGACCGTCGTCCAGGACCTGCAAGAGTACGTTGAAGACTTCCGGATGGGCTTTCTCCACTTCATCCATGAGAATGACCGAATAGGGACGGCGGCGGACCGCCTCTGTCAGATAACCACCCTCTTCGTAGCCGATGTATCCGGGCGGTGCGCCGATCAGCCTCGCCACGGAGTGCTTCTCCATGAATTCGGACATATCGATACGCACCATCGATTCGGGTGTGTCGAACAGAAATTCGGCGAGTGCCTTGGACAGTTCCGTCTTGCCCACACCGGTCGGCCCCAAAAAAACAAAAGAGCCGTAGGGTCGTTCCGGATCTGAAAGGCCGGCACGCGACCGGCGGATAGCATCAGACACGGCGTGAATCGCCTCATCCTGTCCAATGACACGACGGTGCAGTTCAGACTCCATGCGCAGCAGTTTTTCGCGTTCGCCTTCAAGCATCCGGGATACGGGAATCCCAGTCCACCGTGCAACCACTTCCGCAACTTCCTCATCGGTGACCTTATTTCTCAACAGTTGGGTCCCGCTACCGGATTCGTGATCCTGCGCATCCCCAAGCTGCTTCTCCAGTTCCGGAATTCGGCCGTACTGAAGCTCCGACATCCGCGTGAGATCCCCCGCACGCCTTGCTGCTTCCATCTCGCTACGAGCCTGATCCAGGGCCTCCTTGACATGCTGGCTGCCCTGAACCGCTGCCTTCTCGGCTTTCCAGATCTCGTCAAGATCAGCATATTCCCGTTCTATTTCCGAGATCTCACTTTCCAAAGCCTCCAGGCGTTTTTTGGATGCGTCATCCGTATCTTTCTTGACAGCTTCCCTTTCAATCTTGAGCTGGATGAGACGCCGATCAAGACGATCCATCGACTCCGGCTTGGAGTCGATCTCCATGCGAATCCAGCTGGCCGCTTCGTCAACGAGATCGATTGCCTTGTCGGGCAACTGACGATCGCTGATATAACGGTGCGACAGCGTCGCAGCGGAAACGATCGCCGGGTCTGTGATATCGACGCCATGATGGACCTCATACTTTTCCTTAAGGCCACGTAAAATCGCAATGGTGTCTTCCACCCCGGGTTCACCCACCAACACCTTCTGGAAGCGCCGCTCTAGTGCGGCATCCTTCTCGACATATTTCCGGTACTCATCGAGCGTAGTGGCTCCGATACAGTGCAATTCTCCGCGGGCAAGCGCAGGCTTTAGCATATTGCCCGCATCCATCGCGCCCTCAGCCTTGCCGGCGCCCACCATCGTGTGCAGTTCATCGATAAAAAGAATGACCTGGCCTTCCTGCTTACCGAGATCATTCAACACTGCCTTGAGCCGTTCTTCGAACTCGCCGCGGAATTTTGCCCCGGCGATCAGGGCGCCCATATCAAGCGCCAACAGACGCTTGCCGCGAACTCCTTCGGGCACCTCTCCATCCACGATCCGCTGCGCTAACCCCTCCACGATGGCAGTCTTGCCCACGCCAGGCTCGCCAATGAGTACAGGGTTATTCTTGGTACGCCGCTGCAGTACCTGAATCGTACGGCGGATCTCTTCATCCCGGCCGATAACCGGATCTAGCCTGCCCTGCTCCGCGCGTTCCGTCAGATCAATGGAATACTTCTCGAGTGCCTCCCGCTGCTCTTCCGCATTGGGATCGTTCACGGCTTCTCCGCCCCGCATCTCTTCTATGGCTTTCTCCACCGCGTCCTTGAGAACGCCCACGTTTTCCATCGGCTCGGACAACGGGCCCCGGTCCTCAAGCGCTGCCAAAATGAAAAGTTCGCTCGAAATAAACTGATCGCCCCGCCGCTGCGCAAGTTTGTCCGTGACATTGAGTGCCCGGCCCAGTTCGGCCGATATCTGGACATCGCCCGCGTTACCTTCCACACGAGAAAAGCCATCCAGGATTTCGCCGAGCCGCGATCGCAGGGCATTGGCGTTGGCGCCGGAACGGGTCAATAAAGAGCGTACACTGCCGCCGTCCTGGTCGAGCAATGCCACCATCAGGTGAGCGGGCTCAATAAATTGGTGATCCCGCCCGACCGCAAGGCTTTGTGCGTCAGCCAGTGCCATCTGGAACTTGGTTGTCAGTTTGTCCATTCGCATGGTGATTCGCCTCCTGAGGACGAGCAGGCTTCAAGGCTGTTTAGCCGGAACCCGAAAAATTTTTACCTTTTTAATATGGGGTTAAACTGAACTGAATCAAGGTGAATATAAAATTTCACCCTCAATTCAAAGCATGCAATTTCAGGCATCGGAAATAAAAAAGACCCGCGCGCAGTCATGACTAAAATCCCAACCCGTCAAGAACCGATGAAGCTTCCCAAAGACCAGATCCGGGACCAGGTGGCGCTGGCACTGTCTGAAGACATTGGCCCAGGAGATCTCACCGCCTCTCTCATCAGCGAATCCGAAAGGGTTCGCGCCAAACTTGTCTGCCGGGATGACGCCGTGGCCTGTGGCCGTGACTGGATAGACGCCGTCTTTGAAGCGCTCGATCCCAGCGTACGGATCAATTGGCGCTATCGGGACAGCGAAGATTTAAACGCTGGGAAGACCTGGTGTGTCATTGAAGGGTCTGCGCGGGCAGTGCTCTCTGGCGAACGCACCGCCTTGAACTTCGCTCAGTTGCTGGCGGGCACCGCAACGGCAACCAGAGTCCTGGTCCGACAGTTACACGGTACAAACGCGCAGTTGCTCGATACCCGTAAGACCGTGCCGGGACTGCGACTGGCACAGAAATATGCGGTGCAATGTGGCGGAGGCCGTAATCATCGCCTTGGCCTCTACGACGGTATCTTGATCAAAGAAAATCATATCCGCGCAGCGGGCTCGATTGCCGCCGCTCTGACTGCTGCACAGACCCACGTCGAGACGGTGGATCTTATTGAGGTTGAGGTAGAAACACTCGACGAACTCTCGCAAGCACTTGACGCTGGCGCCCGTCGGATCATGCTGGATAATTTTTCAATCACTCAAATGCGCGCGGCCGTTGAACTTAATCAGGGACAGGCGAAACTTGAGGCCTCGGGAAACGTCAATGCTGAAACCATTCGGGAAATCGCTCTCACGGGTGTCGACTTTATCTCCTGCGGCGAGATCACAAAAAATGTGCGCGCTATTGATCTCAGTCTTCAGTTTGATCAGCCTGAGACGTAGTGGGCCAGCCAGTCGGCCAATTGATTCTCCGTGACCGGCCCAACGTGCGAATGAACGACCTGTCCTTGTGGTGAGATCAGAAAAGTCGACGGCAGGCCCTTAAGGGGCTCCATCGGCACCAGAGGCTCTTCGCCAATGATCAAAACCGGATAATTGACGCCGAACCTTGCCACAAACGAGCGAATTTCATCTATCGGTGTTTTCTCAAACGCGATGCCGACAACCTGCGCACGGCCGAGATGGCGGTCTGCAAACGACATCAATTCCGGAATCTCACGAATACAGGGCCCGCACCAGGTAGCCCAGAAATTCACGATCACCCACTGGTCTTCATACTGACTGAGACTTTGTGCGTTTCCCTGAAGGTCTTGAAGCGAATACTCGAGCGCATCGGCCAACAATACACGCGGTATTCCTAATCCAATACAGATGGAAGCGACGATCCCAATGGTGCTGATTGCTTTGCGAAAATTATGCATATTGATCAATGGGTTGCTGCCCACTTGAAGTTCGAACTGGAAATTAGGTCTTCACGGCTTTTTCTTTCTTGCGGTGTAACCTAATATGTAGGTATAACAGTAGTCGGAGAGGTAAAGCAATGAAGCAGTTTCTGTTGTTGGCGGCGAGTATTTTGCTAGGAACTTCGATTGCAATTGCGCAAAGTCCACCTACAGACGGCGACGCTGAAGCTTGGTGCGAGGCCAATATGAATGCGTGTGCCACCTGGTGCGAAAGCAATCCAGATGCCGAAATTTGCCAAGAACCGGAGTGTGACTGATAGCTAAATCTTGCCTGAATGTAATTTGTTGCAGTGCTGTGCTGGCTTAATGGAAGTACATCGTACAGTCGGAGCGCTCAATGAAACTGGAGAACACCATAAGGTGTTCTAATTTTTGTAAGTTTGTAGAATTTGTGACCAAGACAAAAAGTGACACACCATTTGACCATCATAATAGGAGAGAGACTTTGAAAAACCTGAAACTCTTGACTGCCGGCACTTTGGGTCTGGCACTGCTGCTACCCCTGGGCGCACAGGCCAACAAGCCCGTCGGCATTACCGGCGACACCATGGCCGTTACCGTCATGCACAATGGCTCTGCCACAGACATCACCCGTAACCAGGACAACAAGAACACGGTCAACCCGGCCTTTGCCAAGACCTCGCGCCCTTGCCCGCCGTTTTGCATCCAGCCTGCAGTTTTATCCCCGGGTGTTGAAACTATCGCAGAGCGTGAAATGATTCACTACGCCAAGATGATGAGCGATGGCGACTCATCGATCATCGTAGTTGACTCCCGCACCCCAGACTGGGTGGCCAAGGGCACCATCCCGAGCGCCATCAATGTACCGTGGACCAAATTGAATCCGGCAAAAGGGGCGACTCCAATCGAGATCGCGGAGATCATGCAGGACGTCTTCAATGTTTCGGAAAGCGAAGGTCTGTTCGACTTTACCAACGCCAAAACCGCCGTCATGTTTTGCAACGGCATGTGGTGCGGCCAATCTCCGAACAACATCAAAAACCTGCTGAAATTTGGTTACCCCGCGCACAAAATCAAGTGGTATCGCGGTGGCATGCAGGACTGGGAAATCCTCGGCCTGAGCACTGCCAAGCCGTAAGTATCGCATCTGAGACTTCAAAAAGCGGGGCTTGGCCCCGCTTTTTTTTGTCTCAACGTTTCATCCAGATCACAGACGCCATCCTTCCACATGAGCCCTGTCGCCGATAGGAAAACCAGCGGGCACTATCGCCATAGGTACACTCCCGGCTTGCTGCCGCATAGCCGACCCGTGCCCGCTTCAGTCGGGCCAAGATGAGTCCGGGCAGATCGGCAAAGTAGCGCTCACCTCCCGGCGAGATATAGGCCTCGTCCGACGCGTCGTTTTCGATCAGCCGGCATCTCACATCGTTACCGATCTCGAAATATTCCTGGCTGATGGTGGGCCCGACCCAGGAGATGACCTCCCCCAGACTGCCGGGAATTGCGGCCAGGCCAGACTCGATGATCCCCTCTGACAGCCCACGCCAGCCCACGTGCAATAACGCCACAAAACTCCCTTGTCGATCACTGAGAAACACAGGCGCACAATCAGCGCTCAGAACTGCGCAGCCACTCCCCTCTGCCCGTGTCACGCTGCCGTCAGCCGTTCTGCCCGACTGACTGCCTGGCTCGTCCAGGCTCAGCATCGTTGTGCCATGCCGCTGGTCGAGCCATACCGGCAGACAGGTCAAACCTAACGCCTTAACCAGGGTTTCACGATTCGCCTCAACTTTTGCCGGTACATCTGCAACGTAATCGGCAAAGTTGAAGCCGTCATAGGGATCGTCCGGATGTGAGGCGGTGCGCTCCGTAGTCAGGGCATGGACGTGAGACGGTGCCGGCCAATCCGGCTCGACCCACTTCAACGGTGATCCGCTCAACGATGGGATTCCGAGTCTGTCGCCAGGGTCTTGAGCAACTCAGTCAGATCTGCCGGCACGGGGCTTTCCCAGCTGAGCGCCCCTCGTGTTACCGGATGATGTAGCGCAAGCGCCCGCGCGTGAAGCGCCTGACGGGAAAACTGCTCGAGCACGGTGATGAGCTCCGCATCCGGTTTCGGGGGCAACTGAACACGGCCACCATAGAGCGGGTCCCCCACCAGCGGAAAGCCTACGTGCGACATGTGCACCCGGATCTGGTGGGTGCGACCTGTCTGCAGCGTCACAGCAAGCAGTCCATGCCCCCGGAACCGCTCTTTCACGAGATAGTCGGTCAGGGCCGGCCTACCCCGATCCGTGACTGCCATCTTCAGGCGGTTCCTTGGATGGCGGCCGATCGGCGCATCCACCGTGCCGCCGGTGATCGGGCAACCGTTCACGACGGCGAGATATTCTCTTTTGATCTCACGTGCCTCAAGCGCCCGAATCAGTTCCGTTCGCGCAGCCTCAGTGAGTGCCACCACCAATAACCCGCTCGTGCCCTTATCCAAACGATGCACAATACCGGCACGAGGCAATCCAGTCACCTGAGGAAACCGGTGCAGCAAAGCATTCGCCAATGTCCCGGAGGGGTTTCCAGCGCCGGGATGCACAACCCACCCTGCCGGCTTATCAATCACCGCTATATCAGAATCCTCATAAACCACTGGGATGGGTAGCGGCTCCGGCAGCCAGTCCAGGACCGGCAGGGGCGGAACTTCGAGAGACACCACTTCACCACCGCAAACCATGAGTCGTCCGGCCGGGATACTGCCGTCCAATGTCACACGACCCTCTTTAAGCCAAGCTTGCAGCTGAGACCGCGAATAAGGCGGGAAAATCTGGGGCAACACCTTATCAAAGCGCTCCCCTGACGACGCTTCAGATACCGTCGCCGTCAGGATTTCATCACTGGCCTCTTCAAATGTCACGATCGTTATCTTCGTTGCCCGGTGAGCGAAAGTATAATAGCGACTTATGCCTATTCCCTCCGTCTTGCACTTCCAACGGCGCATGCTGTCGGGGTTACTGCTGTTGGCAGCGATGCTGGTCAGCGGCTGTGCGATCCTGGAAGAAAAAGACAAAACAGCAGGCTGGACAGCGGAACAGTTTCTTAGCGTCGGCCAGAAACAGATGGCCTCAGGAGACTGGGTTGGCGCGATCGAGACCTACAAAAAACTGCTGGGTCGTTTTCCCTACGGCCGTATCGCCGAACAGGCGCAGCTGGATTCAGCTTATGCCTATTTCAAGAACAGTGAGCCGGCGCTTACAGTAGCTGCAGCGAATCGCTTTATCCAGATGCATCCGACCCATCCGAATGTTGATTATGCTTTTTATCTCAAGGGGCTTGCCCTGTTTGAGCCTTCCGACAGTCTGTTTGATTCCCTGTCAGGGTATAACCCGGCCAATAACGACATCGGCCCGGTCCGTGAAGCCTTCGTCGCCTATCAGGAATTGATCAGCCGTTTTCCCGACAGTCGCTATTCGCCCGATACCCGAAGGCGACTAATCTACATTATCAATGTGCTGGCAACCCATGAAGTCGAAGTCGCGTGGTACTACTATGCTATGGGTGCAGACGTTGCCGCAGTTAACCGGGCCCGGTCAGTGCTGGAAACCTATCGGAATTCTTCCGCGGTCGAGGATGCGCTGGGTATCATGGTCAGGGCTTACGCCCGAATGGGTCTTGAAGATCTCCACAACGATGCGCTTCGGGTATTGAAGCTCAACTATCCCGACAGTCCCTACCTTAATTGAACCCTGAGGTGATGGGATAGCGTCGATCCCGGCCGAATGCCCTGCGCGTGATTCTGACGCCCGGCGGCGCCTGTCGTCGCTTGTACTCGTTGCGCACAACCATCCGTGTGATTTTTTCGACGATGTCCGCATCAAATCCCTGAGCCTGGATTTGGTCTGCACCCAGATCATGCTCGATGAACGCCTCCAGGATCGGATCCAGCACCTCATACGGCGGCAAACTGTCGGTATCCTCCTGATCGGGGGCCAGTTCCGCTGAGGGCGCGCGGGAAATCACCCGCTCCGGAATCACCGCTTCGACACTGTTTCGGTAGACCGCGAGCTCGTATACCAACGTCTTGAAGACGTCTTTGATAACAGCAAAGCCGCCCGCCATATCGCCGTAGAGCGTGGCATAACCAACCGCCATCTCGCTCTTGTTGCCGGTAGCCAGTACCAGCCTGCCGGTTTTGTTCGATATCGCCATGAG
>CEUY01195895.1_pt1 | contig 11786 bp, 5 predicted proteins | sample 361481 | NCBI WGS metagenome assembly CEUY01 (sample SAMEA2622737, study PRJEB7988) | marine metagenome | isolation source: saline water (ENVO:00002010), including
CGTTTATTGTTAAGGTATTTGCCATACCATTTTTTTGGGTTCTGAATGGATTGGGATATTTTGTGGGTGCCGTCGCTATCAAAAAAGGATATAGCAGTGAGTTTACCAAATCCCGCGTTTTAACTTTGGCCCTGCTGATTGGTATTATCCTTGGATATATTATCGGTCATTTGGTCCCCATGCGGTAAATTGGATAGAATAATTTTATGAATATAATCATCCTCCATGGTCCCAATTTAAATTTGATTGGCTCTCTCTCTGCACAATTGGAAAAGCGAACCACCCTAGATAAAATCAACAGGGATATTCGCCGGAAAGTGCGTAATCAAGATGTTCAATTAAAAATTCAACAAACCCACAAGGTATTTCAAGCCATCAATTTTATTCAACGGAATCGGAATTGGGCAGATGCAATCATCTTTGCCCCAATGGCATGGGCCAGATATGAATATGCTATAGGAGATGCACTAAAATTCGCCCATGTAAAAACGACCCAAGTATTATTTACGGAAGGGTTTGGCGACCTATCTGAATCAGATTCAATTTATTCATCCATTGTTGATACCACATTAATGGGTGAACCTGATCAAGTCTATTTGGATGCATTAGATTCCATCATAAAAACAGACTAATTATCATGTATAGGTTTTTAATTTTTGTTCTTTTTATATTATTTGGTTGCACCAAGCCGGTGCACAAATCGGTTAACCTTGAACTGACAATTCCAAAATTTAAGTCAACTATTTCTATCTCCGATGATGGCCTAACTACCACAATTATTACAGATAAGGAATTATCAGACTTAGATTCTCTTATGGGTTTGGCTCAGCAACCCTTAACTACTATTGACTTATTACAATTTGCTTCACCCGAAATTCATGATTCTACCTTGAGTATTTTTTCAGAAATTGTATCGTCATCCTTGTCCGTGAACCAGCGTCAACGCACCTTCAAATCAATTCAAGAAAAGGATGGGCGGTATTTGATCACTTTTGTACTGGATACCAATTTTGTATTCCCCATTATTCGAAATGCCGTCGCATCCCATGACCCGGGCCAACCCATTCATCATTTATTTTATCGAGATGGCACAATCCCTCAATTTGCCGCCATGGTTCCTTCGTCACCCTTGCAACTTCCTTGTAAAAATCTGGATGTCCCAACTCGCGCATCAAGGTTACCCAATGCACCCCGTGCATATCGATCAGGCATTCATCGGGGGATCGACTTTTTTTCCAATTGGGGAACGCCTGTACGTGCAGTAGCTGACGGTATCATTATTCGTTCTGATTTAAACTATGAAGAGTATGGTGCGGATTTTCGTGTTGAAATGCTTAAACGGGCTGCCCAGTTAGATCGAACCCCTTCCGATATATTTAATGAGTTACTTTTGGGTCAAGCCGTCATTATTGATCATGGGTTTGATTTATTCCCTAGTTACAGGGCAATCACCATTTATGCCCATTTATCCCATATTCATCCTGACTTAAAGCCAGGATATGCCATTCAATCGGGGGAAGTGTTTGGGAAAACAGGAAATTCTGGTACAGAACCCAGCACTAAAGGTACTCGGGCAGAGTCCCACCTTCACTGGGAATTGATTTTACAAGATAGTCGTGGTGAATACTATTTCGGGCAAGATCTTCAATATGATGATCTTCAATCGGCATTGCGCCGACTATTCAGCCATTAGGAACGGGCCCGTTTTAGGTTTGCAGTAATGGTTTTATCATTCGGTAAAACAGAGGATGCCAATTCGTAACAAATAATGGCCCTAGGCCGATCCCCAGATAAATAGTAAACCGTACCGAAATAGTCTAGAATTAATCCCCATCGGCGACGGACAGATTCCTCATCATCCCCCATACCTTTTAATGCATCCGTGATAAACTGCTGTACTTTAGGGTTTTGATATTGACTATAATGGAGGCCCGCCAATGCCAATGCTTTTATATCTAAATCATCATATTGTGCATAGGTCATCATTTTTTCAATAATATCCGAATCTAGATTTTCCATTCCCGGTGTTAAATATCGTTTAATGAAATAGGTCAAATTTGAAAATTGCCCCATGGGGTGATTTAATTCCGGCTGAAGTAATAGGGCGTTTGCGTCATCCCCAATGGTATTTTCATTCACTTTTAAACGGTTGGCTATGGCAGGATGCAGGGGTTTCATGGGACCGTACCATTCATCGACTTTCTGTTGAAGAAAATCTACGGTCCGATCCATATGGCACTGCTGACAGGCCGATTCAAATCCTTGAGATGCATCATAAGCCGGGCGCGGAATAGCGATGGTATGGTCTGATCGTGTAAATTGAATATCATTTCCAATTGCAGGATGCTGTCTGAAGGGCATATGGCAGGAAATACAGGCACTTCCCTCTGATTCCGCCTTATGGAACGTATGGGCCGATATATTGTCTAATTTCGCCATATGACAGGATATACACTGCTTATCATCAAATCGACTAGCCAACGCAACTCGATTAATATCCTGATAATTCTGACTATGAGGATTGTGACAGCTGGTACAGGTCATGGCGCCACTTAAGAAACAATCGCTGAACACGTGGTTTTGCTGATATCCAAATGTGTGTATTCGACCATCGATGCTATATGGGTTTTCATTACCCATAAGTGCCATTTTTAATGAATAGAATGATTCCAATTTTTCACCTGGAAGATAGCCGGGTTTAATTGGCGTTTTAACCGCATGACACTGAAAACAGGTGTTTAAACTTTCTTCCTTAGAAATACCAATCAGGCTGCTCATTTCTTGTTGACCTTCTTTATGAAGTATATCCGTGACTATCTTTGACATGGAATTGACATGTGTTTTTGCAGGGCCATGACAAGATTCACAATTCACCGCCAAAGACATAAATTGAATATCATATTGTCCGCCTACCTTTTGACCCACAATCTGACTGCCATGGCATTGTTGGCAGTTAGATACATCTTCTATTTCGCCCAAAACGCGATGGGGTGGCCAATTAAATAAATTTTCTAATGGTATATTGGGGTTAATCTTGACCCACGTTTCGTTATGGGCCAATTGTACAAACCAAGACGATTCATGATGGCTATAGTCAAAAGGTAAAAATCGATATGAACCATCCTTATATTTTCCAAAAAATGTTTGGGTACCTCCGCCAATCATAAATCCGCCCCCCACCACAGCTTCAACAAGAATCACCTGTTCGGTCTTCTGTTGATTCACGATCCGAAATTGATATATTCCATTTTTAATTTCTGGATATACTGTTCCATCAGAAAATTGCATTGGTGTTCCATTAAATGGGGCAATGATGCGGTCTTTTGTTGGTGCGCCTCCTGCCTTTGCGTGTGTGGATCCTGCCCATTGTTCATATATATCCGGATGGCAGGATTGACACGGTTTAGAACCAACAAAATCAGAAAATGAAACGGATGATTTTTTAGTAGTGAAGGGAGGCAGACTTAAGGCATTTGTGGATTGTTTCTTTTTATCGCACCCAATTATTATCAGGCAGAACCAAAGTGTTATAAACCGGAGGGGATATCGGTTATTCATACCGATAAGTTAATCACGAATAGATAAAAAAAAGCCCCGTTCATATCAAATGAACAGGGCTTTTCGATTTTTACTTTTAATCTACCTAAAAACCAACATTCAAGGTAAATACGGTATTACCTTCAAAATACTTAGCCGGGATATATGCGTAATCAATAGATGCATTTATACCGAGATACCTTTGAAGGTAGAGTGATCCTCCAAATGAAACGCCGCTAAAAATATTTTCGATTTCAGCTTTACTTTCATCAACCGTCGTTGTTTCTGGATCATCTTCAAATTCAACTGTTTCCATATCGGTCAGGAATCCTGCACGGACAGTTAACAAACCTGGAAGAGTGTAAGAACCCATTAGTTTTAACTTATCTTGTTCGAAATTATTACTCTCGTAAGAACCGCTTACATTGATCATCCGTGCAATAGTATAGCTAGCACCCAATTCAAATAACATAGGAACATCAGCTTCTGCTGCCTGTACTTTATAGAACTGCGTAAGCCTATCACTTCCAATTGCAACCGCTTTGGTGAGCAGACCAGATCCATCAAAGCGCATAGGTCTACCAAAGTTTCTGACGGCAACACCTATATCAAGATCCGATATATTCAGAAAGTCAGAATACTGAACACCTGCATCTACAGTAAGCGCAGTGCCTTTAACTCTCCTGAAACCTTCCGTTGAGGAATTAATAGATATACCCATTGATGTTTTTTCAGACATTCTTCGAGAATAAGTTAATCCTGCCGTAAAGTTAGTTGGACTAAATAGCTCTCCAGTACCATCTGGTTCATAAACAGTTGTTACAGGAATTTCGCCGACGTCTATTGATCGTATTGTAACAGCAAACGCATTATTACCTAATTTCATAGAAGCACCTGCAAAAAGAACAGACATATCTGCGATATAAGTTCTATTTGAAAAAGATGTTTCTAAGTTCGTTGTTGCACGTACTACACCTGCTGGATTCCAATATGCTGCACCAATCCCTGTTGCATTTGCAACTGCGCCTCCACCCGTCAGGTAAGCAGCTCCCTGAGGAATTAATAATGCACTAGCACCAGCAGTTCCATTTCTCAATCCAGAACCAGAAGTACCACCTCCATAGAGTTCATCACCTTGAGCCATAATTGACCCAATTGATAAGACCATTACGGAGGTTATTGCAAATATTCTTTTATTTATCATAATTAATGTCTCCCTATATGACCTAATAACGTTTCGCGTATTCATCTTCAGTAACAATTGCGAGTTTAAGGATTCTTTCACCCACACCATCTACATCGATATGGACAATATAAACACCACTTGCCAGTTGGAAATTATTTGAATTTCTCATATCCCACTGTTGATACTGTGTGGTTGTATTTTTTTCAAAATTAGCAACCATAGTACCTGCCATATTAAACACTCGGAAAGTCACTTTAGCATTAGTTGGTAAATGATTGAATGTTATATACTTTGGAAGTGGCAAGACTGAATCAGTTCCTTCCAAGTCATGATAGCCCATATATGGATTTGGAAATACATTAATCATTTTTAGATCATCTGCAACGACTGAACGCTGTCCTGGAGCAATCGTACTAAATGTGAATGTATCGCCACCGACTTGTAATGGATTTGCATACACAAAGGTTATTTCATCTCCAGGTTCATAGGGTGCACCCCACCAAACCACATTCCATGTTGCATATGCCTTATTTGAAGCATAGTCAGCTAGGGTCTCTTCATATGGTCGATGAATCCATTCAGTGTACATTCTATTATATGGATTAAATGCGTAGTATGCAAAATTTCCATCACCAGATCCATCATAATCACCAGCATAGTCACCTGCACCAGATGTTTGAATTCTATCATAAATCTGAATAGAAATCTGAACTGGGTCGCCACCGCCATCAGGCTCCAAATCATAAACTTTAAATGGAACTCTTACTTTAAATGGATCACCAGTTCCTGGGTTGTATGGTGAAGGATGAGCCGCAATTGAGCCACCTCTTGACCCATTATAATACGCCCATGATCCTGTAGTGGTATCAACAGGTATATAATTTCTACCAAGAGCATCCGTAATAGTATCACCATAGACACCATCCCAAACTACTTTAATGTCACGCTGTAGTGTATCCACTGCTATAACACCATAACCTTTTACATCAGTAGCTTTTGATGTAGCTGCCCATCCATAGTCTCCATAAGCTCCAATCGTGTAAGATTCGGACCCATACCAGCCAGCATTATCGGATATAGATGAGTAATTAACAGGTGCGCTATAACCACCCTCAAGGGTGACTTTAACACCTTCAGCCACAGCAATATGATCACCAAGATTATCACCGCCTGTTTGGAATTTCCCTGCATAGTCGATATGATCAATGGTAACGCCACCTAAGTGAACCTGATCATCAATTACCACTACACCACTGGTTTTATTTCTCAAATTCCAGTGTTTAATGGTTTTAAAATCGTAACCCAATTCTGTAATTGAAGCAGTACCAGATGCATCTACAATAGTCCCATCATATCCATCATCATATACAGTGAAACCAATAGATATTGGATATGATGCTGGAGGGCTAGTATTTACAACCCATACAACATCACCTGTAATTCCACCCCATTCACTCCGGATATCATTACCCCAAGTAATCGTGTTGGTTGAAACATCAAGCGTACCATCTGCATTGTCTAAATTACCACCGGTCCCAGTTACAGGCGTCCCAAAAGAGTTAACTGTAATGTCATCTGGCAAATCAAGCACAATTCCATCTACCCAATTATTTCCACAATCCATATCGAAAGTGAATGTTAGATCAACTGTACCTACTTTAGCAGAAGCTAATGCACTGGCTGTAATTGTTGAGCCAGAACAGTCAATTGAACTTTTTGCAAGTACCTTGCCTACAGAATCTGGGAATGCTGTTTCTTTCCAAACACCATCAACATCCCTATAATAATGTTGTTGGTCAATGAATATTTCATAGTCGTTCCCTGTTAATGTTCCCGGATCAACAACAGTTGCGGTTGCACTTGCAATCGCGGTACCATTATGTGTAACCGTTATGGCATCACCCGATGTAACATCATAAGACTTCCCAGGATCGGCGACTTTAGGCGTAACTGTTATTCGACTCATGGGAGACTCAAGGGCCTTGAATGGTGCAGTGGGATCTGCAGCCAATACTTTGTTGTATGAATAAGCACTAACACCATAATAGTAAGGCCTATCATTTGTAATTGGCCTATCTCTAAGGTGGTCTCTAGTAAGTTTTATATCTCTACGCACACCACTATCTGTACCATAATGCTCAGGGACAGTAAGTAATAGACCAGACTTCAAATCAACTTTCTTACCTGAGATAGTTTTGACTAAATTATCAACATCAAATGTTGCTACCAATACACCTTCATCTGGGTTCGCGAGTGCATTTGGAAGTTGATAAACCTTATATCCTTCAAATTCAAATCCCTGTGCAACTTGTTGTTCAATTAATTTATAATCTGCATTCCAATCAAGAGTGATGTAACCATTACCTTCAAAAGCCGTTACATTTGGAGCTTTAGGTGGTACAGGTAGTTGAAAATTTTGATCATATGCATATTGTGCATAGCTATCATTATACTTCATGACGGTTACAGAGCTTAATGCATCTTCACCCATACCACCAATTAAACCGATAACCACATCCTGAGTATCTCCAACAGACATTGTAAATGGACCTGTATTCATTACTAAACGTCGGTCACCAGGAGGCAGAATAATACCATCAATCCAACCTGTACCCGTTGTTGGGTCACCTGCAAGAACAAATTTTTCTTTTGCTCCTGTAATTGGATCAACAAATGGCTCTTGTGTTGGGTATGCTGGTCTAGGTAGAAACCCTTCCATTAGATTGAACCATTGTAGGGTTCCAGCATATACTTTTGTACTTGGGTCACTAATTGATGAACCTGCAGCGAAGTATACGAAACTGGTCATTCCCAAGGTATCCAAGACGCCATCACCATCAACATCCACCTTTGGGCCTTCAAGAAAGTCATAACCAGCAGAAGGGACTGGGCTACCCCAAGAACTAAAGAATTGATCATCAAAGGTATTTCCATTATAAACATAACCCAAGCTTAGCGTAGTATCAGAGCCTACATAGTCATCAGTGTAGGTTCCCAAATCAGGATCTGACCACTGAGTAAAATAAACTGTATCCAACTTTGCGTCAGCGGGACCACCGGGGAGTCCCACATAGTTGATCCGTGCCCTTTTGAATATCATACTTGATAGTGGGTTAGAAAATGGGTAATCATATCCCCAAAGTGTGATTTGAATTTCAAACCCAATCGGAGGAGAACCCCAACCGCCTTCAGAAACACTGACAGGTGAACCGCCAGTAAATTCATCTGGCAGGTCATTTGCTACCGTCCAAACAGTCTGATCTGACCCTGGTATACCTGGTATATCTCCATCCCATGTTTGACTCGTAGAATTCCAAGTGCCTGGTGTATATATACCGTCACCATCCACGTCATCAAAAGGAGCTCCTTCATCTGCCGGCCAATGGTTCCAATCATGCTCGTACTGATCCTTCCCAGCTTGAATCTGTGCATCTGTTAATGAAGTTGGATCGGCATCCTTTAATATAGCAATGTCACTTGCCAAATCTGCAGTATACCAATCCTTTCTCACGCGCCAGATTTGTTGCTCACGGTAATCTTCTGAATATCCCGAATCTTTAATTCTTCCGGTTGCATCTCTTAAGACTTTACCTGCTTTAAGCCCAGTATTATACATGGACCCATTCACACGAATACGCGGCGTACCTGCTCCCGAACCATCTGTTAGAATTACACCATCTGCATCTACGCCATACTTATCAGTTACTCTTGCTCCCCATAGAATACCTTCAGCAAAAATCACACTCCCCATCCCTTTTGGGTAATTACCAGCAGATCCGTGTGAAGTACCGTTCCAGTCAAAGAAGCCTTCGTTCCGCATGTGAATTTTCCAACTGTTTATGTTGAAAAACGTATCACCTGGTCCATTATCATCTAATCGATACAAGCGACTAGGTACTTTACCGGCGTTTTTATCACCCCTTGGTGGTTCAGCCGTTATAACTGAAACCAACAATAAGTTGATTGTAATCGCCCAGACTATTGATTTTTTGAAATTCATATAAAACTCCACTTTTTTCATTGGTTTTTTCAGTCGCCCTAAAAGGAGACCTGAGTACCTATTTTAATTTCACGAGGAATGCCAAACATATCAAATCCATGGTCATTTAACCAGTGATTGCGATTAGCAAGATTAATTTTCCTATACATCTCAACATATTCAGGCCCGCGACCTTCTATAATTAGAGAGCTCAATGCCGGATCGCTCAAAAACCCATCATCATATGCATCACCTGTACGATTGTATACATTAATAATATGTTGTGTATTCAATACGTTTTCAATGGTTGCATATACCTTAATATTTGTTGGACCAATTCTGAATGTTTTATCAACTGAAAGATCCAAGTTAAAGAAAGAAGGTGTAACGGATGAATTTATTGGCTCCATTGGTGCACGGTTACGGGGGTCATTATCAGATAGCAAGGCTCCCTCACCTGCATCCCGCTGCCCCATTGACCCATCTGAAAGGGTGTATGGGTGACCACTATTGAAGCTAGCAACTAGGTTTGCGCCAAAATTACTTGTCAATAAATTGCCAGTTCTGCCAGTTCTAAAATCCAGAATTGCACTAGCCTGATGGCGCTGATCGTATCGAGTGGGACCGATTGAAGTCGGCTTACCCCAGCCGGATGTACCAAGACCAGGATAAGAGTTTAAGCCTCTTGTATCCTGGAAGACATAGTTTGCAAACAACTGAAAGTTGTTCACACGCGCTGTTTTAAAATCAATTTCAATACCAGTAACATTTGCAAAATCTGAATTCACCCAGATGCCATGATTTCTCATTTGGAAGTAGTTCATGCCTGGAGAACTATCAGGACGATATTCATCTTCACCAATCTGATCCTGTGGATTTCTAGTAAAAACGGTTAAATCTACTGAAGCAACATCTCCAATCAATGTACCAAAACCAACTTCAAACTTGGTCTCCCTTACAGGTGTTAAACCCCAAGAAGAACGGCCATCACCACGACTGCGGTATAACTGACTCATGGGTGCCATTTGGACATATTTACCATAATTCAAACGAAATGTTGCTTTATCAGAAATTGGGAAACCCAATCCAACCCTTGGTAAGATATAGCTCTGTGTGGGCATATCCTTAAATCCATATTCTGGATGATCAGGAGCAACAATAGTTGCATTTTTATCCAGTGGTGGGTTATCATAATTTTTAAGATCTTTGTTTGCCTGATTTATTGCTTCATAACGAAGACCTACATTAACAATTAGGTCGCCTGCTTCGAATTTATCATTCACGTAAAACGCCATATTCCAAGGTTCGCGTGGCTTATCATATTCATTTGCTTGTGCTGATGAAGCATTCCAGTCTCTTCCTAGAGGATCATATCCAATCCAAGAAGAAAGACGGGCGGTCACAATTTCAGTAAGGATACGGTCTGATTCACTTGTTACCGCAGCTTCCAGCGTCGGATCCTGCCCAATCTTGGAATTAAGAGAATTAATTCCCCAGTAACTAAATCTTCTGTAATTGTATTTTGTGTAGTCACCACCAATTTTTACCTCATGTTCGCCCATCTGACTTACAAATTCAGCATCAAAGCCAATATATCCATCTTCGCCTTTGCCATAACTACCCATACGGGCACCATCACGAGCAAAGCGGAAACCGTTAATATTATAGTTGGATGGCTCTACATATCTATAAGCCCCACCTTCTGCACCGTCCCAACCGGCCGGATCAGTGAAAGAGTCTTTACCAGGGGTACCAAAGTGGTTAGCCCAATTGGAATTTATTTCGTTAACCGCGTCACGGTTGCCCCAATCGAGCCAATCTTCTAATTTACTTGTATGACCTGCTTTAAAAGCCCCTGCATCTTTAAAGGCCTTATCATAGCTTTCATATTTTCTTCCCATGGTTCTAACATTTGCACGCACATAGGAATTATTATTTAGAAAATAAGTGAGCTTTAGATTGACTAAGTGACTTGTACCTGCATTTTCATGGCGACGTGTATTGAACATTCCTGCAATAGGTTTGCCTGCACCAGAATAAGTATAGGTATTATAAGAGGTCGCCAAACGAATTACTAGCGGGTTTAAATCCCATTGTAGTGTACCATTAAAATCTAAGTCATCAGAAAGATTGTCAAACGCGTATGATGTGTTAGACCCACGTAGGGCGCCATCTACTGATGAATCATAGGCGCCATCCCCATCAACATCTTGAAACACATAACTACCACGATTATGATCAAGCACCATCATATCTCCAGATGCAGTTAACCCACCTATTTTATCTGCGATAGGGTTACCACCACCAATCGTAAATGGAGTAAACCATCTACTTGTAGAGCTGTAATTATCTGTAGAATACTTTCTAAGTGCGCCAAAGAAACGAATATTATTACCAATGGGTCCCTGGAATGTAGCAGTAATATCATTATCGCCTGTGGCTGCCCAAGGGTCACCACCTTGCATACCCTCTATTAAAACAGAGGCAGAAAATCTGGTTCCGCCAGTCTTGAGGGACTGCTGAATCATACCAGCATTGGCTTTACCAATACTGGCATCAAAACCACCCACTTGAACAGCAATGGTTTCCAGTGCCTCTGGGATTGCATTTGATACCACTTTCCCTCCAGCACCTGACATAGAAGCACCTTCAAGGGTATAACCAATTTCTTCACCGCGGCTACCACGAATATGAAGTCCATCATGCATCTTAACTACACCAGCTTGGCTTGCAACCATTGATGTTACATTTCTTACAGCATAATTTTCAATCGCTTCCGCATCTATGTTTCTGGCGACGTTTGTTTGTGTAACCTCAATCAACGGCTTTTCAGCGGTTACTTCCACTGTTTCACCTTCAACTGCAGCTACCTCTAGTTCAAAGTTTTGTATAGTTGTCAAACCGATGGTTACACGTACGTTTGAAATAATTTGGGATTTGTACCCAATATAGTTTACACGCAACGTATAGATACCTGGCTGTACATCAAAAATGTAATATGTCCCTGATTCGTCTGTTGCCGCACCACTTGAAGTACCTTCAAGGATGACGTTAGCGCCAACCAATGGCTGGCCATCAGACGTG
>CEUY01488216.1_pt1 | contig 11752 bp, 13 predicted proteins | sample 361481 | NCBI WGS metagenome assembly CEUY01 (sample SAMEA2622737, study PRJEB7988) | marine metagenome | isolation source: saline water (ENVO:00002010), including
AACTTATATTTTTAAAAAAGATCCAAATTTAATTGTTCGAGGAATTGAAATTACCTCTAATCATGTTAAAAGTGTTGCGAAAGGTTATGTTTTTGCAACAGCTCGACCTATTAATATTGGTAAAACTATTCAATTGTGGGAAATTAAAATTACTAATGAGAAAAATGAATTAATTTGTTTATCTAAACTAACAACCTATACAAAAAAAAATAGAAAGCAATGAAAAGTGTTATAATATGTGATATGGAGGGTAAAATTCAAAATCTTAATAAAGATGCAGAGAAACTTTTTGGTTATTCAAATGACGAATTAATTGGAAAGAAAAGAGTCTCAATTTTTTCTCCAGGTGAAATAGTCCTTCAAAATGTTTTAGTTTGGTTAAAAAAAGCTAATTCGAATGGTATATATGAGACCAAAACAAATTTTATTAAAAAAGATGGTACAATATTTAATGCTAAAATAGTAATAACCCCTAATTTTTCGAATGGAAAAGGAAATCCGCAAACCGGATATTGTGGAATAACAGAACCTATTGATGAAGATATTAAAATCCCTATTTCATTAACAACAAAAATAATTAAAGCTGTTGCAATTACACGTGCAGGTTTTACTTCAGCTTCTTTATTTCCAGTTTTAGTAGTTGCTGCTTATTTTGCAGGAAAAGGGGACAGTTTATTTTCAATTTTTAGTCTATTCCTAACTCTAATTGGTATTTTATTCTTACAATTATTTTCTAACCTCTATAACGATTATTTTGATGTAAAACATGGAACAGATGGTTTAAATGATAATTATTTCAACGTTGGATTAAATGACCCCATATTAAAAGGAGCTCAATTATCAGGTGGAAGTAGAGCAGTCGAATTAGGCTTAATTACATTACCAAGAACTAAATATCTTGCTAATATAATGTTAATTGTTAGTGTTTGTTCTCTCATTTCAATTTTTGGTATTTCAATTAATAATACAAACTCAATATTTAATTCTAAAATTATTTTAATAATCGCTTTACTTGGAATGTTTCTTGGCTACTTCTATACAGCCAAACCACTTAGATTATCTGGCAGAAATGGTCTTGGTGAATTAACAATATTTTTTGCATTTGGACCTCTCTTAACTTTAGGAACAGGATATGCAATTTCAATTAATACAATTGATTTGTTTTCTTCTGAATTTAATAATTTGTTATTATTAGGACTACCCGTTGGACTACTAACTACCAATATTCTTTTTATTAATCAATTTCCTGATTTTGAGTCTGATACAAAGGCTGGCAAAAATAATTTGGTAGTTCTTTTTGGAAAGAAAATATCAAGATGGATATATTTAATTTTATTAATTTTGACCTTTATATTTATGTTTTTATTTTCTGATATACTAAATCATGAAATTATAAACTTTTCATTTTCAATATACTATTTATGTAATTTGATTCTGTTATCAGTTGGTTTACTTATATATAAACATATATTTATAAACTATGATAAAAGATCATTGATTAAATCTAATATTAATACTATATATTTTCATACTATTTTTTCTATAGTATATATACTTATGTTGAATCCATTTTATTTAAACTAATTATTTTTTAAATTTTCCTATTATTTTAGTGAACCCTAAAAAATATCTATCTTGTCAAACTTAAATTTAAACTCTATATGTTTTTAAAATATCGTGAAGGGCGGCTTTTTAGGTTTGGCTATTACTTGTTAGGTTCTTTTATTATTATTCTTTTTAATTTCATAGGTCAGATTCCTTTAGTTGTTTCATTTACAAGCTCTATGATATCTGATAATATTGAAATTTCCCCTGAATCTAATCCAATGGAATTACTAAATATTATACCTGCTAATTTGCGTTTGTTTTTGATATTACTCCCCTTTGCTATTTCATTTTTAGGATTTTGGTTAGTTATTCGAAAACTTCATGAACAAACAATGACCTCTGTTACAACTTCAAGAAACACCATTGATTGGAATAGAATAATTTTTGCATTTTCTGTTTGGGCAGTAATTACAAGTGGTTTAATATGTTTTGATTACATAGTTGATCCAGAAGGTTATAAATGGAATTTTAAACCTTTACCTTTTTTATTTATGTTTCTTATTTCATTGTTGTTTATTCCTATACAAACAAGTTTAGAGGAATATGTATTTAGGGGTTATTTAATGCAAGGCTTTGCAAATTTATTTAGAAATCGATGGATGCCATTATTGCTTACTTCATTTATTTTTGGAAGTTTACATATTGCAAATCCTGAAATTGCAAAACTAGGCTATGGTTTGTTGGGTTATTATATTGGAACAGGATTATTTCTTGGTATAATTACATTGTTAGATGATGGAATCGAATTAGCTCTAGGATTTCACGCTGCTAATAACTTAGTAGGCGCAATTTTAGTTACAGCTGATTGGACAGCTTTTCAAACAAACTCCATATTAATTAGTATTGCTGAACCAAATTTATATAGAGAGATGTTTGTAAGTTTATTTTTCTTTTATCCAATATTACTATTTGTTTTTGCAAGAAAGTATAAATGGAAAAATGGGTTTAATAGCTTAACTGCACGCATATAATTTATGGGCTTAAATAAAAATAAAATTTTTGGATACACAGCACTAATTCTTATGCTTTTAGGAACTGGATTAATATTATTGGGTGTATTTATGTATAAAGAATACACAATTGGTTTTACAGTTATGGGCTTAGGTTTTAATGCAACTGCATGGGCATTTAATGCTTTAAGAGGAAGAATTTAACTTTTGTTTATATAATATTATTATTTTATAAATAAAACCATTTTTATATTACTTCTTAAATATGGTTTGTTCTTTTCAATCATACATTCATTAAATCCATATTTTCTATATAAGTATATGGAATTTTTTAAGATTGTGTTTGAATATAGGATGATTTTTTTCCAATCATTTTTTTTTGCAAAATTGATTGCATATTGAATCATGATATTTCCAATTCCCTTTCCTCTATAAATTTTTTTAACAGCCATTTTATTCAATTCTAAACAGTTTTGACTTTTTTTTATAAGTGCAAAAGTTCCTAATATATTATTATTAGATTTTGCAAAAAATATAAAGCCACCTTTTGAAATTATGTTTTCTTCACATGACTCCAATACTTTTTTATCATATTCTTCTACTTCAAAATATTTTTCAATCCACTCTAGATTTAGATCTCTAAAGTATTTCATTAATTTTGATTGATAAGGAATTATCTCTATTTTATTTATCATCTCCAATCATCAACTCAGGCCTAACCCATTTATTGAATTCAGCTTCGGAAAGGTAGCCTAAGCTTATTGCAGCTTCTTTAAGACTCGTTTTTTCTTTATATGCTTTATTTGCAATTTCAGCAGCTTTATAATATCCAATTTTAGTATTTAGTGTCGTAACTAGCATTAATGAGTTATCAACTAATTCTTTAATTCTTGATTTGTTAACTTTAATTCCTTTGATACAATTATCTGAAAAACTTTGACATGCATCACCAAGTAATTTTGCTGATTGAATTATATTTGATGCCATTAAAGGCTTAAAAACATTAAGTTCAAAGTGTCCTTGGGCTCCGCCTATTGAAATAGCCACATCATTTCCCATTACTTGAGCGCAAACCATTGTTAACGCCTCACATTGCGTCGGATTAACTTTTCCTGGCATAATTGAGCTTCCAGGTTCATTAGAAGGTATAATTAATTCACCAATTCCAGATCTTGGCCCAGAGGATAACAGTCGTATATCATTGGCAATTTTATTAAGTGCAACAGCTAATTGTTTTAATGCACCATGAGTTTCAACAATTGCATCATGAGCAGCTAATGCCTCAAATTTATTTTCAGCCGTAATAAATTTATATCCTGTAAAATTTGATATATGTTCAGCAACTCTTTGAGAATAACCTTTAGGGGCATTAATACCTGTTCCTACAGCTGTTCCTCCTAAAGCTAATTCCGAAAGATGTAACAATGTATTATTTAAAGCTTTTAAAGTATGTTTTAATTGAGAACAGTAACCAGAAAATTCTTGTCCAACAGTTAATGGTGTAGCATCCATAAGGTGAGTGCGTCCAATCTTGATTATAGATTTAAATTCATGTGATTTTGATTCAATTACTTTTAATAAATTTTCAACACCTGGGATAGTAACCTCAACAATCATTTTAAATGTAGCTATATGCATTGCTGTTGGAAAAGTGTCATTAGAAGACTGAGACTTGTTAACGTCATCATTAACCTCTAATACTTTCTCTCCTTTACCTATTTTTTCACCAGAGATTACTTGTGCTCTATTAGAAATAACTTCATTTATATTCATGTTAGTTTGAGTTCCAGATCCAGTTTGCCATATAACCAAAGGAAATTGATTATCATGAATACCACTAATTATCTCATCACATACTTTTGAAATAAGATCTCTTTTCTCTATTGAAAGAATTCCAAGTTCATGATTTGTATAAGCTGCAGATTTCTTTAAGTAAGCAAAACCATAAATAATTTCTAAAGGCATTGATGATGATGCACCAATTTTAAAATTTTGTCTAGATCTTTCGGTTTGAGCACCCCAATATACATCTGAGGGCACCTTTACTTTTCCAATTGTATCTTTTTCAATTCTATATTTCATGATAATATTTTCTACCGTAATAATATACAAATCAAATTTTCATTATCTATGTTTTAGACAAGATTATTTATTGTATTTTTACTAAAACATATAAAAAATGTTTGAATTTGATCAATATCTTGGTTTTTTAGCTGTTATGGCTATAATTACTATGGGCTTTTGGATAATGATTTTTCTAACACTTTTTGCTATACCATATTGGTTATTCGGTTATGCAATGGAATCATTTAATGAGTGGCGTACTGAAAAAAATATAGATAAAAAGAAATAATATTTAAAAGTCATATTCATCACCTTGACTCATATTGCCTTGTCTTCTTTGTTGATTCTTTTTTTGTTTTAATCTGTAAGTAAAAGTTAGGATTGCAGTTGGTTGTCTCCATTGAAATACACCATAACTATAAAAACTTTCAGTAAATGTTTCGTTTATACTTTTTGAAGTATTAAAAATATCACTTACTCTAAAAGAAATAGTTCCATTATCATTTAATATATCCTTATTTAAAGCCCCACTCACAGAAATTAGACCCTTTCTTTTACTCTGAGCAGTTTCAGAAGGACCTCTATAAAACATTCTTGTTTGCCAATCTATATCAAAAGGTAATTTTATTGTAGAATTTAATCTTGCAAACCAACTTAAATTTTCTGCATCGAATATATCACCATCATATGAGCCAATTGTTTCTAATTTAAATAAATTAAAATTCCCATTTATTCTAACTTTTCGTGATGGGGTATAGGTTAAATTAAATTCAGCACCTATTCTATTATTTTCCGATAAATTAACTGGACTAAGTTTTAAAATAGGCACCTCTAAAATCTCACTTGAAGGATCATTAGGATTACCAGAGATTATTATAGTTTCTCCTGTATCTTGAGTTATAAATGTAAAGACCTTTGTCGACTTTCTATAGTAAACTGAACTAAACAGTGAAATTTTATTCCACCTTTTAAGATAACCGAAATCAAAAGTATTTGAATAACTAGGATCAATATCTGGATTACCTTGAAAAATATTTGTAACACTGCTTCTTGATGGAAAAGGATTAATAAATCTTGCCCTAGGCCTTCTGATTCTTCTACTATATCCCAATGTAAAATTTTCTAATTCATTTAACTCATATGATAAATTTATTGTTGGAAAAAAATCAGTGTATTTTTTTTGAGTATAATCTAAAGTAGTTTGCTGATCAATTTGAATATTTGAATTTTCCATTCTTAATCCTAATAGATATGAAAATGAATTTATTTTTTTACCATATTGACTATAAATTGCATTCACATATTCTTTATAGATTAACTTATTTGAAAGATTAGTGTCAATATCATAAATATTATCCTGTTCATTTTGTTGGTAAGCTCCTATTAAATATCCAACTTCGTAATCAGTTGATTGAGTATTAAAAGTTCCCCTATATCCAAATTCAAACTGAGTACTTTCATTTATAGGCCAGACATAATCAAATTGCGATAAAATTCTTTTTTGATATTCTAACGTGCTCACTTTTTCATAAGTGGAAGGTAATAAATTAGGTAATTTTGTACTTGATTCAATTTTTCCATATTCATCTTCCGTACTTTCTTCATATTGAATCCTTGCGGTTAATTTTTGACCTTTTTCATCGATTTCATTATCATAATCTAGTGAATATTGAAAAGAATTATCTATTTCGTTTTCATCTTCTGTTCTGACTATAAACTTATTTATATCATTAGAAACAGTTAATTCTTTCATGTCATTATTAGTGTAATTTATATTATCATTATCTCTATAAAAACCAGTTAACACTAGTGAGCTTTTTTCATTAATATAATATTCTATTCCAAGATTATTAAATAGACTTTTTCTGTTTCTGTTAGAAGTTCTTTTTTCATTTAAATATGTACTGTTTAATCCTCGATTGAAATATTCATTATTATTGCTGTAATTACTTTTTGTTAAATTATCAGTAATGGTAGTTGTGCTAAATAAATTCCATTTACCTCTTCTCCAATTTAACGCTGCAGATCCTCTATAATTTCTTGGCCAACCTTTATTAATATTAAAATTCCCATTTAATCCAATCAAATCTTGTTTTCTTAAAATTATATTTAGTATACCAGCTGTTCCTTCAGCATCATATCTTGCAGAGGGTGATGTTACAACTTCCACCTTTTCAATTGACTCTGCAGGTAAGCTTCTTAGTCCTTGAGGTCCTGATATACCAACTAAACCAGATGGTTTTCCATTAATTAATATTCTAACATTACTATTTCCTCTTAGAGCTACAGTTCCATCTACATCTACCGAAACAGAAGGAACATTATCTAGGACATCAGCAACTGAACCTCCTCTAACTGTAATATCTTTACCAACATTATAGATTCTTTTGTCTAATCGAATTTCAACTTCAGTTCTTTCTGCCATTACTTCAACTTCATTTAAGGAATTTACTTCAATTTCAAGTCCGATTGTTCCTATATCTATTGGTCCACTAATAATTAAATCTTCTTTAATATATTTTTTAAATGAAATATATTCAATGATAATTGTATATTTTCCAGCAAATACTTCAAAATTAAAATCACCTTGTTGATTTGAAATACCACCTTGAATAAACTCTGGACGTCTTTTGTTGGTTAATGATATGGTCGCATATTCAAGTGGTTGTCCAGTATCTTTATCTATAACTTTGCCAATTAGATTGAATTTTTGAAAACTTTCGGAGGGTCTTTGAGCATTAGTTGTTATGGAAAAACTAATTATAAAAAGAAAAGCGATTTTTTTAAACATTATTTAAAAATTTTGCTAAATTTTCAATTGGTCTTCCTATTATACCTTTATTATTTGAAGTAATTATTGGTCTTTCAATTAATTTAGGATTAGATGATAAAATCTCAATAACTTTTTTATTAGACAAATTTTTATTTTTAAAATTCTCTTTCCAAATTTTCTCCTGTCTTCTAATTAATTTTTCAGGTAAAATTTTAAGTTTTTTAATAATCTCTTTTAGCTGTTCTGGACTTAGAGGTTTTTCTAGATATAGAACAATTTGAAATTCAACATTACTTTTTTTAAGAAAATTAATAGCTTCTCTTGATTTTCTACATCTAGGGTTATGGTAAACTTTAAGCATTATCCAAAATTAAAAATAAATACCGTGCTTTAAGCAGGTTCAAAGAAAAAGAATAACTTATTTTATTTTATCAGCTATTGCTTTAAAAGCTTTAGGTTCATTCATTGCCAGATCAGCAAGAACTTTTCTGTTTAGATTAATGTTTTTTGATTTAGCCTTTGCAATAAATTCACTATATGACATTCCATTAATTCTTGATGCAGCATTTATTCTCATTATCCATAATGACCGAAAACTTCTTTTTTTATTTCTTCTGTCTCTGTATGCATAGCTCAATGCTTTTTCAACTGCATTTTTAGCAATTGTCCATACATTTTTTCGACGTCCAAAATATCCTTTAGCTTGCTTAATTATTTTTTTTCTTCTTGCTCTTGAAGCAACTGAATTTAATGATCTAGGCATAATTTAAAATTTTTCATATTGAAGGGCCACAAATTTACACTTTTATTATTTATGTTAAGTGTTAACCCTATATTATTGTAATCTTAATTGAGCTTTAATATTTTTTTCATCACTTTTATGAACTAATGTAGAGTGAGTTAATGCTAATTTTCTTTTTTTAGACTTTTTAGTCAAAATATGATTCTTAAAAGCGTGTTTACGTTTAATTTTTCCTGAAGCTGTTAATTTGAATCTTTTTTTAGCACTTGATTTTGTTTTCATTTTTGGCATAATACTACGTGTTTTATTTTTACTTATTTTTTTTTGGCGCTATAAACATAATCATTCTTTTTCCTTCAAGTTCAGGAAGCTGTTCAACTTTACCCCATTCTTCAAGATCTTGAGCTAATCTAAGAAGTAAAATGTGACCTTGTTCTTTAAAAATTATTGACCTTCCTTTGAAAAATACAAATGCTTTAAGTTTAGCACCATCTTTTAAAAATTTTTCTGCATGTTTCTTTTTAAATTCATAATCATGATTATCTGTTTGAGGTCCAAACCTAATCTCTTTAATTACAACCTTACTGGTTCTTGACTTTAACGATTTTTCTCGCTTTTTTTGTTCATACAAGAATTTTTTGTATTCTAAAATCTTACATACAGGAGGAACAGCCTTGGGTGAAATTTCAACTAAATCTAATTCTAACTCCTTTGCTATTTGAAGTGCTTGAGGTAGTTTATAAACTCCTATTTTAACATTATCTCCAACTAATCTAACTTCATTAGATATAATCTTCTCATTAATTAAATGAGGATTTTCTTTTATTACCCTCCCGGGCCGATTACTTCTTCTTCTTCTTATTGCTATGACTTCTAATATTTAAATTAAAATTCTTTTGAGGAAAGACTATTTTTTTCCTCAAATTTTACTAATTCAACCAATTCCTTAATTGATTTATCACCAATGTCACCATGTCCGTGCTTCCTAATGGAAACATTATTATTTAAAGTTTCTTTTTCTCCAATAATAAGCATAAATGGAATTTTATTCATTTCTGCTTCTCGAATTTTTTTTCCAATTGTCTCATTTCGAGCATCTAAAGAGGCGCGAATTTCGTTATTTTCTAAGTAATTTAAAACTTTTTTAGCGTATTTTTCATATTTATTACTCACACATAGAATAATAGCTTGCATTGGAGTAAGCCATAATGGAAAATTACCTCCAGTGTTTTCTAGTAATATAGCTACAAACCTTTCAAGACTTCCAAATGGAGCTCGATGAATCATAACAGGCCTATGAAGCTGATTGTCATCACCTTTGTATGTTAATTCAAAACGTTCAGGAAGATTATAATCTACCTGAATCGTTCCAAGTTGCCATTTTCTTCCTAGGACATCTCTTACAAGAAAGTCCAATTTTGGACCATAAAAAGCTGCTTCACCATATTCAACAATATATTCAAGCCCTTTTTCTTTTGTTGCATTAATTATAGCTTTTTCTGCCAAGTCCCAACTCTTATTATTCCCAATATATTTTTCTGGTTTATCTTTATCTCTGAGAGATACTTGAACTATAAAATCATCAAAACCTAAGGATTCAAATACGTATAGAACTAAATCGATTACATTCTTAAATTCCTTATCTAGTTGACTGGGCATACAAAAAATATGAGCATCATCTTGAGTAAAGCTTCTAACCCTAGTTAATCCATGTAACTCTCCACTTTGTTCATATCTATAAACTGTTCCAAATTCAGCATATCTCTTAGGTAAATCCTTGTAACTCCAAGGTTTACTTTTATATATTTCGCAGTGATGAGGACAATTCATAGGTTTCAAAAGAAAAGATTCTCCTTCGTTAGGAGTTTCTATAGGCTGGAAACTATCTGTCCCGTATTTCTCAAAATGTCCTGATGTAATATAAAGTTCTTTATTTCCAATGTGTGGGGAAATCACTTGTTCATATCCAGCTTTTTTTTGTGCTTTTTTTAAAAATAATTCTAAACGATCACGAAGTTCAGTTCCTTTTGGCAACCACAGGGGTAAGCCTATTCCTACCTTTTCAGAGAAAGTAAATAATTCTAAGCTTTTACCAAGTTTTCTGTGATCTCGTTCTTTAGCCTTTTCTAACAAATCAAGATATTTTGTAAGATCTTTATTTTTTGGAAATGAAATACCATAAATCCTAGTTAATTGATTATTAGTTTCATCCCCTCTCCAGTAAGCACCGGCTACAGATGTTAATTTTACAGCTTTAATAAGTCCAGTATTTGGAATGTGCCCCCCTTTGCATAGATCTGTAAAATCAGAATGGTCACAAAACGTAATAGTTCCATCATCTAAATCCTCAATCAGCTCAATTTTATAAGGATTATTTATTTTTTTATAATAATTTAAGGCATCCTTTTTAGAGGATTCCCTCATATTAAAAACAGATTTTTGAGATGCAAAATCTTTAAACTTCTTTTCAAGTTCTTCCAAGTCATTTTCTGAAAAAGTGCGTTTTCCAAAATCGGCATCATAATAAAAGCCATTTTCAATAGCTGGACCAATAGTAAGCTTTGCATATGGATATAGAGATAGAATTGCTTGAGCTAGAACATGCGCAGAAGAATGCCAGAATGCGGCTTTACCTTCATCATCATTCCAAGTGTAGAACAATATTTTACCATCCACTTTCAATTCAGTAGAGGCTTCAACAATATCCTGATTAAATTTTGCTGAAAGTACTTTTCTTGCAAATCCATCACTTATACTTTTAGCAATATCTAAAACAGTTATTCCTTTCTTAAACTCTTTCTCTATACCATCAGGAAATGTGATTTTTATCATAATGATAATTATATAATTGCAAAGATAGGCTGACTAGTTATGTTAAACAAAAGCAAGAGCTAAGAATCTTTTTGTTTAGGATTATTTAAAACAGCATTAACAATTGTTATTATACCTAAAAAACCAAAAAATACAGAAAGCATTAATAGTAATAATCCTATTATTAATACATATAAATAGAATTCATGATCTTTATTTTGAAAGGCTTGCTGAACAATTACTGGACCAGTAAAAGCAAAAAACATAGCTTTAAGAACGTTAATTAATCCTTTTTTAAATTTTTTTTTATCTATCATTAGATATATGTTCAATAGCATCTCTTACATTACCATATTTTTTTATAAGCTTACTAGCTAATGTGTAATCAATATTTAAAAACTCTTTTACAATTCTAGTAGCTCTATCTTTAAGTTTTTTGTTAGTTAGCTGTATGTCAATCATCTTATTTCCTTTAATATGCCCAAGTTTTATCATTGTTGCAGTAGAAATCATATTAAGTATTAACTTTTGGCAAGTACCGGCTTTCATTCTTGTACTTCCAGTTATATATTCCGGACCTACTAGAACTTCTATTGGATGATCAGAATAAATGGTAATTGGGCTTTTTGGATTAGAGCATATGCATCCAGTCGTGATGTTATTTTCTTGACATTTTTTTAGTGCACCCACAACAAAAGGTGTAGTGCCTGATGAAGCAATTCCTAATACAAAATCTTTCTTGTTAATATTATAATTTAACAATTCTTTCCACCCATCTAAAGAACTATCTTCTGCAAATTCTAT
>CEUY01205866.1_pt1 | contig 11735 bp, 13 predicted proteins | sample 361481 | NCBI WGS metagenome assembly CEUY01 (sample SAMEA2622737, study PRJEB7988) | marine metagenome | isolation source: saline water (ENVO:00002010), including
AGAATGAGATTTGGTATCGGTATGTCACAAGACCATACACTTGAAGAGGTTGGTCAAAAGTTCAACGTTACACGTGAGCGTATTAGACAAATTGAAGCTAAAGCACTTAAAAAGCTACAGCACCCAAGCAGAGCTAAAATGATTAAGACATTCCTAGAAGACTAATCAAAAAATATTATAAAAAAGCCCAGTTAATAATACTGGGTTTTTTCTATTGAATATAGCCATTAGAGTATTTATATTATAAAAAACACTTAATATATTCATATGGAGTAAATTACTTTTTCAATAAAAGATACTTTTCGCAGAAATAAAGGCGTATAAAGTTTTTATTAAAAAACTGTTTAATTTTTAATAGACTTTTTACTTATTTAGTGGTAGCATTTTGTTAGTTTTACCAAGGAATGTTCTTTTTTTAGTCTACTGTTATCAGTAGATATATCAAAGACGGCATACGCCGCGGAGGATAGAAACATGACTATGCAACAATTTTCAACGAATCATGATGTTTGGGCTCAGGCAGATAAGTACATTCAATCTACTTTGCCAGATGAAAATACAGTTGGTTTAGAGTATGATGAAGACGATATCGTTGAATTGTACGAAAAACCGGTTCGTCAAGTTGTTATACTTAGCAATAAGCTGTCTTACCGTGCTCTTGAAGCATTTTTGTCTATTCAGGCGGTACACGTGCCTGTAATTGAAGAGGCTAACTTACTTGTTAGTCAGTCTGAGATTCCTCATAGCTCTATTAGCTTATTTGAGGATGAATACGAGGAGTGGGTTGAACTTACCGCAGCATTTATCTACGACTTTTTTGCAGAATGTTCAATTGAAGAGCGCCTGGAGCTTATCGGACTTGCTTCAGATGCAATTGATTCATATTTATTTATAACAAATAGGCTGCATGATTCAGCTTTAAAAGTTATGGAGCTTTCAGCGCAACAAAATATTGATTCGGCCGCTTAACTGCTTTGGTCAGATAATTTAAACGTTTACTTTATTGCAAAAGAGGGTTGGTTTTTTGCCAGCCCTTTTTTCGTCATAAGGAGTTTTATATGGATGAGGCTTACTATGTAGAAGAAACTACAGTTGAAGATGTTGTTAGTTATGTAACTGGGGTAATAGAAGAAAAGTCAAATGTTAGATCGGCTAACTTTTATTGGGATTTAACCTGGTTAAGTTATGATGAGCAGATAAATCACCCAATGTTTGGAGTATTTAAAGATCATTGTTCTTTAGTGCAGCAAATACAATCATCACACCCTGATAAAGTATCTAAAGAGTTGGCAACTTTATACCAAGGTATTCTTGATATTACTATGAGTATGAAAGAAACCGTTGATAAAGAGCGTGCAAGATATGAGCTAAAAGGCGATTTAGCTGATGATAGTGATAAACTAGAGCTATATATGCTTGTTTGTACTTTTTTGGCTTATTATGCGCATTTATACTCGTATTATGATGCTGCATCATCAAGTATGAAGTTAGCTGTAAATTAAAAAGGCTTATTTGTTTAAGGAGGTGCTTATGCATCCTGATCATGTAGATGATATGAATGTTAATGGCTTTTTTGATGATTTAACAGTGTTTAATGATGCTGGGCCAGATCTTAAAAACATTTTAATTAAGTCATACGACTTTGATATCCCGCCTGAATGCATAGCTGATGAAATACCAGATATGTTGAACTATCTTCAAGATGGTGTTCTTGATGAAGACTTTGAGCTTTATGAAGAACATGCAAGTCTTTTAGATATTTATGTTAGAGCATCAAATGTTGAGTTTTACCAGCATGACGCTGACTTTTTTAGAACTTTATTTAAGGAAACTAAACTAAGGCATAGTCTTGCAATGTCGCACCTTGGCTATTTAAAAAATGTTAAGGGTGCTATAAAAGACTATTACTATAAAAAGCTTTATATTGAAATTAAGAATATTTCAGTATTAATGGGTTTGTTAAACAGGGAGTTTAATAAGTTTGATGGCTATATTGGGCTTCCTCCTGGAGGGTTAAGTTGTTAATTTTTATAAAAAACGAATATATTTAAGCACTGATTTTTTAAGTCAGTGCTATTTTTTTGCCTTTAGTAGACGAAAAAACACTAAAAAACGCTTTAAAATGGCTTTTTAGGGCCTTTTCAGGTGGTTTTGCTAAAAAATGTGTGGTATAATAATCAGGTTATTTCACTAAAAATGATTTAAAACGCTATTTTAGCGTATTTATGGATAATTTAATCGAAAGATATAAAAATGACAGATCAAATCGAAAATTCAAATGTTGTTGATGCATCAGTAGAAAAAATTGCTATTGATCAATCAATGAAAGACTCGTACCTTAAGTACGCGATGTCGGTTATTGTTTCTCGTGCATTACCAGATGTACGTGATGGTTTAAAACCAGTACACCGTCGTGTTCTTTATGCTATGAAAATGCTTGGTAACGAGTGGAACAGACCATACAAAAAGTCAGCACGTATTGTTGGTGACGTAATTGGTAAGTATCACCCACATGGTGATACAGCAGTATATGACACAATGGTTCGTATGGCGCAAGACTTCTCACTACGTGTACCTTTAGTGGATGGTCAAGGTAACTTTGGTTCTATGGACGGTGATAGCCCAGCTGCTATGCGTTATACAGAATCAAGAATGCAAAAAGTTGCAACAGCATTATTAACAGATTTAGAAAAAGATACTGTTGATTTCCGTCCTAACTATGATGAATCAGAGCTAGAACCTGAAGTTCTACCAGCACGTTTCCCTAACTTACTAGTTAACGGTTCTGCAGGTATTGCTGTTGGTATGGCAACAAACATTCCACCACATAACTTAGGTGAAACTGTTGAGGCATCTTTACACTTAGTTGATAACCCAGATGCTACAGTGCAAGACCTAATGCAATTTGTTAAAGCACCAGACTTTCCTACAGGTGCACTGCTATTAGGCGCTGACAGACTAGAAAAAATTTATGAAACTGGCCGTGGTTCAGTTATCATGCGTGCAGCAACTCACTTTGAAGAAACTCCAGAAGGCCGTGATGCAATTATTATTGATGAAATGCCTTACCAAGTTAACAAAGCAAAACTATTTGAAAGAATTGCAGAGCTAGTTAAAGATGGTATTATTGAAGGTATTTCTGACTTACGTGATGAATCTGACCGTCAAGGTGTACGTGGTGTTATCGAACTTAAGAGAGATGCACTTCCAGAAGTTGTTTTAAACTCATTATTTAAACACACATCATTACAAACTTCATTTGCTTTCAACATGTTAGCAATTGACGATGGTAGACCTAAGAGAATGGGCCTAAGAGATATCTTAGTAGCATTCTTACGTCACAGAGAAGAAGTTATTACAAGAAGAACTAAGTTTGACCTACGTAAAGCAAGAGCTAGAGCTCACATTTTAGCTGGTCTTGCAACAGCTGTTGATAACATTGATGAAATTATTAAACTAATTAGAAACGCACCAGACTCTGCAACTGCTAAAGCTGGTTTACTAGAGCGTAGCTGGCAGGTTGGCCAAGTTAAGTCACTTATTGAACTACTTGGTGAAAAGCTAGATGCTGATGGTAACTACAGAATGTCTGAAGTACAAGCGCAAGCTATTTTAGAAATGAGACTACACCGTCTAACAGGTTTAGAGCGTGATAAGATTCAAAACGAAGCTGGCGAAATTTCACAATACATTAAATCACTTGTTGAAATTTTAGCAAACAGAGATGTTCTACTGAAAATTCTAAAAGAAGAGCTAATTGAAGTTAAAGAAAACTTCTCAGATGAGAGAAGAACTACTATTACTAACTACGGTGGTGATCTTTCAATTGAAGATTTAATTAAACCAGAAGAAATGGTAATTACAATTTCTACAGATGGTTATGTTAAACGTCAACCGCTTGACTCATACAGAGCTCAAAGACGTGGTGGTAAAGGTAAGTCATTAGCTAATATGAAGAACGATGAGCGTTTAGAAACTCTATTTGTTGCTAATACTCACGACCCACTACTATTCTTTACTACAGAAGGTAAAGTTTACCAGCGTAAAGTTTACGAACTACCGGTTGGTTCATCAAATGCACGTGGTAAAGCTTTAATTAACTTCTTAAATGTTGAAAAAACTGAAAGAGTTATGCGTGTATTACCAGTTCCACAAGATAAAGAATCATGGACTGACTACGTAGCATTATTTGCAACTAAGTTTGGTATTATCCGTAAAACACCATTAACAGCATTTAATAACGTTCACGTTAACGGTATTAAGGGTTGTGCATTAAACGAAGGTGACGAGCTATTAGATGTTTGCGTATCAACAGAAAATACTGGTGATATTATTATGACAACAAGAGATGGTTCAATTAACCGTTTCGCAGTTGACTCATTACGTCCAATTGCAAGTAGAACTGCTTTAGGTGTTAAAGGTATTACATTACGTGACGGTGACGAGCTTGTTTCAATGCGTGTAATTCAAGATACTCACCCTTACATCTTAACAATTACTGAAAACGGTTTTGGTAAGCGTACTAGCCAGGAAGAATTCACAGCTAAGTCACGTGGTACTAAAGGTGTTATGGCTATTAAAGTATCTGAACGTAACGGTAAAGTTATTGCATCACTACCTGTTGAAGAAGATGACCAAATTATGGTTGTAACAACTGATGGTCAGGTTATTAGAACTAACGTTGCTGATATTTCTGTAATTGGTCGTTCAACACAAGGTGTAACAATCTTTAAGACAGATAAAAAATCTAAAGCTATGAACTGTATTGCAATTCCTGCAAGCTTATTTGCTGAAGATGAGATTGATGAAGAAGATATGGACGCTGTAATTGAAGCAGAAGCAAACGCTGAAGAAACTACAGAAGAAGTAACTGAAACAGTTGAAGTTGAAGAAACACAAAACTAAAACATTAAAATATTAAAAGGGCGCCGCTATTATTAGCGGTGCTTTTTATATCTTATATAGTACATTTAATATGCAATAATTAATAAATTAGGTGTTTAAAAGCTTATTTTTTTTAAGGATTATAAAATCCGGTATGCAAAAACACAGCATACTAAATATTCAATTAATCAAAGGAGAAATGAATGAACAAAAAATTAGCTATATTTGCGCTTGCGGCAATGGCTGCAACAACATCACTTTATGCTAATGCTAAAGAGACTATTGTAGACGATACAATTAAAGCTCAAGAAACTACAGATTATGAAGTGCTTGACTTAACAACTCAATCTCAAGTTAGCCAAGTAACTATAGAAATTGAAGATGAAGATACAACACAAGTTGAAAAAGACTATGAGACTCTTCCTAAGCAGATCTCTAAAATAGAACCAGAGGAGACAGAGAAGAAATCTTAATATAATACTTATAAAACACCCCCTTTATATGGGCCTTATTTAACATAAGGCTCATTTTTTATTGATATTTACCTTATAAAGGATTATATAAGTAGTAGAGCACTTATGTTACATTAAGGGGTAACTATGGAAACGTTTTTTTTAATACTAGCTGTTTTGCTAGTAGCAATATGTGTTTTTAATAAAAGAAAGCACACAAAACTAATACAAGATGTAAAAGAAGAGTTCCCGCAAGAGTCAAAGCATATGCTTAAGCTTAGGGATAACATCTTTGATGCTTACGAAAAGGGGCAAAAAGATTACTTGGTTGTAGATAAGCAAGAGCGTGAGGCTTTGGTTAACTACAAACTACATCATCCAGTTCATTATAAAAAGCTGGAAGAAACACTAGGTTTAAAAATAGATGATGGCTTAGATTTGAAAAAAGTATTTTAAGGGGATACTATGTCAGAACTTTTAGGGCGATATCAAGAAAGCTTCGATTATGTTGCAAGCGGCTTACGTGCAGATAACATTCAACCGCGTTTTGTTATGCAGAATAAGGGTCATATTGAAGATATTGAGTTAGATGAAACAGATTCTTTAGATGATGTTATAATCAACCCAGCATATTTTGTTGACGCTGCGCATATGTTTATTCCATTGGCTGCCTTTGCAGAACTGCTTAAACGTGAAGGCTTTGCATTAAAGTTTAATGGATCAAATGCAAAAAAACTAGCAGTTTACGAAACTAACTAACGATAAATAATACAATTAGAGGGCTTAGCCCTCTTTTTTTGTGCTTTTATAGCAACAGTTTGTTGTATAATTGAAATAAGGTATATTGTTTTTTATAAAAATTAGGCGCATAATATTATTTAATTACTTAATGTTTTAGTGGAGGTTACCATGCCTTATACCAAACACCGCCTGCATCATAATAAAGATGTAAAGGTTTTAATAAATAGCGCATCACCAGATAGTGAGGTTAGCCAGGCTTTAAAGTTAGAATATCATAATGGGGTTTTAACTATTGGGCTTTGGGCTAATATGATGATTTGGCTGCGCAACTTAAAAAACTCAAGCTTGCCATATTGCAAAGAAGCTGCAAATGTTTACCAAGCTAATATCGATTGCTACAACAGCAAAACGCTAAATGTATCTACATAAGTTAAGGCCTCAAGTTATTGAGGCCTTATTGCGTTGTTAAATGCTTTTTCATGTTGTTTCTTCTTGCTGTAGGGAATAATGTTCAAAAGCTAACTGCAATTGGTTTATTCTGCTTTTATAGCCGCTTTCATTTAAGAAAATAGCTAAAAATGCCATATTTACCAAATCAGAAAACTCCTGAGGGGCAGAGCTTAGTTGCTCATCGTAAAAAATCACTTCATCTAAATCATCTAAATGAGTGTTATGGGCAAGGTTACTATCTTGGCAGTTCATACCTAAGTTAGTATTGCACATTGTTTTTAAGCTTGTGTTAATTTTGCCTAATAAATTAAGCGCGCTGTCCATATCTCCTTTATCTAAAGATTTAACAAGCTTATTTACAGGTTTATGAATTTTATTACCAGGGAAATAAGATTCAAGAATAGTTTGTAGCTTCTGTATGCGTTCTTGTAAAGAATACGTTTTCATAGTCTACTCCTTAAAAGGTACTTATAACCTTCTAAAGTTTATGTGCTGATACTAAAGCTGTAACTTTTAACCTGTTATTTATTCATGTGGATTTCGCCCCATTTACGCATTGCAGATAAAATAGGTTCTAGTGTTTTGCCATATTCTGTTACGCTGTATTCAACACGTGGGGGAACTTCTGCATAAACTTTACGGTTTATTACTCCATCACTTTCTAATTCTCTTAAGTCTTTAGTTAGCATGCGCTGCGTTATACCTTCAACAGAACGTTGAAGTGCATTAAATCTAATAATACCACTTTTACTTATATGCGATAAAATAATTGGCTTCCATCTACCGCCAATTACAGATAATGTTGCATCAACTGAACATTGGTAATCTTTTTTTGTCATCTTAAACTCCTGTATTTGTACAATAGTATACTTTTTGTAAGTATATGCTTAATATGTGCGTACTTGTTTGTAGTGAATACATGTGTTATAAACCTTTTTGTGATAATAATCAACCTATTTAAGGAGATAATAATGAAACACGATATTACACATTATGCAAAAAGCCGTTACTCTGCAAAAGCGTACTTAGCAGACAAGAAAATTCCAGCACAAGATATGGAAAAAATTAAAGAATTATTAAAATACAGTGCATCAAGCACGAATGCTCAGCCATGGCACTTTATTATTGCAACAACAGATGAAGCAAAAGCAAAGCTAGTTAAAGCAACAGAGCAATTCCCATTTAATACACAAGCAATTAAAGATGCATCTGCAGTTGTTGTATTTTGCACGAAAACAGATATTGATGAAAGCTTTTTATTAAAAGTACTAGACCAAGAAGTTAAAGATGGCAGATTTACAAATGCTCCAGAATTTAAAGATAAAATGCATGAAGCACGCAGCTGGTTTGTAAATACTCATAAAGAAGAACTAGGCGATGTAAAACACTGGATGGAAAAACAAGTTTACTTAAACTTAGGTTCATTTTTACTAGGTGTATCAACATTAGGTATTGATTCATTACCTATGGAAGGTATTCAGTTTGATGTGCTAGATAAAGAATTTGACTTAACATCAAAGGGTTACTCAAGTACAGTAGTTGTTCCTATTGGTTATGCAGATAAAGAGAATGATTACAATTCAAAAACTCCTAAATCTCGTTTGAGTTATGAGGAGATTTTAACAGAGGTTTAGATATATGCAAAAAACTATTTTAATTACAGGTGCAACAGATGGTATTGGTTTAGCTACCGCTAAAATGCTAATTGCCTTAGGCCATAATGTTATTTTACATGGTAGAAATAAAGCAAAACTAATTAGCTTAAAACAAGTACTAAATGCTTATGATTATATTGAGGCGGATCTTTCAGATATAGCGCAAGTTTATAATATGGCAGAAGAGGTTAAATCTAAATTTTATACTATAGATGTTTTAATTAATAATGCAGGTGTATTTAAATCTAACATTGTTAAGTCTGTAGATAATTTAGATATTCGCTTTGCAGTAAATGTTATTGCGCCATATATATTAACTAAAGAGCTTGCTACAATAATGCCAGAAGATGCCAGGGTTATAAACCTTTCATCAGCTGCGCAAGATAAAGTTAACTTAAAAGCATTTTATGGTGACTTAAATATTGATGACAGAGAAATTTATGGACAAAGCAAGCTAGCTTTAACAATGTGGACTAACTATTTAGCACTTTCTACAAAGCAAGTGTTGGTTTCTGTTAATCCAGGTTCATTACTTGGTAGTAAAATGGTTAAGCAGGCTTTTGGTATTGAAGGTAATGATATTGAGGTTGGTGCAAGAATATTAACTAAAGCATCTTTAGATGATGAATTTAGCGATGCTAGCGGTAAGTATTATGATAATGACCATCATAAGTTTGATAATCCACACCCTGATGCATTAAATGCCGAAAAAAATAAGGAAATTGTAAAAGAAATAGAAAAGATACTTGCAGAAAAATACTAAAAGTTAACTAAGTTGACTAAAATAATCAACTATTAGTATAACTAAAGTTATAAAAACACAAGAAACCTTGATTTTAAACAATTATTTGTTTGCGTTGGTACAATTTAAGGTTTAACCTATTTATAGGTAGCAAAGAATAGGGGGATTTTTTTTGTTATCTGTTAAAAATAGAGCAGCAATTTATTTGCTGCTCTTATTTTTTATTTATTACATACAGGAATATCAACTTTATTAATTGTAAATTCTAATTTTGATATATCTCCAGTAGCTTCATGAATACGTGAATTTGTGTAGTAAAGTTCACAGTTGTATACATCAAATGTATCTGCCCATTTAACATTACGGCCTTCTACTAGTGTTTTAATAGTTTTACGGTCTGCCATTAGGTATTGAATTTTATGGTTTTCTAAGTCGGCAAAGTATAAGTTACCAGCTTTATCAATAAACATACCATCTGGTGCTGCAGTTTTAATAGATGATATAGGCTGTGGATCTTCTTTAGTTAAATCAGATGTTTTAAAACCATACATCCAGTAGCCAGTTAATGCATGAATAAATAAAATATCATTTTGTCTATCTAGTGCAATACCATCTGAATGAACTACATTTTCCCATTTTTTACCATTAAACATTAAGTGGTTTGTATCTGCTTTAGTATATTTACTATTGTCTAATACTCTAATGTTATCGCCAGTTGCAATATCTAGTACAATAAGCCCAGCCTCGCCAGAATCTGTAATGTAAATTTTATTTAGCTTATCATCAACCCTTAGGTCGTTATAATAGCTATTAGGTTTATAGTTTTCTGATTTAAATTTATATGTCTTTTCAAGTTTGTTTGTTTCTAAGTCAAACACAAATAGCCTTGGTGATGTTAGTATGCCTTTAAACATAGGGTTTGCTGTATCTAATACATATAGCTTACCACCGTGGTCAACAACTGATTGTACAGATATAAACTTATTGTCTGTTACTTCATCGCCAATATTCCAACTGTTCCATTCTTCATTTGGGTATGCAGAGTAAACATTATCTGCAAAAACTTCTACAACATCATTTTTTACGCCTTCTCTCCATTTAGGAAAGTTTGTAAAAATTCTACCAGTTTGCGAAACTGTAATACCTGTTAACTGTTGGCCCTTAAATGATGCAACCTTTTCAGCATGGTTACAGCAAGTATTTAATGCATATACTGATACTGATGCAACAACTAAAGATACAGCAGTCAGTTTTGCTAATTTTAATAATTTCATGTTTTATTATTCCTTAATTTTATTATGTTACTTGTATATGTAAGTATATTATGTCACACAAGTAAAGAAAAATATAAAAATATATTTTTTAGCTATTGATTTTTGTCAATTATGCAGGTAGAATTTAATAAAAAATAATAAACCTGAAGGGGAATAAAGGTGGAAAAGTTAACAATCAATCAAAAGCTTATGGTTTTAAGCTTAAGCACAGTTGCGGGCATTTTATTAATGATGGCCGTTGTTTTTTGGTTTGTATATAAGGATGATAGCCAAATTCAAGATGTTGATAAAATTAGAAGTGTTCAAGTTAAATTCTTAACGCAAGTTCAAGAATGGAAGAACTCTTTAATTAGAGGGCACGTACCTAAAGATTATAAAAAATACTGGGGACGTTTCCAAAAAAGAAGTGTAGAAATTCAAGATGATCTTAAAGCATTACAAGATTACTATCGAACAAAAGAAAAATATAATGGCTTAGATAAAGACATTGATGATATTTTAAAGTTTCATAAAACATTACATGATAAATACTTTGCAGCAATGCAAACTTATGTTAATGGCGATATACCATCAACACAAAGGGTTGATACAATGGTTAGAGGTATTGACCGTCCTTTAACTAAAAGCCTAACTGCATTAGTTAAAAAAGTTAAAGAAATTAACTTAGACTATAAACATGCCGAAGATGATAGAACTCAATTAGCATTATTAATTATGTCTTTAATGGTAATGACAACACTTACGTTAATTTCATATATTATTGCTAAAAGTATGAAAAAATATAACAGTGAAATTACTAAGCATGCTGATTATATTGAACATGGTGATTTAACTCATAAAATGGAAAATAACGAAGGTGATTATAAAGTACTTTCACCTGTATTTAACGAGTTATACTCTAAACTTAAAGAAATTATGAATAAGATTAAGTCTGGTTCTAATATTGTGCGTGATAAATCTTCATATGCTAACCAAAGTTTATCAGTAGCTAATGATAGTTTATATGCACAAAAACAAAGTTTAATAGATGTTGTTAGCTTTGTACAAAAAGTACACCAAGATGTTATTAAAATTAATTCTAACGCATCTGAAACTACAGATTATACAAATAGAATGGAGCAATCTATTAATGATGTTAATAATGTTATGCAAGGTTTAACTGCAACATCTAAAAAAATGTCTGAAAAGCTAATTGTTATTGAAGGTATTTCAGATAAAATTAATTTATTAGCATTAAATGCATCAATTGAAGCAGCAAGAGCTGGCGATGCAGGCCGAGGATTTGCTGTTGTAGCAGATGAGGTTCGTAAACTTGCAACATTAGCAAACGAAGCATCATCTGAAATTAGAGATAATATGCTAGAGTTAGATACATCAACAGTTAAAGCTAGCCAGTCAGTTGAAGGTATATCTTCTATTGTTGGCGATGTAGCATCTAAAACAGGGGAGGTATCACTTTCTGTAAATGATCAGTCACAAGCAGTTGCAGAGGTTGAAAGGCTAATTCAAGAATTCTCAAATCAACTAGATGAGTCAT
>CEUY01202029.1_pt1 | contig 11725 bp, 10 predicted proteins | sample 361481 | NCBI WGS metagenome assembly CEUY01 (sample SAMEA2622737, study PRJEB7988) | marine metagenome | isolation source: saline water (ENVO:00002010), including
TGGAACCCAAGATTCCCACTCAGAATGATTTTCTAAATAATGCATTGCAGTAGCTTCCATATCACCGCCAGATTCATCAACATAATATGCTAACATATTGTTAACTACTGAGGTAGTAATTGTATAAGCATCCGCAAATTTAATTATATCTGGATTAGCTGCAGCAAATTTACCAGTTGCTAGCTTTGTTAAAGCCATATCTTTGTATTCATTAGCACAAGAAGGCTCATAAGCATCTAGTCCATCAGCTTTAATTTTATTAACTACAACCATCATTTCATCCCAACAAGCTTTATCATAAGCAGGTTCAGTTAATCTAACCATGTCAATTTCAGGTTTTCCCATTAAACTTGTAGGGGTCCAATAATAAGTTACTATTGGTTGACCTTTTGCAAAAGCACCTGCTATTGCTGCGTCTAATGCTCCTCCAGATCCTGGATCAAAGTTTGTATATAAATCCCCTAGTCCATATTCAAATATCTTGACTTGATTGATAGTATAACAAGTCCAACCTGAAATACAGCTTGTGATTCTTCCTTTAGATGGATCTTCAGGATCTTTAAATAACTCCCAAATGCCAGGTTTTTTTAAATCATCAACACTAGTAATTCCATGCGCTTCAGAAGTTGCTCTATCAACAAAGAATGCCTGTTCTGATGCTGGTGTATTGATACCAAGATCAACTAAATTTCCTGAAGCTAATTCTGGATCAATTAAAGCTACATTGTTATCAGTCCAGTGTTCGAAAATTATATCTAATTGATTGTCAATTAAAGCTGCTAAGATAGGATTTGTGCTACCTTTAGTAACTTCTACATTACAACCATAGCCATGTTCCATAATATAAGAACCTATAGCCGTATGAATATTAGCACTATCCCAGTCAAAATCTCCAACTTTAACAGTACAAGCATTTGCACTAAAAGAGCTAAGGGAGAAAAATGATAAAAGGGATAGAACTAGAAATGATTTCTTAATAAATTTCATATTCTTTCCTCCTAATTATATGAATTTTATATCGGTTATTTATCTATAAACAACTTTTATTTATTAAAAAATGACAGATTTAATGGAAAAATTAATTATTATTTTTTCTCTCTCTGTATGCTACATAGATCCCACATAAAATTATTAGAGTGCCTCCAACAAGTACAGAATTACTAGGTATTTCATTAAAAAATAAATAACCCATAATACCAACAAACAAAAATGATGAATATTCAAAAGGCGAGTATACAGCTACATCAGCATTCTTTGCTGCTTGTGACATAAAAAAATGACCTAGAGAACCCAAAATACCAAGACTGAGAGCCAAAGTAAGATTAAATAAGTCAGGAATTATAAAATCAGAGGGAAAAAAGATAATTGAAGTAAAAAGCAAAGCAAAAGAGTAAAAGAATACAATTGATGTACTAGACTCTGTAGTCATTAAAGATCTTGTAGATAAGTATACAGATGCCATAAACATAGCCGAACCTATTGGTAAAAGTGATTTAAGTTGGAATAAATCAGTGCCTGGTTTAACAATAATGAGCACTCCAATGAAACCTATAATTATAGCTAACAGTCTCTGAAAATCAATTTTCTCACCAAGAATTGGGACAGCTAAAAGAGCAGCAATAATTGGTGCACTATGAGCAATTGCAATATTTTCTGAGAGTAATAAATATTTAATCCCAAATATATATAATACTACACAACCTACAGCTGAAAAGGCTCTAACAAAATGTCTTATAGGTTTTTTTGTTTTTATTGAACCTATGCCAAAACGATAAACCATTAATATAGATATTATAGAGCCACTAAATGCTCGAAAAAACACAGCTTCCCAAACAGGGAAGTTCATAGTTAGATTTTTATATGTCATATCATTAACACTTAGACAAAACATGCCCAGTGTCATAAATAAAATTCCTAATATATTTTTATTCATAAAAAAGTTTAAATAAAAGTTAAAATTATGTTAGCGATTAGCAAAATTATTTCAAATGCTAAATAAATATAAAATTAAAAAAATTTCAAAGAAAAAAAAATATTTTGATATTACATGGTCTGACAATCATATCAGCAGATTTCATTTTGTATGGCTAAGAGACAATTGTCAATCAGCATTTCATAAAAATACAAGAATGAGAAATTTTAATATTCTTTTACTTTCAAAAGGAATAATTCCAATCTCATATAATTATAAAAAGAATAATCTCAATATTATTTGGTCAGAAAATAAACATAATTCAAATTACAATTTGAGATGGTTAAGAAATAACTGCTATACTGAAAAAAATTTAAAATCTTATAAATCTCCATATTATTTATGGAACAAAAGATTTATTTCAAATTTGAATCAAATCACATTTGACTATAAAAAAATCATATCTAAAGAAAAGGAATTGAAAAAATGGCTAAATACACTTCATTCACATGGTATTGCTATTATAGAAAATTCGCCAAAAAAAAGTAATTCTGCTTTCAAGGTTTTAAATCTCATAGGTAATTATCGCGAAACTTTTTTTAAAACACCTTTTGAAGTTATAAATATACCGAAACCAAATAATCAAGCATATACATCGGATTTTCTACCCAACCATACAGATCTTCCTTACTATGAATACGTGCCTGGATATCAATTTTTACATTGTTTAGTTAATAAAGCCAAAGGTGGAAATTCAACAGCAGTTGATGGCTTTACAGTAGCTAATTTTTTGAAAAAAAAATATTTGAATAAATTTAGACTACTCACAAGTAATGACGTAGTTTTCAAAGACAATGATTATACACAAAAAAATATTAGAATTCAAAAATCACCTATAATAAAAATTAATAAACAAAAAGATTTTGAGGAAATAAGAATTAATTTAGGCGCAATGGGTGCTTTAGATTTGGACCCCAAAATTATGGATGATTTTTACAAAGCTTATATTTTTTTTTATAAAAAACTTCATAGCAAAGAATTTCAGATTGAGTTTAGATTAAAAGCTGGTGATATTTTTTGCTTTGATAACAGGAGAATATTACATGGAAGAACACAATTTGACCCTAATTCTGGGAATAGACACTTACAGGGATATTATATTGAAAGAGAAGAAATTATATCAAAATTGAATTATTTAAATAAAATTAAATTTTAAGAAATTTTTATCCAAGTTGATTTAACTTGCAAATAATTTTCAAGAGCTTGATAACCATTATCTCTGCCTATTCCAGATTGTTTGTATCCTCCAAGAGGTATTGTAGAGTCTACACCTTCTTCGTAATTATTTATATATACAGTGCCAGCTTTTATTTCTCTAGATGCTTTAATAGCTTTATTTATATCTTTGGTCCAAACACCTGCAGCAAGTCCATATTCTGTGTCATTAGCAATAGCAATTGCTTCATCAAAATTTGAAAATGTAAGTGTTGTAAGTACAGGTCCAAAAATTTCCTCTTGAGCAATTTTCATATTATTTTTTACATTTTTAAATATTGTTGGCTCAAAATAACAACCACCCGTATCTTGTCTTGCTATATTACCGCCAACGGCAACATCAGCTCCCTCTTGTTTACCTATATTTACATATTTGTTAATTTTTTCTAACTGCTCAGTGCTAACTATAGCACCTGCAAATGATTTAGGGTCAAGAGGATCTCCAGGATACATATTTTTGCTTATTTCAGAAACTTTATTGATAAAATCTTTTTCAATATCTTTTTGCACAATAAGTCTGGATCCAGCAGAACAAACCTCACCTTGATTACCAAAAATTGCATAAGCTGACGCTTCGGCAGCTGCTTCAAGATCATGACAATCAGCAAAAATTATATTTGGAGATTTTCCTCCACACTCTAATTGAATTCTTTTCATATTTGATTGTCCAGAATATTGAAGAACAAGCTTACCCACTTCTCCCGAACCTGTAAATGCAACACAATCTACATCATTATGAAGACATAAAGACTTACCTGTAACCGGCCCATCACCAGGAAGAACAGAAAAAACACCATCTGGAACGCCAGCTTCTGATAATAACGCACCAATTTTTATAGCACTCATTGGGGATTGTTCAGCTGGTTTTAAAATAACTGAATTACCAGTAATAAGAGCAGGTGCAATTTTCCAGATTGCCATCCATAAAGGGTAATTCCAGGGAACAATAGCTGCTACTACACCAATTGGCTCTTTAGTAATTAAACCCATATATTCTTTAGAACTTGGAGAAATATCATCGAATAATTTATCAATTATTTCAGCATACCACTCAATATTATCAATGCTTGTTGGTAGATCAGCATTGTAAGTATCATTAATTGTTTTACCCATATCAATTGTATCTAAAAGTGATAACTCCAAACGATCCCTTTCCAATAATGTAGCAAATTTTAATAATATTTTTTTTCTTTCACCAGGTGGTAAATTTGACCAATAACCTTTATTAAAAACTTCCCTAGCTTTAGATACTGCTAAATTAATATCTTCAAGCTCTGAAATATAAACTTTATTTATTAACTTACCATCAATTGGTGAAATATTATCAAAACATTTTTCAGAAATTGATTTATGATATTTACCATTAATAAATAATTCTGAAGGGTAATTAAGTTTAGATTTTACAGAATTAATATTTTCAATACTTAGTTTCATCATTGATCGTATATACTATTATTTTTTTTTAGCATCCTTTTTAAAGCTGGCCACTCATGGTCTCCTAGTCTGTACTTAGGGTCTTCATATTGACCTGCTGCATATTCTAATAAATTTGCAGATGGCTTAATAATATCTTTATTGGTTGATAAAACGTCAAGTTGCACCTTGCAAGCTCGATCAAGATAATACATTAGCATAAAAGCTTCTCCAATTGTTTTCCCAGACGTTAAAAGACCGTGATTTCTTAATATCATAGTATTATTATTTCCAAGATCTCGTGATATAGTATCGCATTCTTCTACACTCGTCGACATGCCTTCCCAATCATGATAACTGACTCTATTATGAAACATAGCTGAGTCTTGAATTAATATTTCTAAACCATTTTTTAAACAAGAAATTGCTAATCCTGATCTTGAATGAGAATGCATTACACAATGAAGATCTTTTCGATTTTTATGAATTGCTCCATGAATTACAAAACCAGTATAATTTATGTCTCCTTCTCCATTTACAATATTACCTTCTAAATCAATTTCTAAAAGATTTGATGCTGTTACTTCATCATATCTCAAACCAAATCTGTTAATTAAAAATGTATTTTTATTTTGAGATGTTTTACAAGTTATGTGATTCCAAATTATATCACTAAAACCATATAAATCTGCTAAATGATAAGCAGCTGCTAAATCTATTCTATTTTGCATTTCATCATCATCGAAAATTTTATTAGTGTTCATTTAAAAAACATATAAGATAGATTTAAATAAAATAGGAGTTTTTTTTGATATTAAGTAATACAAAATTAGATATAAATTTTGTAAAATCACAGTTTCCTGCGTTTACTGATCCAATATGTAAAGATTGGTCATTCTTTGAGAATGCAGGTGGAAGCTATGTTCCTAAACAAGTTATTGATAAATTAAATAAATTTATGATTTCTACAAAAGTTCAGCCTTACGCTAATTATCCAATGTCAAAAATTGCGGGTGATGAAATGGATAAAGCAACAGAGCTTTTTGCTGAAATGATCAATGCCAAAAATAATGAAATAATAATAGGTGGTTCAACTTCTAGTAATTTATATGTTCTCTCTAATGCTCTTAAATATATGATTAGACCTGGTGATGAAGTAATTGTTACTAATCAAGATCATGAAGCCAATATAAGTCCATGGAGAAGATTAAGAGAGGTTGGCGCAAATATAAAAGAGTGGAAAATAAATCCAATAACTGCAGAATTAGAAATTAATGAATTAGAAAAAATAATAACTGACAAAACAAAAATTGTAGCCGTAACTCATTGCTCAAATATAGTTGGTACAGTCAATGATCTAAAAAAAATATCTGATATTGCACATAAAAAAAATGCATTAGTCATTGGGGATGGAGTGTCTTATGCTCCTCACGGATTTCCAAATGTGAAAGAACTTGGTGTTGATTTTTATACTTTTAGTTTGTATAAAACTTTTGGTCCACATCTTGCGCTTCTATATGGCAAGGAAAATATTTTAAAAAATTTGCCAAATCAAAATCATGAATTTTTGGAAGGTGATTACCCTTATACTATAAATCCAGGGGGGCCAAATCACGAAGAGCTTGTTTCATTGATTGGTATATATGATTATATGAATGCTCTTTATATACATCATTTTAATGATGAAAATATATCTACAAGACAGAAAATAAATAAGATAAATAATTTAATATCACTGCATGAAGAGGAAATAGCTAATCCAATTTTAGATTATATTTTTAAAAGAGAAGATTTAAAATTGATAGGTAAAAATAAAATTTCAAATAAAAATCGAGCACCAACAATTTCTTTTACAAGCAAAAACAAAAGCTCAAAAGAAGTAAGTAATATTTTAGTTTCTAATAAAATTGCTACTCGAAATGACAATTTTTATGCTTGGAGATGTTTAGAAGCGCTAAAAATAAATACTGAAGATGGCTTAGTAAGGTTAAGTTTAACTCATTATAACTCATCAAAAGATCGTGAAAATGTAATTAATGCATTAGAAAAAATCTAACTAATATTTATAATACTTTACAAACCAATCTATAAATTTTTCCACACCTTCTTCAATATCTACTCTAGGTTTATAATTAGTAAAGTTTTTTAATAAACTAATGCTTGCATGAGTTTTGACAATATCGCCTTTTTGCAAAGGTAAATTTTTTATTTTAGCTTTTCTACCTAGTTTTTTTTCAATTAAAGATAAATAATCTATTAATTTCCTTGATTTTCCATTTCCAATATTAAAAGTATTAAAAGGTATCTTTTTTTTATTTGGTTTATTAATTACTGAATAAATACCCTCCACAATATCATCAACGAATGTAAAATCTCTATTATGATTACCATTATTAAAGAGTTCAATTTTTTTGTTTTCCAAAATATTTTTTGTAAATTTAAATAAGGCCATATCAGGTCTACCATAAGGACCATATACAGTAAAAAACCTTAGTGCTGTGCAGGGCAATTTAAAAATATATGAATATGAATGAGCCATAACCTCATTAGATTTCTTAGTTGCAGCATAAAAAGATATAGGTTTATTGGTATTGTCATTTTCTTTCAAAGGAAAATTATTATTTTCTCCATAAACAGAGCTGGTTGAAGCAAAAACCAAATGTTTAATATTGTTTTGTTTGCTTACTTCTAAAATATTAAAGAAACCTTCCAAGTTGTTCTTTAAATATGATTCTGGGTTTTCTATTGAATATCTTACACCTGCCTGAGCAGCTAAATGCACAACGATTTTGATTTTATTTTTTTTTATAATATTATTTAATTTTTTTATATTTAGTAAATCTAACTTATGGAATGTGAAATTTTTATAATTATTGATATTTTTAAGTCGATTTTTTTTTAGTTTAACATCATAATATTCATTTAAGTTATCTATACCAAAAACATTTATTTTTTTTTTTAATAAAAAAATAGATAGATGATAACCAATAAATCCTGCACAACCAGTGATTAAAACTTTCATTCCTTTAGTTTGTTGGCATTTTAAATTCTGGCCCAGACTGTATACTTTTAGGCCATCTAGATGTTATTGTTTTTAACTTTGTGAAAAATTTTACTCCTTCAGTACCATGCATCGAATGATCTCCAAAAAGGGATTGCTTCCATCCTCCAAAACTATGAAAAGCCATAGGTACAGGAATTGGAACATTAACGCCTACCATTCCTATTTTGCAATTTGTAGTAAAGTGTCTTGAAACTTCTCCATCTGAAGTATAAATGCTTGTTCCATTACCAAAAGCATGATTGTTGACAAGATCAAGAGCCTCTTCGTAATTTTTTGCCCTTACCACACTTAAAACTGGTCCAAAAATTTCTTCTTTGTAAATACTCATATCATTTTTAACATGATCAAATAAAGTTGGCCCAACAAAATTTCCATTTTCATAACCCTGGATGTTCAATTTTCTTCCATCTAATATTAATTTTGCACCCTCCTCTACACCGGATGCAATATAATTATGAATTTTTTCTTTATGTTCTTTTGATATCACAGGACCCATATCAGAGTCAGGGTCTGTCCATGGTGCGACTTTAAGAGTTTGTGCTTTGTCGTAAATATTACTTACTAAATCATCTGCTATATCTCCAACCGCTACTGCAACTGAGACTGCCATGCATCTTTCACCTGCAGATCCATATGCGGCACCCATAATGCCATCAACTGCTTGGTTTAGATTGGCATCAGGCATAACAACTAAATGATTTTTAGCTCCACCTAAAGCTTGAACCCTCTTTCCATTTTTGGCTGAAGTTTCATAAATATATTTTGCTACGGGAGTTGATCCAACAAAACTAACGGAGCTTATTCTATCATCCTCAAGTATCATATTAACTATATCTTTGTCACCATTTAGAACATTAAATACACCATCTGGTAATCCAGCCTCTTTAAATAATTCTGCTAATCTTATGCTACAAGAAGGATCTTTTTCAGAAGGTTTTAATATAAAAGAATTACCACATGCTATAGAGATTGGATACATCCACATAGGAACCATTGCTGGAAAATTAAAAGGTGTAATCCCCGCAGTTACTCCTAAAGGTTGTCTAATAGACCATGAATCTATATCGGTTCCAACATTTTGAGAAAATTCACCTTTGAGCAAATGTGGTATACCGCAAGCAAATTCTACGACTTCCAAACCTCTTGTTACTGATCCTTTTGCATCTTCTAAAGTTTTACCATGTTCAGAAGAAACAAGTTTTGCAAGATTTTCTATATCCTTTTCAATATTTTCTTTATATTTTGAAATAATTCTCGATCTTTTTAATGACGTAACATTAGACCATACCTCAAAGGCTTTTTGTGAATTTTCAACACAAGAATTAAAATCCTCTCTATTTGATAATACTACCTCTAAAATTTGATCTCCAGTTGAGGGATCAAATACTGGTAAAAAATTATTAGAGAAAGTAACAGACTTTCCGTTTATAAAATTTTTAATTTTTTGCATTTTTACTATTATAAATTAAATATAAATTTCTTAAATAGATAAATAAACCAAATGATTGTCCTAAAATAATTACGGGATCTTTTCTAAATATCGCATAAGTTAACAAGCCAACTCCTCCAAAAATACTTAAATACCAAAAAACAGTAGGAATTGAACTTTCACCTTTTTTTTCTGAATATATCCATTGAACTAAAAAACGCGAAGCAAATAAGCCTTGACCTACAAAACCAATAACTAAAAATATAGTTTCGTAATATGTTAAATTAGTAAAATATTCGTACATTTTTAATTAATTATTTTGGAAGGTATAAAACTTTAATTATATTTAACAACCCACTTACTGCCCTTTTTATTGTTCCATATTTAGAATTCCCGAATTTTCTTGGTCTATGATCTACATTTACGTATAAACAATTTGCTCCTTTTTTAATAAATAAGGCCGGTAAAAATCTATGCATTCCATCAAAAAAAGGTAAACTAAGAAATATATTTTTATCAAATATTTTAATACCACAACCTGAATCAGGACAACCGTCTTTTAAAAAAAAATTTCTTATTTTATTGGCAATTTTAGATGAAATAATTTTTAAATAAGAGTCATTTCTATTTTTTCTAATACCCCCTACTAAAAATACATCATTATGCTTAATGTATTCTTTGTAAATTTTCTCTATATCTAAGGGATTATTTTGACCATCACCATCTAATGTAACAATAACATTGCTTTTGGCATTTTTTACCCCATTATGTATTGAAAAACTTTGTCCATAGTTATTATCATTATTTATTAAATACAGATTTGAATATTTTTTTTTTAAATTAATGATGCTTTCTTCTGTCTCATCAGTACTTTTGTCATTTACTACAATTATTTCAAAATCATAACTATAGTCTATTTTAAAAATCTCATTAATTAAATTATGAATATTCTGATCTTCATTAAAAACTGGAATAATTATACTAAAATTCACAGAGTCTTTTTAGAAAAAATAGCAATAATTATATTTGAGATTATTAAAAATAAAAAAGATAAGAAAATAAATTTTACACTGAAAAAATTTAAATTAGGGATTTTTTCATCTATAAGGATAGACTCAACAAAATCTAACTTAACTTTATTTTCTTCATATTGTAAATTTCTTATTTGTTTTATTCTTTGCTCAGATATCATTAAGACTTTTGAATCTAATTCTTCAACATCACCAATAGATAAATCCTTTAGTTGATCTAATATTTTTACATAGATGTCAGACTTATTTAAAGAATCTTCAATGGACTCATTATCTTTATTTGGACTAAACATAAGACTCATTATTAACTTCAGCATAAATGCATCTCTTGATTCAGTACTAATAATATTTTCCTCTGCAATATCACTTCTTACATTTTCAAAATCTTGGATTCTTTTTATTTTATAGAGTTCAAACAATTCTTGTTGATACTGATCAACAATTATATTTATTCTATTTTTAGAATTTGAAAATATATTATTCATAGTTTCAGAAAGTTTTTCTTTAACTTTTAAAAGATTAATTTCTTCAAAATAATTTTGACTAAATACCTTGCTAATATTTACGTATATAGATGCTTTAGTAGAACCCTTATCTATTCCTGTTAATATAAAGTAACTATTGTCAGTTAAATAACTTTCATTAATTTCTATATTTAAATAATTATACAATTCATCAAGTAAAAAAGTTCTTTCATATATTATGCTATTTCCATCTCTTGAGGAAATAAAATCATAAAATGACTCTCCAAAAAGATTAGAATTAATTATTTCATATTTTTTAAGAAATTTATCATACTCATAATCATTAATTTTAACTTTATAATTTAAAGTGTAGGTAAAAGATTGATTGGTAAAATATAATAAAGATAGTACAAAAATAAAAAGTAAAATTAAAGAAATTAGAAAATTTCTTATAAATTGTCTAAATGAAACTTTGAAAATATTTAAATTAATTACTAAAAGATTTTTTTCTGACATGATTTGATAATGCTGTATTAATTATAAAATATGGAATAAATAATAAAATAAAAGAAAGCAACGAAAATAAAGGGCTTATAAAAATAAATATAATTAATCCAATAATGCTCAAAGAAAATGAGAAAATTAATATCAATATTAAAACTTTAAATTGATTTTTATTAAACAAAATAAAGAGCTTTGTATGCAAATGACTATTATCAGTTAAAAAAGGATTTTTTCTTTTTGATAATCTTTGAAGTATTACATTTAACATATCATATACTGGGTAGCATACACACCATGGTGCAAGGACTGGATGAAATAATCTATAATTATCCATTGTATATAAAATTAATAAAATTGCTAAAAAGAAACCTAAAAAATTACTACCAGCATCACCAAGAAAAATTTTAAAATAGAAAAAATTTGAAATATTTAAAATAATAAATAAAGTTAGAGGAATAATAACTATAATTAACTCATTATAAGTAATTTCATTTATTTGATAATTTGAAAAATTGTTATAAATAATAATAACTAAAACAGAATTTAATACAATTGCACTAGCTAAACCATCAATGCCATCAATAAAATTTATTGCATTGGTTAAGCCAACTATTGAAAGTATAGAAATAAAAT
>CEUY01206151.1_pt1 | contig 11712 bp, 12 predicted proteins | sample 361481 | NCBI WGS metagenome assembly CEUY01 (sample SAMEA2622737, study PRJEB7988) | marine metagenome | isolation source: saline water (ENVO:00002010), including
GCGTCAATTTTCATAGCCTCTATATTCTGCACAGTATCCTTAAAACTTTCTCCTTTTTTTAGACTACTTGAAGATGCCGAAAAATTTACCGTGTCAGCGGTCAAACGTTTCTGAGCCAACTCAAAACTGAGTCTGGTTCGTGTAGAGTTTTCAAAAAATAAGTTTACAATAGTTATACCCTGCAATGAAGGAACTTTTTTTATAGGGCGATCCAAAACCTCACGAAAATTAAAGGCTGTATCAATAATAGTTTTAATATCTTGACTGGGATATCCTTCTAAACCTATCAAATGTTTTTGGCATAATCTACCCATCATTTATCCATTAAGAGAAAAACACTGTCTTTATTATCTTTTTCCTTTAAAAGGACTCTCACATGCTCTCCTTCATGAGTCGGTATATTTTTACCAACAAAATCTGCTTTTATTGGTAATTCACGATGCCCTCGATCAACCAAGACGGCCAGCTGAACCTTTGCAGCCCTCCCAAAACTATTTAATTCATCTAAAGCCGCTCTAATAGTACGACCAGTATATAACACGTCATCTACAAGAATAACTATCTTACCATCGATTAGAAAGGTTATTTCAGTTCCTTTTACCTCAGGCATTACAAGTCGTTGCCTAAAATCATCCCTATGAAATGTTATATCTAGAGAACCTATTTTTAAACTCAAACCAGTAAACTCATTAATTTTTTCTCTGATTCGATATGCCAAAGGAACACCCCTATTGTGTATCCCAATGAGGACTATTTGTTCTGGGTGTTGGTTACGTTCTATTATCTCATGACCTATGCGAGTAACCGTACGATCCATGGCTAAACCATCCATTAATACCTTATTATTCATTTTTCATATATTCCATTTTCCCCTTCAAAAAAAAACCTCCAGCAGAAGTTAATAACTCACCTGGAGGTTTATTCTCTGCCCTTTCCAGCCTCACTGGACCAATTTAAAGGGGATTTAAAAGTAATTGAAATTATGATATATCCTTGAAGATACAATGCAGAATTTCAGGAATAATATTAAGGTCTATATGGTCCATTTCAATAGTTAAATCAATCGTTTCTTTATTAAACCACTTAATTTGGCGCCGAGAAAATTGTTGAGTTTTAATCACAATTTCCTTTTCCATCTTTTCCCTATTTATCTTGCCATTTAAATATGCTTGAATTTGGCTATAACCAATAGAGTTTAATGCTGGAAAGATGGTTCCGTTTTCTGATTGTTTATTTAATAATGTTTTAACCTCTTTAATCCATCCATTATTCAGCATTAACTTTGTACGGAATGTAATTCTCTGATTCAATAATGATCGTTCCCACCTTAATAAAATCGTAAAAAGATCTAATGTTTCAGCGGGATTTATTTTTTGGTTTTTAAATTGTTCGGTAGGGGATTTACCTGTTGTTTCATATATTTCTATAGCTCTTATTAAACGGTTTTTATTATTGATATGTACAATATCTGCATATTCTGGATCAATAAATTGTAACCTTTTATAAAGTCTATCAGGATCCTTTTTATAAAATTTCTCAAGGCGTAATCGTGTTGGTAAATCTGTGATACTTTCATTAAATATACCTTTGGTTAAAGCCCTGTAATAAAGCCCAGCACCACCACAAATAATAGGGATTTTATCTCGGGATTTAATATTTTTTACCTTTTCCCTAACCATTTTAGAATATTGACCTGCGGAAATAGGTTGTGATGGGTCTTGAAATCCTAATAAATGATAATAAACTCCTTTCATTTCCTTTTTTATTGGTTGTGCGGTACCAATTGGCATCCCTTTATAGATTTGTCTAGAATCTAAACCGATAATTTCACCATCTATTAATTTTGCTAATTGAATTGCTAGCGATGTTTTACCAGTCGCCGTGGGACCAATTATAGTTATTATTTTTTTCATTTTGTCTGAAGAAATTAGATATTAAAAAGTCATATTATAATTTTAAAGTAATTTTATATTATAAATTATGTTACCAAAACCTATTAATTTTTTTCACCAAGTCTGATAGTTGATCTAAAGCAAAAAACTTTTAATGAAATTGGAAAAAACTAGTTTCTTGTAATCATATCTCGAAGATAAAAATTTTATCATTTGGGAAAACAAAATTAAAAATAAACACCTATAATCTTCATCCCCATCCCTCCCTATTTTTTCAATAGAAATTGATGATATCTATACTCCATTTTCAGATTGAATAGTAAGGACTTTGCGACTTTTGGTTAAGTAATTTCTGTATAGATATTATATCAAATATCCAATAACTTACCGCAACAGATCAAATACAAGAATTAAAAGATAAAATTCAAAAAATAGAAATAATTAATTAACAATTATGAAAACAATTATTCTTTTTCGTCATGGTAAATCAGACTGGAAAGCAAATTTTTATCAGGATCTTGACCGTCCAGTTTCAAATCGTGGCATAAAGGCTGCAAAACTCATGGGAATATATCTTCATGAAATCAACAATATCCCCGATTTAGTTATTTCTTCTCCTGCAGTGAGAGCTTATGATACTGCTCAACTAGCAATTAGTTCTGGAGAATGGAACAGGAAATTAAATTTGGATCAAAATCTTTATGGAGCAACACCAGAGATTGTAATGAATATTTTATGCAACCAAGATGATAAATATGATTCCATCTGTATTACTGGGCATGAGCCAACAATGTCCTTATTTATTAACAAGTATACAGATTCAGGTTACCAAAAATTTCCTACCGCAACTATGGCAAGAATCGATTTTTTTACAAATAATTGGTGTAACGTAGCTAGATCAAAAATAAACTTATGTTGGTTAACACGACCTAAAGAATTAGTTTAATTACGTTCAAATCGCCTATCGAGTTCATCTATGGAAAGTTGAATGATGATAGGACGACCGTGAGGACAAAAATATGGGTGTTCAGTAGCAAAAAGCCTATTTACTAATTCCTGCATTTCTTCCCTGGTTAATTCATCACCAGCTTTCACAGCAGACTTGCAAGCAAAACTTGCAGCTAAGCCTTCCTTATGAGAGCTATAATGTTTTCCTTCATTTAAAAAATGATCAATTATTTCACGGATAACTTGTCGCTCATTTCCAAGGGCAATTCCAGATGGAATAGCTAGAATACGAATAGAAGAATCACTTTCTTTTTTCACTTTAAATCCAATTTTTTCCAGATAAGGAAGAATATCGAGTAGATTATCAAAATCATCTGGTGAAAACTCAATGATTTCAGAAAATAACAATGTCTGAGAAGCCATTGACGTATTTTGAAAGGCAATCAACGCTTCTTCATACAGTACTCTTTCATGGGCAACATGCTGGTCAATAATCACCAATCCACTACTGATCTCCGAAATAATATATTTTTTATGTATCTGCCAAATATTTTCAGTTACAATCGATTGTTGATCATCAAATGATGTTTCTGCTAAACGTGAGACATATTCCTTAGCACGCTGTAAATTAGGCATATTCAAAGAATCTGAATTATCTTGGTTTTTAGGAAATAACAATCTGGATTGATTGGATTCTGGAACATATGTCTCCCCAGGAATTTGCAGTGAACTTCCTGTAAATAATCCTCCTTGATTAATAGTCTTTCCATAAGACCTTTCATCCTTGTTTAAATCAGGAATGGTTTTAAGTAAATCATCAAGAGTTTCAGCTACTGATGCTTTCAACAAATTAAAAATCCGCCATTCATCTTTGAACTTTACTTCAGTTTTCATAGGGTGTACATTGACATCAACCTCATCAGTAGGAATAATTAGGTTTAAGACAAAGAAAGGATATTCACCCCGCTTTACTAATGACTCAAAAGCTTTATAAACAGCAGAATTCAGTAAACGGTCCTTAATATATCTCCTATTTAAGAATATATATTGTTCACCAGGACGCTTACGAACCAAATTAAGACTTCCGACAAAACCAGAAAATGCATAATCAGATTTTGCAAGTGTCAAAGGCATTAAATTTCTGGAATAAGTTGGATCTAACAAATGATCTATACGCTGTTCTAGGTTTTCCTCTTTTACCTGGAAAATATTTCGATTGTCTGATACCAGCTTAAAAGAAATTTCTGGAAAACCTAAACCAAACCTTCGCACAATATCTACCACTTTTCTCAACTCTGTTCGAGGTGTTTTCATAAACTTTTTACGTGCAGGTATATTATGGAATAGGTTTCTAATTGTGATTTCTGTTCCTCCGATTACTGCTGCTGGTCGGACATCATCAGGTTTTCCATTTTCAATAATAAGTTCTGCGCCTTGCCCATTACCATTACTAGATATGATCGACATTTCAGCGACAGATGCAATACTGGCTAAAGCTTCCCCACGAAAACCGAGTGTATGAATTGCAAAAAGATCATCAACTTTAGATATTTTACTTGTGTGATAACGCAGTATTGCATTTGGCAACTGGTCTGCCGCCATACCTTCACCATTATCATTCACTTGAATAGTTTGAAGTCCTCCTTTTTCAACTATAATAGATATTTCAGTTGCTCCAGCATCTAGACTATTTTCAATGAGCTCCTTAACCACAGAAGCAGGACGTTCTACGATTTCTCCAGCAGCAATTTTATTGCGAAGATTTTCTGGTAAGGCTTTAATCATCTATAATTTTCATTGTTTTGATAAAAACTTTCTGATGCAATAATTCTGCCCTTTGAATAAGTGTTTTGACAGCAGATTTCATCTTTTTTAAGTATTTTTTATCATCTATACCTTTTAAATTAATTAATACATTCATACAACCACCGCGAACACCAGAAAGAGCAATTTCTGAGGCAACACCAATATCAGATACTGAATTAGTGCTGCTTTTATCCAACAATTTTTCAGCTAACTGAATGACACGAAAACATTTTTCAGCTGTTTCAAATGGAATAGAAATAGCATATTTATTTGCGGAGATTAAAGCATTAATTTTATATAATTTTTCTTCTTCAGTTACATCCGCGAGACGACCTGCCGATAAAACTTGGTTAAATGCGTATGTGTCTTCATCAACTAAGAATGCAAGCCGTTCTTTTAATTTCTGTGATTTAACTCCAATTTTATTCAATAAATCTCTATTATCTAAAAATTCTTTTTTTTCATGCGATAAAGCAGCAACCATACTAGTTAAAGAAGCTCCCAAGGAACCTGCAATTGCTGAAGTACTTCCACCTCCAGGTGCTGGACTTCTACTTGATAATTCATCAATAAATCCATTGACTTTCATATCTAAAAGAGGTGCTACTTTTTTATTTACTGCATATTCAATTATTTTCTGCTTTGGTATAAATTCATTTAGATCATTAAGGCCCAGAGATTGTATAGCACATTCTACAATATATTTTTCAGATACACCTTGTGTGCGACCTTGTTCCCTTAAGTAATGTCGACCTGCCATCTTTAACGCATCAAGTGGAATTAGACCTACCAATTCACTTCCAGTAACACGGACACCTCGATCATTGGCGAGTTGGCAAGCTGCATCAAATACATCATGAATAGTGGATATTTTATAGTTATTAAAGTTTATCGATATCTGAGCACAATTATAGATATCTACGTACCAGCCAATCGCTTTTATATATTTAAATTTTCCAGGAATTTTTATTGGTTTACCATTTTTATATCGCATTATTTCCCCATCCAATAAATTTTTCGATTTTGGATGTGGAATACGTTTACTTCTACCTATCTCCCTTAATTCAAAGGCAATATCTGTTGCTAATCGGTGGTCTTTAGTATTCAGATTTATATTATAAGCAATTAATAATTCACGGCATCCTATAATAGTTGCGCCAGATTTAGCATTAAATTTTACTGGCCCAAAATCTGGTTTCCAGTTTTTATCTTTTAATTTTTCTATTAATCCTTCGTATTCACCTTTCCTGATATCAGGTAGCTTCTGTCGATTTGGTGAACTAGCCGATTTTTCATAAAGATAAATAGGAATATTTAATTCTTCTCCTACTCGTCTCGCAACCTGAATTGATAGAGCTATACATTCTTGTTCACTGACACCACTAATAGGAATAAATGGACAAACATCAGTGGCACCAATCCGAGGGTGAGTACCATTATGTTTACTCATATCCAATAATTCCGAAGCTTTTTGAATTCCTTTAAATGCAGCTTCCGCTATAGCATCTGGATTTCCTACAATTGTTACTACAGTTCGATTTGTATCAATACCTTGATCTACATCCAGTACTGTAACCTGATGAATTGAATCCATTTGGTTAATAATTTCATCAATTTTTTGTTTATCCCTTCCTTCAGAGAAATTAGGTACACATTCTATAAGTTTTATCATTTTCTAATTTGTAGCAATCTGATTAAGGTTAAATATTAAAAAAAATACAAAAAATATCATTGTTAATAACCACCATAATGGTCTATTTCTTTTATTTCGATCTGGAATAATATGACGAAAATAACTCATTGAACTAAATAGATATGCCTGCAAATAACAACATAAAAAAGCTGACAAAAGGTTCCATTACCAGCCAAATAATGGAAAAACCTGTTATATAACCAAAAAGAATAAGTCCAAATAAAACCTGAGGGCCATATGTTTGGATTTTCCATGCCAACCCAGGATTGCGTTTCATTAAATAGCCTGAAAATATTTGTGAACCATCTAGAGGGGAAATTGGGATCAAATTAAATACCGCTAAGGCAATATTGATCCGAGTAAAATAAATGATTAGGATTAGTGTTACTTCAGTTAATAATCCAAAGCTATTTAAAATCCGGAGCAATATACCACCAAACATAGCCAATAGCATATTTGAAATTGGTCCAGCTGCAGCAATTCTCATCATATCTTTTCTAGGATTATTAAGTAAACTACTGTTAACTGGTACAGGTTTAGCCCAGCCAAACCCAGCAAAAATTATCATCAATGAACCTATTAAATCTAGATGAGCCATAGGATTGAGAGTTAACCTACCCATTCTTGCAGCCGTATTATCTCCACATTTATATGCCATCCAGGCGTGGGCAAATTCATGGAAAGATAGTGCGAAAACTAATGTAGGAATTAATAATACTAATGCTTCGGGAGGTAAACGAAATAACAAAATTAACTCCTAAAATGCTTCTTTCTTTCATTGGGATGGGCCTTTTTATATACTATTTCTAAAGCGCTTTTATCCAAATGAGTGTAGATCTGTGTTGTAGAAATATCCTTATGCCCTAACATTAACTGTACAAATCGAAGATCAGCCCCTCCTTTCAAAAGATGTGTAGCAAAAGAATGGCGTAAAGTATGAGGAGATAAATTCTTTTCTATCCCAGACACTTTTTTCCATTTTTCCAGGATTTTATTTATCATCGATCTTGTTAAAGGGTTACCATTTCTGCTTAAAAAAACTGAGCTTGAACCAGTTTTTTTATTTAAAAGTGGACGAGTGTATTTTAAATATTGATCCAGGTCTTTCTTTGCTTTACCACCAATAGGAATTAGCCGTTCTTTTAATCCTTTACCCATAACCCGGATCAAATCATCTTCCAGGAATAAATTGCGCAATTTAAGATCACACATTTCAGAAACGCGAAGTCCGCAGGAATAAAGAATTTCTATTATTGCTCTATCACGATTATGATATTTAGACTTAGGATCAATTGCATTTATAATTTTTTCAACATCATCAACAGAAAGGATATCTGGAAGTTTTTTGGGAATTTTAGGAGTACTTAAATTTAAAGTTGGATTATTATTAACCATATTCTCTTCTGATAAATATTTATGGTAATTTTTTATGGATGAGACATTACGTTTTATACTTGCCGGAGCAAGACCTTTTTTACTTAAATAACGAATATATTCCCTAACAAACCTTTGAGAAATAGCATTTAAGGAAGAAATATTTTTTCTTGTTAAAAAAGATAGGTATCTAGCTATATCTCGCTTATAGGCATCAAGTGTTTGGGAAGATAGATTTAGTTCCACTCGAAGCATTGTTAAATAATCTTTAAAATATGTTTGCATTTTAATCCATAAAGGCATCTTCCACCAAAGCACATATGATCTGGCCAGTCATAATATGACATTCTTGTATTCTTTGGGTATTATTACTTGGTATATAAATAGTAATATCAGCAAGATCAGCGATCATTCCTCCTGATTGCCCTGTAAAAACAATCGTCTTCAATTCTTTATATTTGGCCTGCTTAACAGCTGCTATTACATTTTCAGAATTGCCACTGGTAGAGATACCAACAAGAACATCACCTTTATCCCCTAAACCCTGAATCTGTCTTGAGAATATAGATTGAAAATCAGTATCATTAGTCCATGCCGTTAAAAATGAAGTATCAGTAGTCAATGCAATTGAAGGGATCGCTTTACGATCATGATTATCCATACCACCCATAAGTTCTGTAGCAAGGTGTTGTGCGTCACTGGCACTTCCTCCATTACCGCACCAAAATATTTTTCCACCATTGTTAATCGAGTCAATCATCATTCGTGCTGAAGATTCAATATCATTAACACATAGTTTAGCCATTTTTTCTTTCACTGAAGCACTTTCAAATATATTTTTGGTGATTTTTTCTTTCATGAATTCTTCCTATGTACAGCTTCAGAAAACTCCTTCATCAAAAACATATTACTTTCAATAGCAGTACCTGTTACTATAATGGATGCTCCAGCGTTGACTCGATCTGAGGCTGCTTCTGGTGTACAAATACCCCCTCCGACAATAATAGGAATATCAATTGCCTGATTTACCTGCTGAATAACATCTAATTCAACAGGATTTTTTGCACCACTTCCTGCTTCAAGGTAAATAAGTTTCATTCCGAGAAATTGCCCAGCAAGTGCATGAGCTACAGTAATATCTGTCCTATGCATAGGTATGGGTCTAGTACCACTCATAAATTCAACTGCTGATCCAGAACCACCATCTAATATCATATACCCAGTAGAGATTGTTTCAATACCTAAATCCATTATAGTAGGCGAGGCAATAACTTGTTCACCAATAAGGTAATGGGGATTACGTCCTGAAATTATAGACATAAATAACATAGCATCATAATTCGAATTTAGCTGACTTATTCCTCCTGGAAAAAATATTACAGGGATCATAGCAATCTCCTTAATTCTTTTTACACGATCTATATATCCTCCATCCATTATGAGACTACCACCTACAAATAAGGCATCCACACCTGATTCATTAGCCGTGGAAACGCAAGCTTCAATTAGATTTTCATTTTTTTTATCTGGGTCAATTAATACTATATATGCAGCTCCTTTTTTTGATATTATATCTAATAGTTGATTAAAAACATTCATTTTAAGATATAATTTTTTCATACTCTAACGGTGACAAAAGGCTGGATTTCTCATCAAATAATTTTGGGCATTGTATCTTAAGTAGCCATCCTTTCCCATAAGGATCCGAATTTACCAATTCAGGTTTGTCATCAATTTGATTATTAATTTCGATAATTGCTCCTGATACTGGCGCATAAAGCTCAGATACTGTTTTTACAGCTTCAATTTCACCAATTACTTCACCAGCAGAAAATTGATCCTCTATTTCTGGCATTTCAATAAAAATTATATCTCCTAACTGACTCTGTGCATAATCTGTGATCCCAATAGTAACCTCGCATTCATTTATACGGATCCACTCGTGTTCCTTAGAGTAAAATAATTTTGGATGTATATTCACTTTTATCCTATTCAGAATAATTAAAATCAAATTTCTCTAAAAAACTAGTATCAAAGTCACCCGACTTAAATTTTTTATCATTCATAATGGCTAGATGGTAAGGGATGGTAGTTTTTGGACCTTCAATGATTGTTTCTGCTAGTGCACGTTGCATACGTATAATCGCACGATCTCGATTTTTTGCTTTTACAATCAGTTTACCTATCATCGAATCATATTGAGTAGGAATTTTATACCCAGCATATGCATGTGAATCTATACGAACTCCTTTCCCTCCAGGCATATGAAAACTGGTTATTTCAGCTGGGAAAGGTGCAAAATTATTAGATGGATCTTCCGCATTAATTCTGCATTCAATGGCATGTCCACGTAATTTAAAATTCTGTAGATATTCAGGACATTTTAATCCAGCATGCATCCTAATCTGCTGTTTGACAATATCTGTGCCAGTTACCATTTCAGTAACTGGATGTTCAACCTGAATGCGAGTGTTCATTTCCATAAAATAAAATTTCTTTTCTTTATCCATTAAGAATTCAATAGTTCCTGCACCAACATATCCAACAGATTTAGCAGCCTTGATGGCAGATTCACCAATTTTTTTACGAACCTTATCATCTACTATAGGAGAAGGCGATTCTTCAATCAATTTTTGATGTCTTCTTTGAATAGAACATTCCCTTTCCCCCAAATGTATAGTATTCCCGTGGGTATCGGATAAGATTTGCACCTCAATATGGCGCGGATTCTCTATAAATTTCTCTATATAAATGTCACCGTTACCAAATGCATTAAGCGCTTCCTGGCTAGCAGCTTTATAAGCACTCAGAATTTCATTTTTCCCTCTAACGAAGCGCATACCTCGACCACCACCACCAGCTGAAGCTTTCAGCATTATTGGATAACCTATATTATCTGCTTTTTCCAATGCATCACCTGGTCCAGAAAGTATTCCATCTACGCCCGGTATTACAGGTACACCAGCAGCTTTCATAGTTTCTTTTGCTTTTGATTTGTCCCCCATTGCCGAAATAATCTCTGGATTTGGTCCTAAAAATGTAAAATCGTTTTTAGCACAAATTTTTGAAAACTGCGCTGACTCTGATAAAAATCCGTATCCAGGATGAATTGCGTCCGCATTTGTGATTTCACCAGCAGCAATAATTCTTGGGATATTTAAATAACTATCAGCACTGGGTGGAGCTCCTATACATACTGCTTCATCAGCAAATTTAACATGTAAAGACAATTCATCTGCAGATGAATATACGGCAACGGTCTTAACTCCCATCTCATGGCAGGCCCGGATAATTCGAAGACCAATTTCACCGCGATTGGCAATAAGAATTTTTTTAAACATCAATTTCTATGAAGGATCAATAACAAATAAAGGTTGGTTATATTCTACTGGATCAGAGTTATTAACCAAAATATTTTGAATAATACCATCACATTCAGCTTCAATTTCATTCATGATTTTCATAGCTTCAATAATACAAACTACTTGACCTGTTTTTACATGATCTCCTACAGAAACAAATGGTGGGTCATCTGGAGAAGGCCCTGTATAAAAAGTACCTGGCATTGGAGCCATAAGTTTATTATTTGACTTACTTTCAGTTTGTTCTGAGCTCTCTCGCGATAAATTTCCCTTTGATTCTGATTCTAAAATAGCAGTTGATACGATATTAGATTCTTCTTCTGACCTAATAAAGCTCGAACTTTTATTCACACGATATTTCCTACCCCAAAAAGTAACCTCAATTTCATTTACATTCGAGTTTTCAAGTATATAAATAATCTCCTTTAATTTATCTTGCCACATAATCTTACCTTTATAAATTTCTATTTTTTGCACGTTCTACGTATTCACCTGTCCTAGTATCAATCCGTAACTTATCTCCTTCACTAATGAATAGTGGCACATTGAGTGTCAATCCAGTCTCAACTGTCGCGGGTTTAGTCGCACCTGTAGCGGTGTTCCCTTTAAGACCAGGTTCAGTATCCTTTACCTTTAA
>CEUY01488214.1_pt1 | contig 11693 bp, 10 predicted proteins | sample 361481 | NCBI WGS metagenome assembly CEUY01 (sample SAMEA2622737, study PRJEB7988) | marine metagenome | isolation source: saline water (ENVO:00002010), including
TAAAACCTGTAGTTGCTTTTATAGCAGGTGAAACTGCTCCTAAAGGTAGGACTATGGGACATGCTGGTGCAATTGTTGGAGGTTCTGACGATACAGCAGAGGCAAAAAAGAAAATATTGAAAGAGTGTGGTATTCACGTAGTAGATTCTCCTGCAAAAATAGGCGCTAAAGTATCAGAAATATTAAATCAATGAAATTATTAACTAATAAAACAGCTATTATTACCGGTGGTAGTCGTGGAATAGGAAAGGGCATTGCCCTTAAGTTTGCTCAAGAAGGATGTAATGTGGCTTTTACTTATTCAAAATCTGTTGAACAAGCTAATTTGTTAGTTGAAGATTTAAAGAAATATGGAATTAATGCAATTGGATTTCAAAGTGATGCTTCAAACTTTAATGATGCTGATGATTTAGTAAATAATATTTTAAAGAAATTTAACACCGTAGATATTTTAGTTAATAATGCTGGAATAACAAGAGATAATCTTCTTATGCGAATGAGTGAAAATGATTTTGATGATGTAATTAAGGTGAATTTAAAATCAGTTTTTAATATGACCAAGGCAGTTCAAAAAACATTTTTAAAACAAAGAAAAGGTTCTATAATCAATATAAGTTCTGTAGTTGGTATAAAAGGAAACCCTGGTCAATCAAATTATTCTGCTTCTAAAGCTGGAATTATTGGTTTTTCAAAATCAATTGCATTAGAATTAGGTTCAAGAAACATTAGAAGTAATGTTGTTGCTCCAGGTTTTATTGAAACTGAAATGACAGAAAAACTTTCTGAAGATCAAGTAAATCAATGGAGAGAAGCTATTCCACTTAAAAGAGGAGGACTTCCTGAAGATGTGGCTAACGCATGTTTGTTTTTAGCCTCAGATTTATCTTCATATATTTCAGGTCAAGTTTTGAATGTTGACGGAGGAATGTTAACTTAAACATAAATTAATAATCTAAAAAATAATTATCATGCAACGATTACCTAAAATTGGACTGCCAATGTTACTATTGGCTTTTATTATTATAATTTTTATATCAAGATCTTCTGTTAACATAGGTTATGGAGAAGCTGGAGTTTTATTTAGAACCTTTGGTGGAGGGGTTGTTACCGATGAGCCAGCTTTGGGTGAAGGTTTTAAAATTATTGCCCCTTGGAACAAAGTTTTCCTTTATAATGTAAAACAACAAGAATTTTTTGAAGGAAATATGCAAGTTCTATCATCTAATGGACTTGAAATTTCTTTAGACGTTTCTGTTCTTTATCAACCAAAAATTAGTGAGTTAGGTCTTTTACATAAAACAAAGGGTGAAAATTATGTAAATGTTGTTTTAATTCCACAAATTCGTGCAGTTGCTAGATCTGTAGTAGGAAGATATACACCTGAACAACTTTACTCAACTAAACGAGATGCTATACAAAGTGAAATTTATGAGGAAACTCAAAGAAATGTAGATGATCAACATATTCAACTAAATGCAGTTTTAGTTAGAGATGTTACATTACCACAGGCAATTAAAGAAGCTATAGAAAGAAAACTTCGCCAAGAACAAGAGGCACTAGAATATGAATTTAGAATTGCTAAAGCTAAAAAAGAAGCTGAAAAACAAAGAATTGAGGCACAAGGTAAAGCTGATGCTAATAGAATTCTTAGTGCATCCTTAACTGATAAAATTTTACAGGATAAAGGTATAGAAGCCACCCTAAAACTTTCTGAATCAACAAATTCAAAGGTTATAGTTATTGGAAGTGGTGATAGTGGAATGCCTATTATACTAGGAAACAACTAGAGATTTATTAAGACTGGAATAATTATTAAAATAATCCAGTTTTATTCTTCAAATTCAATCAATAAATGAATTTATTGTAATTCATTTATTCACATACAAGAAATTAATATGGCTAAAGTTGCATATATAGGTGCTGGAAGCATTCAGTTTGGTCCTCTTATACTACAGGATATTTTAATGAGCAACAAACTTAATCAAGATTCCCTTGAAATCTGTTTAATGGATATTGAGAAGTCACATCTAAATGAAGTAATAAAACATGGTGAATATCTTAAAAATAAGCTTAAACGTGATGCTAAAATTATTTCAACTACAGATAGAGATTTAGCTATCAAGAATGCTGATTTTGTTATTTGTGCTTTAGAAAAAAACAGAAACTTATATTGGTCACAGGATTTTCATATTCCTAGAAAATATGGATTCAAACAAGTTTATGGAGAGAATGGGGGAGTTGGCTCACTATTTCATGCCTTAAGAAATATAAAAGAGATAGTGGAATTAGCTAGATCAATGGAAAAACTTTGTCCAAAAGCTATTCTTTTAAATTTTTCAAATCCAGAACATAAAATATGTGAAGCTGTCACAAGATTAACTTCAATTCAAATAGTAGGGCTCTGCCATGGAGTATTTATTGGAAGAGAACAGCTCTGTGAATTATTAAATATCCCATTAAATGATTTAACAACAAAAGCTTGCGGAATTAATCATTTTACATGGTTTCAAGAAATAAAAAGAAAGTCAACAGGGGAGAACTTATATCCAATACTAAAAACCATTGAAAAGAAAGGTGATTGGCTTGCTAAATGGCATGATTTTGCATTGGGCAGAATATTATTTAGGAGATTTGGACTATGGCCTTCACCAGCTTCAAATCATTATGGAGAATATCTACGTTGGGCAGAGGAATTTGTAATTCCGCAGTTACAGTTTTTTTATGATCCATATGACGGTCATCCATGGGAAAACAATCAAATTCCTGAGGGAGTATATACAGCTGATCGCGTAAATTATAATAGAGAGTGGGTAAAAGATTGGGATAAAAGTCTTTTACCAGTTGGTTCTTCAGAAGAAATAAAACTTGAGAATGATGATGGGTCTTTTAAAAGCTCAGGAGAAATTGCTACTATTATTATGGAATCAATGTTAACAAATGATAAAAGTTGGCTTGAAGCGGTTAATGTGCCAAATAAAGGATCAATACCTAATCTTCCTGATGACTTGGTAGTTGAAGTTCCAGCCTATTGTAATGCTTCCGGAATCAAACCAGTTAAAATGCAACCATTACCTGAGGCAATTGCTGCTATTATTAGACTTCATGCTAGTATTCACAAACTATTAGTGGAGGCATATAGTGAAAAATCAAAAGATAAACTTCTTCAAGCAATTCTTATTGATCCAACAGTAAATTCATATAGAAATAGTATTGATATGTGTAATGAAATGATTAATCTCCAAAAAGATATTTTACCTGAACTTAATTAATATTTTGTATTTATTTAAGTATATTAAATTTTAATGAAACTTGAATTATTAGATTGGGGAGTAATTGGAATTTACCTATTAATTTCAATTTTAATTGGGATTTTTTTAGTTAAACATAAAACTAATAATATAACTGGATTTTTTGTTGCAGACAGAAGTCTTCCATGGTGGCTTTTGGGAACATCTATTGCTGCAACTTGGTTTGCTACTGATGCACCATTAGCAGTGACTGCTCTGGTTCGAACTAAAGGTATATATAGTAATTGGCTATGGTGGTACCTTGGTACTGGAATAATAATGATGGTTTTTTTCTATGCTAAATATTGGAGAAGATCAGAAATTTTGACTGACGCTGAATTAATTGAATTAAGATATTCTGGAAAACCAGCCTCAATATTAAGAGCTTTTACTGCTTGTTTTTATGGTGTTTTTAAAAACTGCATAACACTAGGTTGGGTAATTCTTGCAATGTTAAAGTTTTCCAATGTAATGTTAGGATGGAGTGCTGAATTCGCTTTAATTATAATATTATTTCTAGCATTAATTCATACATTAATTTCAGGTATTAGAGGTGTGGTGATTTTGGATATGTTTAATTTCACTACAGGCATATTAAGTACAATTATTTTAGCTGTAATCGTTTTATACAAAGTTGGTGGTCCAAATGAACTTTCAAGTAAAATTCTATCTTCAACTGATGCACCTGCTGGGGTATTGGATATGCTTCCAAATTTATCTCATATTGGACCTATTGAAATGATTTCATTTACATGTCTTATAGGTTTACTGTGGCTTGGTCAAGCTCAAGGTGATGGATTCATTGTACAACGTTTATTCTCAGCTAAAAATGAAAAACATGCTATTAGAGCTTCATTGTGGTTTGCTGTAGCAGGAATTGTAATACTTACTTGGCCTTGGATTGTAGTAGGGTTAGGCTCAATTGTCATTCTGCCAATTTCATCAGCTTCACCAGAATTATTAGCAGATCCTGAATTAGCTTATCCTTTAATGATATTAGAAGTCTTGCCAATTGGTTTAAAAGGATTACTAGTTGCAGCTTTTATGGCTGCTTTTATGAGTACGGTTGATACTCATTTGTGTTGGGGATCTTCTTATGTAGTTAATGACGTTTATAAAAGATTTATAAACAAGAATGCAACTGAAAATCATTATATGTTAATATCAAGGATTAGCATAATAATACTTTTATTGTTTTCTGGATTTGCTGCCATGCATATGGATAGTATATCAAATGCGTGGATTTATATAATTGAAGTAATGTCTGGAGTTGCAATAATAGGAATGTTACGGTGGTTTTGGTGGAGAATTAATGCATGGTCAGAGATTACAAGTATGATATGTGCATTAGTTTTAGCAAACGGATTTATTTTGGTAAATTTTTTCTTTGGGTTAGGAGTTATAAATAAATCAATATCAGAGCAAATCTTAGTATTTTACGAAGATGAATTTTCTTTAATCAGAGCAAGTTTAATTTTGGTGATTTCAACTGTTATAAGTATAATAGTTACTTTATTTTCAAATCCGGTAGAAAACAATCACTTAATAAATTTTTATAACAAAATTAAGCCAAAAGGGTATTGGAAACCAATATCTATTCAAGCTAAAATTAAAGCTGATGAGACAGATGTAAAAAATAGTTGGCTTGGATTTGGTTTTGGTGTTATCTTTTTAAATAGTTTTTTGTTTAGTGTAGGACATCTTGTAATAGGGAATTACTTAAATTCCTTTTTATTATTAATAATTGGAGTTATTTTTGGCAGATTAACAGTTCAAAAACTTGAATCAATCTATATCAATAATAAATAATTTTAAAAAAAATATATGAAAAAAGTAATTATAATATTTGTTTCTGCATGTTTTATCGGATGCTCTGCTGTTAGATTTGTTGGTAATCCTATAACTGTTGTTTCAAATAATTCAAAATCAAATGATTTATTTAGTGATGAATTAAAAGAACAATGGAGTTTGTTAGATATAAAAAAAGACAGTGTTCCTGGCATGAGTGTTATTAGAGCTAAAAATGAATTGATTTCTGATCAAAAATCTAATACTGTAACAGTAGCTATTATAGATTCAGGTGTTGATATTGAACATCCTTATTTGTCTTCTCATATTTGGATTAACGAAGATGAAATCCCTAATAATAAAATTGATGATGATAAGAATGGTTACGTTGATGATATTCATGGTTGGAATTTTTTGGGTGATTCAAATAAAGAAAACATGGAGTATGTTAGATTGTTAAAAAAGTCCAATCCAAAGGATTCTATGTATAATGTTTATAATGATGAAATTTTAAAGGTTGTAAACCAAACAAACCAAACTATTATGAGAATTGAAGAGCTCTCAAAATTATTATCTGTATCGGATAGTATTGTTAGTTTAATTACTGGAAAAGATAATTATACTTTGGAGGATCTAGATGAAATTCAAACGGCACCTGAAAACGAACAAGTATTAATGGCAATTGACTTTATTAAAGAAGCTAAAACCAGAAATTGGAATGCAGAAGGTTTTGAGAGTGCAATTAATTACTACAAATCTAGATTAGAGTATCATGTAAATGTTGATTTTGATGGAAGAAAGGTGGTTGGTGATGACCCGGATGATATTAATGATATTGATTATGGTGATTCAAACGTAATAGGACTGGATAAAGATGATGCTAGACACGGTACGCATGTAAGTGGAATTGTTGTCAGTATAGCAGATAATGTGAAAATTATGCCTATAAGGTGTGTTCCTGATGGAGATGAATATGACAAAGATGTTGCTCTTGCAATTAGATATGCTGTAGATAATGGTGCTGATATAATTAATTTTAGCTTTGGTAAATCTTATTCACCACATCCTGATTGGGTTAACTCTGCTATGGAATATGCTTCTGAAAATGATGTTTTAATAGTTAATGCAGCTGGAAATGATGCAAAGGATATTGATTCTGATTCACATAAATCCTATCCATCTGATAATAATAGTGGAGTAGAGTTTATTGATAATCTGATTACAGTTGGAGCTTCAACTTTTAATTATACTGAAAATCAAATAGCAAATTTTTCAAATTATGGAGTAAAAAATGTTGATGTGTTTGCACCTGGATTTCAAGTGTATTCATCAATTCCTAATGGTGAGTTTGCTTATTTAAATGGAACCTCTATGGCTTCACCAAATGCTGCTGGAGTTGCTGCTGTATTGAGATCTTATTATCCCAAACTTTCAGCATCAACGATAAAGAAGATAATTATCAATTCTGGGGTTATGATGCACCATTCTATAAATAAACCAAGAACAGAGGATGTTATAGGCCCTAAAGCTATTTCAAAATCTGGAAAAACAGTTAATTTATATAATGCTCTTTTGTTGGCATCATTAACAAAAAACGGAAAATAACATCAATTTTAATTGTTTATAAATTCTGCAATTAGTTTATGAAAATGATGGACGCCCTTTTCTCTAGTTGGAGAAAATCTTCCGGTTTTATAAAATGAAGAAGATAAACCCTTTTGAACTCCTTCTACAACAAACTCATCTTCTCTTTCTACTTTATCAAGTATTGCTCCTGCACCAGCATTAAGTTTAGTCTCATCATATATATATGACCTAAATGACACCTTTGTTTTGTCTATTGACAATGGTTTTACAATATTTACTGATAATCCCCATGGATAGAAATTAAGCATGATATTTGGAAAAATCCAGTAGTAATATGCAGCTACATTTTTCCCATAGTCAGGGTGATCTTTTGGTAAATCAAATGTTTCTTCAGCAGAATCAGTGTAGCCAATTTGAACATTCATTTTATCATAAATTAAAGTGGTGTAATTCCCATAGTCTAATACATCGTTTAAATCATTATGTACAAATGGAATATGAAAACCTTCAAGAAAATTATCACAGTATAATGCCCAGTTTGAATTAACTAGATAGTCTTTGCTTTTACTATTGTCAAACTTGAATTGATTAAGTGGAAGAAAGCCTATTCTTTCATTCATTATTTTGAATGTTTCACTTATTTCAAATTTGGGATTGATTCCTGCAAATAAAAATGGACCTAATTTCTCTATTTTAAACTCATGTAGATTATCACATGGTCTTGGAAAATCCTTAGTTTTTTCAAATTCAGGCATTGACTTGAATTTGCCATTTAAATCAAATTTCCTTCCATGGTAACTACAAATTAAGTTTTTGAGTTGACCTGGATTATTAACTACTATATTACCTCTGTGTGTACATACATTTGAAAGGCATTTTATATTATCATCTTGATTTTTAACCAAAACCATGGGTTCTGTTAAAAAATGTTCTAATAAGACAAAAGGATAAACACTTTGGTTAAGAGGAAGTAAGGTGAATTCATCTCCTATATATTGCCAAGAATTAAGATAAATATTATTCTTAACCTTTTTAAAAGCCTTTTTACTCCTATAAAAAGAGGAGGGGAGTGTTTCAGCCTCTTCTATATTAGGATTTATGTAATATTTATCCATTAGAAATAGTTTTATTTCGTTTAAATATGAAATAGAAAGGAATTCCAGCTAATAACATAAATAAACCCAAGGTTATAGTTTCAATTCCACATCCAATTATAATCCAAATTGAAAAAATAAATGCAAAAAAAGAAATAATTAATCGATAAATATTCTTTTTAGATAATATTGCTAGACATGCTGTTGAAAAAATATATGGAGTAATAACTGATAAAGTAGATAGTTTGATCATAAAAGTAAAGGCTTCAACTAAAGTTTTAGAAAAGTTAAATAACATTAGGACTGATATTAAAACACTTGACAATATTATTCCTAAAATAGGAGAGTTGTGTTTATTAGTTTTACTGAAAATTTTAGGAAACAGATTGTCTTTTGATGCTGCCATAGGGATCTGTCCTTGAATTAAAATCCAGCCATTCAAAGCTCCCATAGTTGCAATAACAGCTCCAAAAGCAACTATTTTTCTAAAGGATTCGCCTGCAATATGTTCTGCAGCATCTGCAAAAGGAGCACTTGATTCAGCTAAAGTATTGGGAGGTATTATCCCCATAATTGAAATGGTACTTAATAAATAAATGATTATTGTAAATAATGTTCCATAAAATGTTGCTTTTTTTATTGTTTCACTTGCTTTATTCACTTTATCACTAGGAATAGTTGCGCTTTCCATCCCAAGAAATGCAAAAAAGGTAAGAGTTGTTGTGATAGTTAATGAATTAAAACTTAAATCATTACTGAAACTTAGTGAACTAAAGTTCTGTATATCAATAAATAACAATCCAATAATACCAACAAGTATTATTGGTATCACTTTTAGTACTACGGTAATTTGTTGAACTAAACCTACAGTGTTTATTTTTCTAGAGTTAATCCATGTAAAAAACCATATTATAAATAGACCAGTAAATATTGAAATTATAGGTGAGGTGCTTAATGAAGGAAAAAACACACTTAAGTAACCTAAAAGAGCAACAACAATTGCTGCATTGGTAGACCAAATAGAGATCCAATAACCCCAAGCAACTAAAAATGCAGGAAAGTCTCCGAATACATTCTTTGTAAATTTGTATGGACCACCAGGCTCTTTATTAAACAATTTAGATAATTCACCAAAAACGATTGCTAATAATATTGCACCAATAGCTGCAATAATCCATCCTAAAATACTAACTAGACCATATAATGCAAGAGTTGCAGGTAGAAGGAAAATACCAGATCCAATCATGTTTCCTATAACCAAAGAAACACTTGACCATATACCTAGACCTTTATTCATGCTTGTTAATATAGGACTATTTATCGAAATACAATATTAATAATAATTTGTCTATAATTTATATTATGTTAAATAGGGTTTTAGTTTACATATTTACATATACTACTCTATTGTTAATAGTAATATTATATAATTTATTATAATAATGTATTTAGTTTATTAAATTTGCAAGTACTATGATAAAGAAAATACTATTAGGTTTAGCAGTCCTTCTATTGATAGTTATCTCATATTTTGTTTATGGAATATATATTAATCCTGTAAGCCCAAGAGGAACCTCTGAAATAAATAAAGAATCTATCTCTATAAATGTAGGATATGGACGTCCATTTAAAAAAGATCGATTAATTTTTGGTGATTCTTCTGAAGGCGCATTACTTCCATATGGGGTATATTGGAGACTTGGAGCAAACTTTGCAACTACATTTGAAACTAATAGTACAGTTTCATTTTCTGGCAGACTTATAGATCCAGGAAAATATAGAATGTATGCTGTTCCATATGAAGATCATTGGAAATTAACATTAAATACTGAATCTGGTGCCTTTGGCTTTAATGAACCAGATTATAGTAAAGATGTATTAAGCATTAATGTTTCTGCAAAGAAGTTAACTGAACCTATTGAACAATTGACTATTGATTTCATTGAAGATAGTATTGGTATATCAATGCGTATTCGTTGGGATTATACCCTAGTTATTGTTCCAATTGATTATTAATTATTATCTACATATAATTTAAATTGCTTACGTTCAAGAGTTTCATTAAGTCAATATTTTTTATAATAGTCTTATTTGGTATAAGCATCTTTTCTATTAGATATATTCAAACGAAGAATAATGTAATGGATATTGAAACATACTCCCCTATATCGACCCTTGTAACTAAAGAAACTCTTTTAAAGAAATCAAAATTTCCTTTTGTTGATGTACATAATCATCAATTTGATATGCCAATTAAGGATTTAAATAAATTAACAACAGAAATGGATTCTCTTAACATGGCCTATATGATAAACCTAAGTGGTTTTAGAGGTATTTATCTAGAGAAATCTCTAAAAAATATAAAAGAAAATGCCCCTACCCGATTTGGTTTGTTTTTAAATATAAATTTTGAAGAAATTGATAATGAAGACTTTGCCTCATCAAATGTTAAATTAATTGAAGAGGCCTTTAATAATGGTGTAATTGGTCTAAAGGTATATAAATCTTTAGGTCTTACTGATAAAGACAAGAATGGTCAAAGAATAAAAATTAATGATCCTAGATTAAATCCAATATGGAGAATATGCGGAAAACTTGGAATCCCAGTTCTCATTCATTCTGGTGAACCGGAATCATTTTGGCATGACAAAGACAAATACAATGAACGTTGGCTTGAATTACGTCAAAAACCAAACAGATATAGGGGTGATTCATTAAAATTTCCATCCTTTGATAAAGTAATCGCTGAGCAGCATGATATTTTTAAAAATAATCCTAAAACAATTTTTATTAATGCTCATTTAGGATGGATGGGAAATGATTTAGATAAATTATCAGAACATTTAGATAAACATCAAAATGTGATGACAGAAATAGGCGCTATACTTGCTGAATTAGGTCGTCAACCTATACGTGCAAGAAAATTTTTTATTGACTATAAAGATCGAATTCTTTTTGGTAAAGACGCATATCGAGTTTCAGAATATTATACGTATTTTAGAGTATTAGAAACAGATGATGAATATTTTGATTATTACCGAAAGCGCCATGCTCATTGGAAAATGTATGGTCTTTCATTGCCAGATTCAGTCTTAAAGGCAGTTTATTATCAAAATGCTTTAAAACTGTTTCCTAGTATTGATAAAAAACTTTTTAATTTATGATTATTGTTAACACACCTACTATTCCAAATTCAAAAATATCAAAAGTTCATGGCATAGCTAGAGGAAGTACGGTAAGGGCAAGAAATATTGGTAGAGATATTTTTGCTGGTTTAAAGAACATTGTTGGAGGAGAAATTTCAGAATATACAAAACTACAAGCTGAATCAAGAGAAGAAGCCATTCAAAGAATGAAAGAGGATGCAGAAAGAATGGGAGCAAATGCAGTTGTAAACACTCGCTTAACTACTTCAATGGTAATGCAAGGATGTTCTGAAATCCTTGCCTATGGTACTGCTGTAACTATTGAATAATATGGAATGGTTTTACTTAATTATTGGTATTGTCATTATAATTTTTATAATCAAAAGAATTAAAGACAAACAAAATGAGAATTTTGAAAAGCGCGATAATTAGTATTCTAAAAGTTCAATAATTTTTGCGTTTAATCTATCTTTTGGCAAGTATTCTGATTCTAGTTTATTTGCAAATGGTACAGGGGTATCCAAAGAAGCTACTCTTACAATAGGTCCATCTAAATACTCAAAGCAATGTTCGCTAATTTGAGCAGCTATTTCGCCCATATAACCGCCAAATAGACTATCCTCTTGAAGAAGTAGAACTTTACTACATTTTTTAACCATTTCAAATACAGTTGTTTTATCCCATGGCATAAGTGTATTTAAATCAACAACACATATTTTGTTTGGAAATTTGTTTGCTTCTTCTATTGCCCAATGTACTGCTAATCCATATGAAATAATAACTAATTCATC
>CEUY01024869.1_pt1 | contig 11668 bp, 12 predicted proteins | sample 361481 | NCBI WGS metagenome assembly CEUY01 (sample SAMEA2622737, study PRJEB7988) | marine metagenome | isolation source: saline water (ENVO:00002010), including
GAATTCATCTTGGGCACTTTGACACATTGCTAAATGCAAATCTTCATTTAGATCATTGTTGGAGGCACCAATCCATTCAACATCGTGTTCATTTGACCAAAACTTTATAGAGTCACTCCCCACAATAACTGTATCGTTGGCTATAGAAGATTTAGATGCACTGACAACCCTATCGAGCATATTGAGGGATAATTCAACCCTTTGGGGCACCGAAAAAACCGTTGACAATCTAGATTTAGTATCGCAGGGGTTCTTCATAGGTATAAGAATACGAAAACCTTTTTTTGGCAATTACTTACAAATCTCCAAAATAACCCTCGCTAAACCAATTTTATCCTCAAGAGATTCCATAATCGTATCAGTTACACAAACGTCCATACCTAGTTTCCTGATATCAGCCTCAAACTCTATATCGGTATTATCCAAGACGAATGTATCACATATTCCCTGGTACATTCGTGCTATTCCCAAAGAAGATACCTCGTGATCTAATTCTTCGAGAATCTTTGATGTAGGACCTTTGAGGGCCCTGCCTCCAATAACCGGTGACACGACTACACGAGGACCCGTAAAAGCCGCAATCTTTTTTCGGATATCTTTAAGCACAAGCATGGGAGCTATGCTCAAAAAAGGATTAGAGGGACAAAAAACCAGTGCATTGGACACATCGATAGCACGTTTAAAACCACTTGATGCTTCGTATAATTCAGAGCCCGTATAGGTTATGTCGGTCACAATGGGCTCACATTTACGTTGAACGAAATATTCCTGAAATTTAAGCGAGCCTTCTGTCGTCTGAAGTACCGTTCTTACTTGACCGTCCGTCATTGGAATTATCGCGTGGTTTATACCCATAGACCTGCATATAATTCCCGTAGTATCGCTCAAAGTATGACCACTCCTTAGCAGTTGCGTACGCCTCACATGAGTTGCCAGATCTAAGTCTCCAAGTTTGAACCATGTATCAACCCCCAATCTCTCCAGCCTTTGCAACATACGGAAAGATTCACCTTCAATACCCCATCCAGCTTCTATGTTAGCGATCCCAGCCAAATTATATGAGACAGTATCTATGTCCGGAGAAACGTGAAGTCCAAAAAACTCTTCGTCGTCACCTGTATTTACAACAACAGTCAAACGCTCCTGCGACAGTAAAGACGATAATCCAAGAACTAATTTAGCTCCTCCTACCCCTCCTGCAAGGGCCAAAACATGCGTCACTTTTTATCCTCCATGATCACATTAACTGTCTATTTTTTTAAAAAATTAACATATATTCTATGTTTCATCACTTTTTAAGGTATTTATACATGCTAGAATCCCAACAAATCGACAATCCTAACAAGACCTGATTCACTATTAGGAGCCACATAATTTTCGTCTCCCACTTGACCCTCTTAAATTTTCGTAACTACACGAACCTTGAGCTATCTCTGTCCCTGGGAAAGACAGTGATATACGGTAAAAATGGACACGGTAAAAGCAATCTACTTGAAGCCATATACATGTTGGCCATCGGGAAATCACCAAGAGCAAATACTGACCGAGACCTCATACACCTTAATTCAATAAACGATCTAGTTTATGCAAAAATAGCAGCACAAATCCACAATGAAGAAATCTCAAATCAATTGGAAATTCACTACCAATGCCAGCCTTCTGATAATTATGACAAATTCACTGCACAGAAGTTCGTGCGCATTAACGGTTCCCCAAAAAGATCAATGGATTTAGTGGGTATATTGAATGCAGTTTTGTTCACGGTTGGAGATTTAAACATTATCTATGGAAGCCCATCAGGGAGAAGGCGCTATCTCGATATTTTATTGTGCCAAACGAACAGAGACTATTTGAAATCACTCCAACTCTACCAAAAATCGAATACACAGAGAAATCATCTCCTAAGAAATATAAGAGAAGGGGCATCATCCGCTACAGAGCTGGAATTTTGGGATGAACAATTGTCAAAATTAGGAGCAAACATAATAATAGAACGCTTACACGCGATTGAGACCTTGTCAATAAATGCAAGCCAGCTACATTCCGAAATGAGTGCGGAAAATGAGAAAATGAAAATCTCTTACAGGCCATCTGCTCCATTAGATGAACAACACGAATTGGCAAACTTGCAAGGATTGTTACGGGAAAGCTTAAAGATGTCTCAACGCAAAGACATATCAATGGCAGCTACATCGGTTGGCCCCCATAGGGACGACATTGAAATATCCATATCTGGCAAAGAGGCAAGCAGATTTGCATCCAGAGGCCAATCACGAACTGCCGTTTTATCTTTAAGATTATCTGAGGCTATGTATCTAGAACAACAAAGAGGAAAGAAACCCATTCTCTTGCTTGATGACGTATTTTCGGAACTAGATCAAAGCCGTAGAGCCCTGATACTGGACCGTATTTCCGAGTACGAACAATGCATTATTACCACTTCAGATACACCATCAAATAATGATTTATTTTCAAAATCCTCCAACAAACTAATGATTGAAAATAACTCCATTAACGAATTTACAGGCTGAAAGTAACATAAAGCCATGAAGCAGATCAATCGAGCCATCATATTTGCTGGAGTATCTCATTTATCAACCGTGGTCATAGGAATCGTATGGATATTGCTTCTTACCACCAACAAGAAGATAGACTCCGATAGTCCTGTCACAATTAGTATAGAAGACTCCATGTTAATAATATTGTTCCCCTGGATAGTCACCGGGGTAGCATTATTATCTACTGTGATGGCAAACCCAACTCGGGCTCCCCTAGATCAAAATACTCAATCCACCGTGATTTGGAGATGGCGATCGTATTCATGGGGCGCGGCGGTAATAATGATGATATTCATCGTACTATCGTTCGAATCAACTGGATGGATTTACTTGCCTACATTGATCCTGTCAGCCATAACCGCACTTCTTAACAGATAGTATGTCGACGAAGTTCTTTGGCTCAAATCAGAGATTAACGATAACCGAGTCACAATTAGACCTTTCAAGTCCCCTGAACAAGTTGTAAACACATCATTTATTGATTTCTAAAACCCCTGACTATATCAGCGATTGATGTAGCCCCCATAACATTACCCGGAAATAGAATCATTTTTAATTCTGGGTATTTAGCTTCTGGCCCAAGCTCCAAAACTAGAACCCCAGGTAGTATTTGTCCTGGTACGGTGGCTTTTCTTACTCCCATAGCATCGATAAGTAATTTTTCTGATGTCGTACCGCCTTTTGAAATAATAAACCGCGGTTTAATCTCTTGGTTAGCTACTATTTTAGCCAACGTATCAGTTATATTTGAGCCAATCTCCAAATATTCCTCTGGGGTAGACCCTGTGATAACGTCCCGACTCGTGTAGAGTACGACGTCTCTTGAGGATGATAACGCATCATCAACTCTTTTAATGACTGATGAGACAAGCTCCGGCGCCTCTGACAAAACTGCCTCAACATCCATATTAATTCCTTCGACATATGGCAGTTTTAAGAGTTCATTCAGTTGATCCGTGCTACTAGGGACGTGAGAACCCACAACTATCAGACCCCCTCCCGATTCATTAGCAACTACCTCCTTACTGGTAAGAAGAGGATGTTCAGATTGACCTATCCTAGACCTTATAAAGGAGGCCGTAGTCCGATACATAAACTGTTTCCCGTTTGATTCAGCACGAAGACAAGCCAAAGTAAAGACATCAACATCTCTCATATCAGCAGCATTAACTATGCAAAGTTTTTTTTCTTGAAGTGACATGAGGATATCTTGGACCCTATCAGGGCCTCCCACTCTTATATCTTCTATTGATATTGAGAGCACTTCACTTGCCTGGACTTCTCCGCCAAATTTCTCTTCCATAAAATCTCTAAGATTTGATGATTTATAGCCAAAAGCTGCATCATGAGCAAACGCCGTTTTTGCAACAGGAACTAGCATGTCTCCATCTAACACATAATGAACATCATTTATCGTGTATCTGCCACCTTCCCAAAAGAAGGCCAGAAATAATAAAGCATCATAATTTGGCATAAACACATCCGCCAAGGCCAATATTTCACTAGGAAAATGACCTCGAAGCGTGGAATCAGACCTTGAGATGGCAGAAATTTTAGTACCGTATGACTCCGACACTTGTCGGAGGTTTTTTCCAACCTGCTTATTAATTGAATCAGCTTCAAACTTCGTTTTAGACCTAGTATTAAGAAGAATAAAAGAAGCTTCCTGGTCACTTACAAGCTCTTTTTCAAGGCTTTCCACTGACCAGTCTGTGAGCAATGATACGTTCTCTACAGTCTGGGAACCAGTTGGATCATCGTCAAGCGAAAAAACCCTCACGGGATTTTTGCGAATCTCTTCTTGAATATCTGGAATGGGATCGATCGGCCACGGTTTAGGAAGATTTCTCAAGGCTTCTTTCAATTTGATACTGGGAAAAACCATCTGCTGCCTAATCTCTAAAATCCATCACACGTGTCTCGATACTTCAGATTGACTATGAAAACCAAGCAAATTAGGCAGGTTCAAACATAGGTAATGCAATGTTGCCTTCTCCTTGATCGTGCCAAAAAATTTTGACCTTCATGCCACAATGAATATCCTTTATAGGCTCAGCAATATTAACAATATTAGTAAGTATCCTGAAACCTTCTTCAAGATCTACATAAGAGACAGCATAGGGACCTAAATCTTTAAATGCCGGGTGTCGACTTTGCATTACAACACTATAGGTGTAGACCTCGCCTAAACCTTTTGAGGCATGCCATGTGTTATCCAGTGAACCACACAAAGTACAATGCGCACGGGGATAAAATATTATTTCTTCACAATCATCACAAACTTGAAACTTGAGTTCTTTGTTCTTTGTCGCTTCCCAAAACAACTCTGTATCGGGTTCTGGAAATCTGGGTTGTGGTCTTAAAGCCATATCATTCTCCCTGTAATTGCATCAATTCGCCGCAAGAACAACGGCTGCTGTTGAATGGCGAGCCCCAAGGGAGCCTCCATTACCGACTGCAACGGCCAACTTTGCTCCATCAACTTGCGATGTGGATTCGCCTCTTAGTTGTCGCGTAGCTTCCAGCAAAAGAAAAATCCCTCTTTCCCCCGGATGGTTTGAGGAAAGGCCTCCACCATCTGTATTTAAAGCAGGGCCACCCGGTTGGTCAAATTGTAATATTCCTGAACCAACGTAATCTCCTCCTTCCCCTTTCTTACAAAATCCCAAATCCTCAATCATGCACATGACCGTAACAGAAAAGGAGTCATAGGCCATAAGTACATCTATTTCTTCTGGAATCACGCCCGCATCTTCAAAGGCTGCTGGCCCTGATTGAGCTCCAGCGCTCACTGTAATATCGCCTCCATTTTCACGATATTTAGTTGCTTCCGCCCCTCCAATAAGCCAAACCGGCTGTTTCTTACAATTCCTCGCAACTTCCTTAGATGCTATTACCACAGCGCCTCCTCCATCCGAGACCATACAACATTCCAATAGATGCAAGGGCCAAGCTATAGTTCTTGAATCTAATACATCACGAACAGTAATCTCATTTACTCCCACAAATTCAAGGTCAGTCATAGCTTTGACGGCCCCAGGGTTCCGCATAGCATGGTATCTAGTAGCCACTGAAATATTTGCAAACTGTTCATCAGTTGTACCGTACTGAAACATATGCCTCGCTTTAACCATTCCATACGCCGAAATTAGGGTCATTCCCCACGGGTCTTCCATATTATTAAAGGGAGTTGGTACACCAACGCCTGTGTCACCTGCAGTACCAATGGCTCTTCTATCTGAATGAGCAGTAGAACCGTAAGTTAAAACTGCCACATTAGCTTTTCCAGACGCTATCGCCATCGCCGCATGGTGAGCTTGAAACTCGTAGGAAGAACCTCCAACAGAGGTTGTATCGATGTGTCTAGGTTTGAAACCCAAATACTCAGAGATCCCCAGACCACCTATGTTTTGATGAGATCCGGTATCATAAACAGCATCAACATCCTTCCAAGACAAGCCTGCGTCTTTTAATGCCCTATATGCAGATTCTGCCTTAATCTGAAGCGCGCTTACTCCAGGTGCGACCCGTAAAGGATACTCATGAATACCAACAATCGCAGCTTCCCTATCTTGGGACATACCAATTAAATCTCCTTTTTAATTACTAATAAGCACGAACTTAGCACAGGGTCAATATACCGTCAATTCAAAAATTTATTCCAATACACGTCGCGCTCAGAACATTATTGCTGGCGCCCAACCCTTAAATGATATCCAAGTAACTGAGATTTATTGAAAAACAGACCAGTTGAATATATAGTTTCACAGTGCGCATAGGATTAATAACAGATACCCATTTACCCAATCACATTCGATCGCTCGAAGAACTGGGACCTGAACCAGGCAATTTTTTATCTAACGTAGATTTGATACTCCACGGCGGAGACTTAACTTCCCCAACCGTATTAGATTGGTGCGAACAATTTGCTCCAGTACTATGTTCCACTGGAAATAATGACCCAATACCTGATCCTAGAATGTCAGACGTTCAAACATTACATGTTGAAGGGTGGTTTATAGGAATGGCCCACAGCCTTGAAGGACAGTTTCGCCCCATTAAGGATCTACAAAAGATATTCCCTTCTCCTGTGGACATAATGATATCAGGGCATACGCATCAAGAAAGATTAGAGTTACGGGAAGGAATTGTACTTGTGAATTCCGGCAGCATAACGTTTCCTCAGCATAAAGAATTACGTCTTGGAACCGTTGGGCTTCTAGATTTGGCTCCAGATACCCTTAAAGCGGAAATATTCCCCTTGGGCGAAACCCCTGGCAGTCCCAACCCAGGAACAAAATTATATTTAGAAATTTCGGGAGGGAAAGTTGTCAAATACGAAGGCCCCGTTATTATCCCTTCTTCTCTAGATTAGATAATCCGAAAATTCAAGTCGGAAACCTTTCCGTCTGCATCTATTGTGAAGAATTTTACACATGGATTGGTTTTGTCTTCCAAGGAAACGAGTCCATATCGAAAATCAACCCAACCAGATTCAACGGCCATACGAGTATCTGTATCTGAAGGGTAAGCAGGACTGTGAGTGTGTGAATGGTAAAAGGCTATAAAATCAAGCCCTTTTTGATCAGCATCTTGCATGGCATTCAGCATCTCTTGAGGATCCATAACATATCGATAGGGGCTAGGTGTGGTATTACGAATCTTATAGACTAAAGACACTTCATTTCCATTGCCTGCCAATATGCCACAGCACTCATTAGGATCATCATTTATCGCATGTTTGATCATCAAATCTACGTACTCTTTTTTCAACAATAACATTTAATAAACACCACTTTACTTACGAAAAATATTACGAAGGTACCTTGACATAAAATTAGTCACACTAGATATTATGCTCCTAGGCGGTCTAGATCTGTTTTCTGCACACGATACACAAGTGCAAGCAGGAGGATGATCATAATGCCAGCTTGGCCTTCCCATTCGATTCACTCCAGCGCGATTAATTAAACTTACTTAAACACAAATACATATCAAGGATATTTAAATTATATTACCGATATTTAAACTATGTCTTTCCCTGAAAAACCAATCTGTCTCCATGCTTCATAAATAACGACCGCCACAGCGTTGGCTAGATTAAGACTTCTATTACTAGGCATCATGGGTATACGAATCCTTCCCTCGGAGGAGAATCTTTCTATCACAGCGTCAGGTAATCCTGCTGATTCAGGCCCAAACAAAAAGGAATCACCCTCAGTATATTTTGGATCAGTATATTCTCTTTTATTCCGAGAAGATGCCACAAAAATCCGTCTTTGAGAATGAGTAGAAAGGTACGTGTCTAAATGTTCGTATTCGGTAACAATCGCAAGGTCTGAATAATCAAGGGCTGCCCGTTTTAAACGAGACTCTTCCATTTCAAACCCTATGGGCCTTATTAGATGCAGGGTGGATCCGGTATTGGCGCACAAACGAATGATGTTCCCAGTGTTATATGGAATTTCTGGTTTATAAAGGACAATATGAAAAGGCTCAGTCGTTTTATGGCTCATCATGCATTAAATTATATATCTAGTCACGCACATGCTCCAAAATACTTCAATTAAGATATGGATTATGACAAGATCGCCCATGGTATGACAAAATGGGAAGCATCTGTAACCAAAAAAGATTCAGGAGGAGATGAATGGCTAATTACCTTGACGGAAAAGTCGCGATTGTCACGGGAGCAGGCCGAGGTATAGGTGCAGGGGTAGCAAAAGCTTTAGCGTCAGAAGGTGCTAAGGTAATGGTTTGTGATATCGGAGCAACACTTGACGGTGAAGGCAAATCAAGCAGTCCTGCGGATCAAGTAGTGGATGAAATCAAATCTTCAGGTGGAGAAGCATCTCCAAATTTTACGGACATTTCCACAATGGAGGGAGGAGAATCTTTAGTTCAGACAACCCTGGACACCTACGGAAAGCTGGATATAGTGGTGACAGTAGCTGGCATACTGAGAGACCGTATGATTTTCAATATGACTGAGCAAGAATGGGACGATGTGATAAAAGTTCACCTAAAAGGAACCTTCGCTGTTTGCAAATATGCCTCTATTCTCTACAGGCAACAGAGAAGCGGACGTATCATAACCTTTGCTTCCGAGTCAGGTCTAATTGGTAATACAGGACAAGCAAATTACGCGGCAGCAAAATCAGGCATCGCTGGATTCACAAAAGTCGCAGCTAAGGACCTTGGACGATATGGGGTAACCGCGAATGTGATATGTCCCAGGGCGAATACTAGAATGACACAGTCAGTTCCCGATACGTCAAGACAGCTAAGAGAGAACAGGCCTCAGGACAGAGAAGCCGTCCCTATAGATACAGAAACCCACGCAGATGATATAGGCCCCTTCGTAGCGTACCTAGCAACTGATCAGGCTTCATTTATTAACGGGCAAACATTTCTGGTTTACGGTGGAACCATCACAAAATTATCTTTACCCCGAAGAACTAGGACCATTTTTAAGCAGGGCAGGTGGAGTTTGGATGAATTACGAGATCTCGCTCCACGTCATCTTACCCAGAATTTAATCAATCCATCACCCCCCCCCACAGACCCACAGTAACCAACCAACCGTAGCAAATAAAGACAGGAGAAAAAGAAATGGGAGACCTGCTAAAGGATAAAGTAGCGATAGTTACGGGATCCGGGAGGGGTATTGGTAGAGGCATTGCCTTACTACTCGCCCGTGAGGGGGCCAAGGTGGTAGTTAACGACTTGGGAGGGTCGGTTGATGGGACTGGTGATTCCGCAGCACCTGCTGACCTAGTTGTATCTGAGATAAAAGAGGCGGGAGGAGCTGCTATAGCCAATTATAATTCCGTGGCCTCTATGGAAGGTGGGGAAGGCATCGTGCAAATGGCTCTCGATAATTTCGGCAAATTAGACATAGTTGTGTGCGTTGCAGGAATACTGAGGGATAGGATGCTGTTTAATATGACCGAAGATGAATGGGATTCGGTTATAGCAGTGCATTTAAAAGGCACTTTCTCCGTTACAAAGCCAGCATCTATACTCTTTCGTCAACAGAAAAGTGGCAGGATAATAGCTTTTTCCTCCGGGTCGGGCCTTTTTGGTAACTCTGGCCAAGCTAACTATGGTGCAGCAAAGGATGGTATAGCCGGATATATAAGAGCAATTGCACGAGACCTCGGAAAATATGGTGTGACCGCCAATGCGATATCCCCTGGGGCGGATTCGCGTATGACACAAACCGTACCTCAATCTGCGCGGGACATAAGATCAGCGAGCGGAATAACCTCTGCTGGAGGAGGTCAACCCACTCCTCTTGAATTGAACAGAGACCCTGAAGATGTTGCTCCAATGGTAGGTTGGCTGGTTTCAGACGAAGCCAAAGATGTCAATGGACATGTTTTTCATTGCCAGGGTGGACAAATTTCATTAGTTAACAATCCTGAGGAGGATCGTACTCTAAGGAAATCCAGTCGATGGACCGTAGAGGAACTAGACGCCATGTTCCCCGGCACACTGGGGGTTGACATGGTCAATCCTGCACCACCGCAAGAAGTCAAAAAGTGAAAATATCGAGGCGAGTGAGTATTAACTGAAATGGTCTCCATAAGAATGGTGGACGCCAAATTCGACGCGGCTCAGATAGCATCGATATACAAGCCATTTGTATTAGGTAGTCCGATAACATTTGAATCGGTTCCTCCTGATGAATCTAGCATGTATGAACGCATTTCGAAAGTAACTGCTCATTACCCTTGGTTGGTATGTGAATCGAACGATAATATCCTGGGTTATGCTCACGGCAGCAGGTTCAGAGAACGGCAAGCTTATGAACAAGTCGTGGAAACAACTGTCTATGTTGAAGAATCATCCCAGGGTATTGGGGTCGGTCTTGGTCTCTATACGTCGCTAATAAATTGTTTGAAAAACCTTGGATTTGCCAAGGCCGTAGGCGTAGTCGCCATTCCCAATAAACCAAGTCAAAACCTACATAAACGTGCCGGCTACAAACATGAGGCAACTTTACCGAAAATCGGCTTGCAACACGGAATCTGGCAGGACATTGAAATCTGGACTTTACAGCTGAGAGTTACCAGCAGAAAAGAAACCAAACCGATTGATCCAAATAAACTTAAAAGAGACAACGAATTTAACAATCAAATAAAATCTGGCGAAATCTATATCAATTTGTAACTCGATTCGTATTAGCTAATCAGAAGTAATCACGACTTCCGCAATCACATCCCCTCTTAAGCTTCCAGCATATTGCGGGTCCCTCGGAGAAATAGTATCTAATACGTCCATCCCTTCAATGACTCGCCCAAAAACTGAATGACAGGAAACTCCTGGAGTAGAACAATCCTTCTCCGAGCCGTCTACATTCAAACCATCTAACCTCGATTGTTCACTGTAGGTTATAAAAAATTGACTGCCATTTGTCCCAGACCCATTTGACATTCCTGAATTAGCCATTGAAAGAATCCCTGGCACGTCATGTCGGGCATTGGGATGAAGCTCATTATTGAACATGTACCCGGGACCACCGGAACCAGTTCCTGTGGGATCACCACTTTGCGCCATGAAACCCGGAATAACCCTGTGGAAAGTCACACCATCATAATAACCTTGCTCTGCCAAAAAAATGAAGTTATTGACAGTCATTGGTGCCTCCTTTTCAAGAAGATCAACAACAATGTCTCCTCTGCCAAATACCGTTATCGTTGCCTTGTAATCTTTATCAATATTAATAGTCATATCTGGCGGTAACTGCCATTGCATAGAAACAGGCTCAGGCGGCAATTTTGGGGCAACAACAGCAGATTTTTTTCCAAATTCAGACAATTCAAGATCCGCCGTAAATCGGACGTTAAGATCTTCTCCGTTGGGGCCCTTAGTATTGGGACCACTCTTCGCGTTCCCGTCAACAGCTAATTTAAGAAGATATCCTGATTCATCATCTATGAAAAGATCAACAGTTAAAATTCCCGTGGATGCTCTCAATAGTGGGATCAACTCACCTAGTACGGAAGATGAAATTGATGACCTGACGTGGGTTTGGCCTGGGATATTAGTTGATTTGTCACCAACAATAGACGATTCCTCTAAATTTCTTCTAATCACATCAATAA
>CEUY01109154.1_pt1 | contig 11668 bp, 11 predicted proteins | sample 361481 | NCBI WGS metagenome assembly CEUY01 (sample SAMEA2622737, study PRJEB7988) | marine metagenome | isolation source: saline water (ENVO:00002010), including
TCGATCACCTCCGTCGCTTCGGCAGAGACGGTTGCCTCTGGTATCACGATTGAAATATCTCTGGTAACGGTCGGATAGCGTGAGACTGCACTATATTGGGGTGACTGAATCCTTTCGATTTCGCCCCAATCCAATTCGAAGCCGAAAACACGGCCTCCAACTTGGATTTCCTCCAATAAAGCGTCTGAAATGCGCCCAAGTCGACCAATCTCCTTCCCGTTTAATCGAATTTGGGCACATTGCCCTGTTTGATATGTCTTATCGACTATCGGAACGAACTCAGATTCGATCCCTCGATGAATAAAGTTCAAAAGTCGCTCTACATCTCCTTTAGCATCAAAGAAATCCGCCGGCCTCACCGGCTGATCCCAGGAAACCCCGGACGAGGAACCGGTCAGCACGCCGGCAAGCCGTTGCCTCTCTTCTGCTGAGTTTCTCTTTTTCCGGTAAATGTGCCCCGTCTCAAAAAGTCTTATATCCTTGAGCTGACGGCGTGCATTGGTGGCGAGCGCTTCGAGCAGCCCGGGGAGAAGTGAGACCCGCATCTGTGCCATGTGAACGGAGATCGGGTTTTTTAGCCTGATGGCCGACCGGTACCCCGGAAGATGTCTTTGCATGTCCGGGGAGACAAAACTATAGGTGATGGCTTCCCGGTATCCCAGATCAACCAGAAGATCCTTCACCCGCCCGAGAGACATTTTTGTTTCAGGGGCCAACCCATGACCCGCGGACACCTTGGGCCGATGTAAGGGTAATTGGTCATAGCCGACCAGTCTTGCTACTTCTTCCACGAGATCGTGCTCAGCCGAAACATCAAATCGGTGCGTTGGCGCCTTCACTCTCCAGCCTGCCTCAGTGGTTTCGCATTTCATGCCAAGAGAAACGAATATGTTCAGAACCTTTTGACTTGAGATGCGTTTCCCCAACATTCTTGAAAGCCTTGCCGAGCGCAACGGTACCCATCCTCGCTTAGGCAGGTGGCCCTTATCGGAGGCCTCGATTCGAGGACCGCAACGGCCGCCACAAATCTGAACGATGAGCGCGCTCGCCCGATCAATTGCTTCCGCCGGCAGCAGGAAATCCACACCCCGCTCAAATCGATGTGACGCATCCGTATGCATGCCGTATTTTCGTGCGGTCCGTGCTACACCGTCGGGATCGAAAAATGCGGCCTCAAGAAAGATCGTTCGGGATCCCGGGTGAATCATGGTACTCGCGCCGCCTTTGATTCCCGCCAGCGCGACCGGTCCGCTCTGGTCTGTAATCAGCAGAGCCTCGGAATCCAAAATGAGTCGCTCGCCATCAAGGAGCTTGATTTTTTCCTTGGGTTTTGCAGCCCTGACCCGAATGTCACCTTTTAGGCGCTTTCCGTCGAATGCATGCATCGGTTGTCCGAGCTCGAGCATGATGTAGTTGCTGACATCGACAAGCACGCCAATACTTCGCAGCCCCGCCCTTCTGAGTCGTTCCCGGATGCGATCCGGAGTACGCTCCCCTGGCCGGACATCCGTAATCGTTCTTCCAACATAGCGGGAGCAATGCCCGTTACCATCGAGTGCGATCGAGCGCGTTTCCTCTTCTGTGGTACGGATCCGAGGTAGTTTGGGCTCCTTCAGCGCGCCGCCTGTCAGGGCAGCAACCTCCCGCGCAACCCCGAGCATACTGAGGCAATCTCCTCGATTTGGCGTCAATTCCACCTCAAGGAGCCGATCTGGCAGCTGCAGATGGTGATTTAAAGCTTCCCCCGGCCTCAACCCCGGATCCAGAAGAAGCAGCCCCTGTGACTGTTCCTCCAGTCTCAGTTCGGCCGCAGAGCAGAGCATCCCCTCCGATAATTCGCCGCGAATCGTCGATTCGTCGATCTTTTGTCCTGACGGCAAACGGGCCCCTGCCCTCGCAAGAGGGGCAACGATGCCTGGGGTTACGTTCGGCGCGCCGCAGACGATCTGACACGGCTGCAAACCCCCGATGTCGACCTGGCATAGTGTTAGGCCGTCTGCACCAGAATGTGGGGACACACGAACCACATGGCCCGCGATGATTTTGCTGGGCAGCGCTTCAAGTTCCTCGACAACGCCCGTTTCGAGTCCGGCAGCGGTCAACACCGCGGGCAAGGATGCGAAGTCGAGATCAAATTCGACCCATTCACGTAGCCAGTTTTCGCTGATGATCATGCTAAGTGCGGCTCAAGCGAACTGTCGCAGGAAGGAGATTTCGTTCTCGAAAAAGAGGCGCAGGTCATCGACGCCATAGCGCAACATGGCCAAACGCTCAATACCTAGGCCGAATGCGTAGCCTGTGAATTCTTCATTGTCGATGCCGACCTGTCGAAACACTTCTGTATGCACCATTCCACAACCCAGCACCTCGATCCAGCCGCTATGACCACAAATGCGGCAACCTTTGCCATCGCAGAAGACGCACCCCATGTCTACTTCAGCGGACGGTTCCGTAAAAGGGAAAAAAGAGGGTCTAAACCGGACCGGCAGATCCCTTTCAAAAAATTCTTGCAGGAAAAAGACGAGCACGCCCTTTAGATCCGCAAAAGAAACGTCGCAATCGACCGTGAGCCCTTCGACCTGGTGGAACATAGGCGTATGGGTTACATCAGAATCACATCGATAAACCCGCCCTGGTGCAATGACTGCGACCGGAGGGGTATGGCTTTCCAAGTACCGAATTTGGACCGGAGACGTGTGCGTGCGCAGCACGGTGTCATCGGAGACATAAAACGTGTCATGCATCGCACGAGCGGGGTGATTCTTCGGGATGTTAAGCGCTTCAAAGTTATGGAAGTCGTCCTCTATCTCGGGGCCGTGGGCGACATCGAACCCGGCCCGCATAAAGATTTGTTCGATCCTCCGGAGTGTTCGGGTGACAGGGTGCAGGGAGCCACTATGACCTGTGCGCCCGGGAAGCGTGACATCTATTTGTTCGGCCGCGATAGCGGCTTGTCGTTCGGCCGCGAGGACAGCGTCTGCACGCGCAGACAATGCATAGGTGAGTTGATCACGAACACGGTTGACCGCCGCGCCAAATTCCTTGCGGGCCTCCGGCGCCTGGGCCCCAATTTGCTTCAATTGGGTTGTCACCGCACCTTGGCGCCCGAGCAGAGCCACCCGCAATTGCTCTACGGCCGCGGAATCATCAGCGGCAGCTATGTCTGTGAGGGCTCGACTCAGTAGGTCATCAAGCCCAGCTGTAGAGTTGGAAGTCATCAAAAAGATTGTCGAAAAAAAAAGGGAAAGGTGTTTTGCCTTTCCCTGATTCTACGCCTCGCATTGAGGCAGGTTCCAATAACGGACGGGTCAGGCGGCGAGAGCGGCTTTTGCCCTTTCTGCGAGCGCGGCAAACGCCACCTCGTCATTTACGGCCATATCCGCCAACACCTTTCGATCCAATTGGATATTTGCCCGGCCCAATCCATCGATAAAGCGGCTATAGCTCAGATCGTGAATTCGGGCGGCCGCGTTGATACGCACGATCCACAATGTGCGGAACTGCCGTTTGCGCTGACGGCGGTCACGATAGGCGTATTGGTCGGCTTTCATTACCGCCTGATTGGCAACGCGGAAGACGTTCTTGCGTGCTCCGCGATAGCCCTTGGCGCGCGACAGCACCTTGTTATGTCGGGCTTTCGCCGTTACTCCTCGTTTTACTCTGGGCATGGTCTACTCTGTTAATTCCTGCCGTGACGCGACAGGGATGATTGGCGATAAGGAATGCTGTGGTGGCGTTAGGCGTATGGAAGCATTTTTCGAACGGCTGCTTCGTCTGCAGGAGCAACCAGAAGGCCTTCGCGGAGTTGGCGCTTACGCTTAGTCGATTTTTTCGTCAGGATGTGATTGAGGAAAGCCTGAGAGCGCTTGAACTTGCCTTTCGCTGTACGACTGAACCGCTTGGCGGCGCCTCGATTGGTTTTGAGTTTTGGCATTGTCTGCTTCCGTTAATCTGAGTGTCTGTTTGGGATGTCTTGCGTTGTTCTATCGTTTCGGCCGTGTGAGCATCTTGAGAGCCCCGGATCTGAGGTGATTCTCTAGTGCTTCAATGCTTCACCGGGGCCAGGACCATCACCATCTGCCGGCCTTCCATTTTAGGCATTTGTTCTACGACACCAATCTCTTTAAGGTCCTCTTCCACCCGCTTCAGCATCTCCATACCGAGTTCCTGATGAGCCATCTCGCGACCGCGAAAACGAAGCGTGACCTTCACCTTGTTTCCTGCATCGAGGAATTTCGTCAGGTTCCGCACCTTGATATCGTAATCTCCGATATCGGTTCCTGGCCGGAATTTGATCTCTTTTACCGTGATCTGTTTTTGTTTTTTCTTCGATTCCTGTTTTTTCTTAGCGCTGGCGTAGAGATACTTTCCGTAGTCCATTAAACGACATACTGGGGGCTCTGCGTTGGGTGCGATTTCTACGAGGTCCATCGCACGTTCTTCCGCGATCTTTCTGGCCTCGTAAGGTGAAAGAATACCCAACTGCTCTCCAGAGTCACCTACCAGCCGAATCTGGTCGTAGGTGATATCGTCGTTGAGCTTTTGCTCTTTTGTTCCGGCTATTGCCAAACCCTCCAAAAATTAATGCCGCGCGTTTGCGTTCGGGGCAAGACACTTATCCAGCAAGTCCGCTACAGCAATCGTACCGAGGTCTTCCCCGTCGCGCGTGCGCACGGCTACGGAACCCTGTTCCACCTCCCGATCTCCCACCACCAGGAGAAAAGGGACGCGTCTCAGGGTAGATTCGCGAATTTTATAGCCAATTTTCTCGTTTCTCAAGTCAGTTTCGACTCTGAGCCCCTGTTTTTTAAGGTATTTTTCCGTTTCGAGAGCAAATGCCTGTTGCCGGTCCGTGATGTTCAGAATCACTGCCTGTACGGGGGCCAGCCAGAACGGCAGTTTGCCCTCGGTATCTTCAATCAGAATCCCGATGAAGCGCTCGAGGGACCCGAGAATTGCCCTGTGGATCATTACGGGCACCTGCTTTGACCCATCCTCAGTCACGTAGGAAGCGCCAAGCCGTCCGGGCATCGAAAAATCAACCTGAATCGTGCCACATTGCCAGCGCCGGCCTATCGAATCACGCAGTACAAATTCGTGCTTTGGTCCGTAGAATGCGCCCTCGCCCGGCTGGATGACGTATTTAATTCCCTTGTCGTCAAGCGCCCTGGCCAGTGCCTCTTCGGCGCGGTCCCACAGGGCATCCTCACCGACACGCTGCTCTGGCCGCGTGGACAGCGCGACTTCAATTTCTTCAAACCCGAAATCCTTATACATCCGGTAAGTGAGTTCGATCAGGGTTGAGACCTCGGCCTGGAGTTGATCCTCTGTGCAAAACACGTGTGCATCATCCTGAGTGAAGCGCCGGGCCCGCAGTAGGCCATGCAGCGTCCCTGACGGTTCATTTCGGTGCACCACGCCAAATTCGGCGATGCGAATCGGCAGATCCCGATAACTGCGAAGCCCCTGGTTGAACAGTTGGACATGCCCCGGGCAGTTCATCGGTTTGATGGCGTAGTCTCGGTCATCCACATGAGTGGTGAACATGTGGTCCCGAAACTTGCCCCAATGTCCTGACCGCTCCCAGAGGCTGCGGTCCAGCATCTGTGGGGTGTGCACTTCCTGGTAGTCGTACTTAGCCAAAAGGTCTCGAACGTACCGCTCGACCGCCGTATAAACGGCCCAGCCGTCCCGGTGCCAAAACACCATTCCGGGTGCTTCTTCCTGGAAATGAAATAGATCCAGGGATTTTCCGATGCGCCGATGATCCCGTTTTTCAGCTTCCGCAAGCTGCGTCAAGTATTCATCCAGAGATTTTTTGTCAGGCCAGGCGGTCCCGTAGATTCGTTGCAGCATTTCGTTGCTGGAATCGCCGCGCCAGTATGCGCCGGCGAGCTTTGTCAGCTTGAACGCCTTGAGCATCCCAACATCGGGAACATGGGGGCCGCGGCACAGATCTGTAAAGTCTCCTTGCCGATAGAGAGAAAGCGTTTCGTCGGCTGGAATCTCCTCGATAATCTTGGCTTTGTACTCCTCGCCCAGTTCACGAAAATACGCGACGGCCTCCGGGCGCCCCATGGTGAGCCTTTCCACTGTGGCACCCTCTTTCGCCAGCGCCTGCATCTTTTCCTCGATCCGGGTGAGATCATCCTCCGAAAAACCCGGGCCGTAGGCAAAATCGTAATAGAACCCATCCTCAATCACGGGGCCGATGGTGACCTGTGCCTCCGAAAACAGCTGCTTGACCGCTTGCGCAAGCAGGTGAGCGCAGGAATGGCGGATGATCTCGAGTCCTTCGGGATCTTTGGCCGTAATGATGCGCAACGCCGAGTCTGTTTCAATCCGGTGCGCAGCATCGACCAGTGCGCCGTTCACCTCGCCAGCCAAAGTGGCCTTGGCGAGGCCGGGACCGATATCTGCCGCAACTTCTGAAACCGTCAAAGGGTCCCCGTATTCGCGTACGCTGTTATCAGGTAGCGTAATTTTCATGTTTTTGCTGGATTGGTTCGAGGAAATGCTGGCGCCAACTCATCTTCGATAGATGAAATCTGGTGACCATCACAGGTTATTTGACTGCACCTAAACAGGCGCGGATTATAGTGGGAAACCCGTTGACGCGCTTCGACACCGCTGTTGTGGGATCAATCTTTAAGCACCGCGCTGGGTACCCAACAGTACCCGTCGGGATCGAGCAGGTAGCATTCCCTCAGCCCATGCGGGCGATCGAGGCTGGTACGAAGCACCGTGTAGCCTGCTTTCTCCGCCCGGGCTTCACATGCGTCCGGGTCCTCCTCATAGAGCCGTAGTTCAACACCACCGCCCCGGTGATGGACCCCTTCGAGCGTCCCGGGGAGCGGATTGTCATGATAGGTGTGATCCGCGTGCAGTTGAAAGAAGTCGCCCCGATGTTCCAGCACAGCAAAGTCTTTGTCCGCACGGTGAATTTCCATCCCGAACACTTCTTTCAGGAAGGTCGTGGTTCTGTCAATCTCTTTAACAAGTAGATTAATGCCGAAACCATTTAAGCTCCGGCCGAATTCTGGCGCCGTCCCTTCGCGGGCAATGTTTCGGTCCAACACCGCGCCGCTATGAGGTCAGTCCGACAAGTTTCAGGGCGCCATACAGGATCACGAGGACCGCGACAATGATACCTATTTTTCGAATATTTTCCGGGGACATCTCTGCCTCTCAGATCATAAAAAGGGCCAGTTGCCCGTTGGATCATATTTTAGATTACACCGAGACTAGTAGGGCCACCATAAAAAGCCGGGCTGATGGCCCGGTTTTTTACTCCGTGAAAACGCGTCTGTATGCATCGTCTCGCGGAAAAAATGGTAGGCGCGAGTGGGATCGAACCACCGACCACCACCATGTCAAGGTGGTGCTCTACCACTGAGCTACGCGCCTGCACTACAGGGACGGAATTCTACCTCGTTTGCATGATGAATTTCATCAGGTCATTCTATGACTTGAATGGGTCGCACCGATTGGCAACCCCCCTTTTTTTGGTCATGCCGGATGTCTTGGGGTCGCGCAGACAGTGGAGACTGGCTTAAACTTTCCCACCCTAAGGCGAGGACTCAATGCCGATATCGCCTTGATACCAGGATTAGGAGACCGACACATGACTGAATGTCCCGTTTGTGGCGCTGACATCACGTTTGCAGAAGGTACCGTCGTAGGAGAGCTTCTCGAATGTGACGACTGCGGTATAGAACTTGAAGTGACGGGTCTCGACCCCGAGGCCGTGACCGAGGCGCCTGAGACCGAGGAGGATTGGGGCGAGTGAAGGTGGGCTTGCTCCACTCGTTGATCCGCAAGGAAGAAAAACTTCTTATTGAGGAATTTCAGGTCCGCGGAGTCGATCTTGTGATGATCGACGACCGCAAATTGATCTCCGATCTGAACTCGGCGCCGGACGTCGATGTCGTGCTGGAGCGCAGCATTAATCACTCACGTTCCATGTACGGTCTGCGGTTGCTGGAAGCCGCTGGTGTGTATTGCATCAACGCGGCTGACGTCGCCAAGATCTGCGGTGACAAGATTCTGACCTCTGTCGCTCTCAAGGAGGCGGGGGTAAACCAGCCGCCAGTTAGAGTGGCTTTTACGGAAGAGTCTGCTTTAGACGCGATCGAAGAACTGGGTTATCCCGTCGTACTCAAACCGGCTGTCGGTTCCTGGGGGAGACTGCTCTCCAAAGTGAACGATCGCGAATCTGCGGAAGCCATTCTGGAGCACAAGGCGCTCCTGGGTAGTTATCACCACTCCATTTTTTATATTCAGAAATTCGTTGAGAAGAAAGGTCGCGACATTCGCAGCTTTGTCGTTGGGAACGAATGTATTGCGGCGATATACCGAAGTTCCGACCATTGGATTACCAATACAGCTCGGGGCGCGTCAGCTAGCGGCTGCGAGGTCAGTACGCAAGTTGCGGATATCTCGCTGGCAGCCGCAGATGCAGTAGGCGGCGGGATACTGGCCGTCGACCTCTTTGAGACCGACGGTGATCTTTCTGTCAATGAAGTCAACTACACGATGGAGTTTCGAAACAGCATAGAGACCACGGGAGTGAACATCCCGGCGCGGGTTGTGGACTTCACCTTGGGCGTCGACGCATGATCGATGTCTCCATAGTCGGGGGATCGGGGTACACCGGTGGAGAACTACTGCGCTTGCTGCTTTTCCATCCTGGCTGCAGAGTCCAGCAGGTGACGTCTGAGCGGTTCGCGGGCAAGGCGCTGCATCGGGCCCATCCGAATCTTCGCAAGGCCAGTCCACTGAAGTTTTGCGCGTTGGAGGAGCTTGAGTCATGTGATGTACTGTTTCTTTGTTTGCCGCATGGAGAGACCGCGGCGCGCTTCGAGACCTTTTCCGCATTAGCTCCCCGAATCATTGATCTCAGCGCAGATTTTCGGCTGACCGATCCCGTGGTGTACGAAACCTGGTACGGACAGCCTCATCCCCGGCCGGAGTTGCTCGAACGCTTTGTCTACGGCGTTCCTGAAATAAATCGGACGGCGCTTGAGGGCGCAACGCACGTGGCCTGTGCAGGCTGCAATGCGACGGCCAGTATGCTGGCTCTGGGACCATTGGCTCGCCGGGATCTCATCTCTTCAGTCGTAATTGATGTCAAGGCCGGCTCCAGTGAGGGTGGAAACTCATCAAACGAAGCAAGTCATCATCCGGAGCGCAGTGGTGCAGTCCGGTCGTACCGCCCTACCCGGCATCGCCACGTTGCGGAGGTCAGTCAAGCGCTTGGCGAGTTCCCGATTCACTTCTCAGCCACCTCGATCGAAATGGTCCGTGGTATCCTGGCCACCTGTCATGTGTTTTTATCGAAGCCCCAGAAAGAAAAAGAGATCTGGAGCATGTATCGCGAAGACTACGCGCAAGAGCCCTTCATCCGCATCGTCAAAGAGCGTTCCGGTATCCACCGCTATCCGGAACCGAAACTCCTCAGCGGAACCAACTTTTGTGATCTTGGCTTTGAGGTGGAAGTTGGCACCCCTCGCGTCGTATTGATTAGTGCTATCGATAATTTAATGAAAGGTGCCGCCGGACAAGCGATCCAGTGCTTCAATCTGATGCACGGGTATGATGAAACAACGGGGTTAACCTTTCCCGGACTGCATCCGATCTAACGCAGATGTGCCGGCTTCTCTGGCTTCGCGCTGATAAACCCTTCGATGTCCCATTCCATTTGACACACTTTGCTCGCCTATGTCGCGACAGCACGGAGTATCAGGGTCATGGCTGGGGCTGCGCCTGGCTCCTGGAAGACAGTTGGCAATTTCACCACTCCCTGTCCCCAATCTGGGATGATGATCTCAACAGGTTCGGAGAAACGCATCTATTTCTGGCGCACGCGCGCAGCGCCTTTCGGGACGAGGGTATTGCGATAGAAAACAACATGCCTTTTGTTCAGGACGACGAGGTGTTTATCTTCAACGGTGAGTTGAACGGGGTCCGTATCCGTGAAGAAGGACGAATTGGCGCGGAAAAGATTTTCAACTACACAAGACGGTTTTCCCACCTGAGCGCCCTGCCAGCCCTGAAGAAAAGCGTGGAAGTGATCGAAAAGCGCACCCGCTACGTGCGGGCAATGAACCTCATCATGGCAACACCCGAGCGGTCCCTGCTAGCAACGGTCTACAATGAAAACCCCGGGTACTTTCAGATGCAGCGGACTTCTGTGGGCAGTCTGGATGTGGTTTGCTCAGAACAATATCCTGTCGGCAGGACTTGGCGGCCGGTAGAGAACCGAACGATTATTGAACTCTAGGATTCTGAGCGTTTTGTACATCATTAAAGTCGGCGGCGGCAGTACGATTAATCTCAAGGGCGTGGTCTCAGATCTGGCTACGCTTGAGCGATCGTTCCTGGTGGTATTGGGTGCGAATGCGCTCCGGGACGACCTTGGCCTTCGCTTAGGACAGGAAAAGGTACAGCTGACATCGGTTTCCGGATATTCCAGTGTATTTTCGGATGCCAAGGCGGTGGATCTGATCATGATGGCCTATAGCGGTTTGAGTAACCGACGGTTCGTCGAAATGTGCCAAAGGGAGGGAGTCAACGCCATTGGCCTCACCGGCCTCGATGGGCGTTTAGTTCAGGGTCGGCGCAACCGCGGGATCAAGGTGCGTGAGAATGGAAAGACGATGATCAAGCGGGACTTTTCAGGTAAGCCGGAAAAGGTCAATGCGGAGCTGCTGACCACGCTGCTTGATCAGGGTTATCGCCCTGTTCTCAGTATCCCCATCATTGACGAGACAGGATTTGCAATCAACTCGGAAAACGACGATATCGTTGCTGTACTTCAAGATGCGCTTAAAGCCGATAAAGTGATCCAGCTTATCGAAGCTCCTGGATTTCTGGAGGATAAAAACGATGAGGGATCAATGCTGCAGACGTTGTCCGCCTCGGAGATCAAAGCTCGCGAGGCCTCGGTCGAAGGTCGCATGAAAAGAAAAATGCTCGCCTTGGGCCGGTTAGTTGATGCCGGCGCTCATGAAGTGATCATTTCCGATGGACGGACTGTCCATCCCGTCCTGGATGCGCTCGCCGGTAAAGGGACAACAATAAGATGAGCCAGGTACCGCTTGAATCTGAATATGCGTTGGAGGTCTATCCTAGACGTGGTATCAACATTGTCCGGGGCGAAGGCGCCCGCCTTTGGTCTGAGGATGACAGAGTATTTATCGACTGCGCCGCAGGTGTGGGGGTGGCCAACATAGGCCATAGCAACCCGGTCGTGGCAGATGCCCTTGCCCGGCAGGCCCAAACACTTCTGGTGTGCCCTGGGATCTTCCATAACGATCGCCGCGGGGAGCTAATGCAGAAACTCATCGAACATGCGCCTGCAGGTCTCGATAAAGTATTTCTCTGCAACTCGGGAACGGAGAGCGTTGAGGCGGCTATCAAGTTCGCTCGAGTAACGACCGGCCGCACCGGGATCGTGACAGCCATGCGGGGTTTTCATGGGCGAACACTCGGAGCGCTGAGTGCCACCTTTAAATACCGGGATGCTTTTGAACCCTTGCTCTCCGGCAACAGTTTTGTCCCGTTGAACAATATTGAAAAACTGGACGCCGCAATCGACGACAGCACTGGCGCCGTGATCCTGGAAGTGGTCCAGGGCGAGGGAGGCGTGCGTCCCGCGAAGGAGGAA
>CEUY01205027.1_pt1 | contig 11660 bp, 6 predicted proteins | sample 361481 | NCBI WGS metagenome assembly CEUY01 (sample SAMEA2622737, study PRJEB7988) | marine metagenome | isolation source: saline water (ENVO:00002010), including
ATTATTCGAATCTGACAGATCAAGTTGAGACTGATTCATCTTAGATTGATTCATCTTAGATTCATCTTAGATTAATTCATCATATTGCGCATAAACCGAAGGTAATAACCAGACTGCAATTTTTAATTTTCTTCCGATATTATTCCCATTAAATCGAGGGAGGCTCTATAAAAAACTGGCTATTTTTATTCATTGCAATTATCTGCGAGGTTATCGCAACGACTAATTTAAAGCTCAGTGATGGGTTTACTAGATTGATTCCAAGTACAATTGTAATTGCTGGATATGGGGGCGCATTCTATTTTCTTTCGCTTACTTTAAAATCTATTCCGGTAGGGATTGCTTACGCTGTGTGGTCTGGACTTGGGATTATTGCGGTTTCTGTCGTCGCTTGGCTGTGTTTCGATCAGAAACCTGATTTTTGGGGTGTGTGCGGTATATTATTAATAATCTCTGGCGTGATAGTTCTCAATACTCTTTCGAAAACGACTACAAGTTGAGCTTTCAAATAAAAATTTTATTGACTTGCAGAAACCAGTAAATCTGTTTCTGGATTGCTTTCGGTCAAGAGGTTGTTATTTTAACTACGTCAAAAAGTGCTTGGTAGTTATACCTTTATATTCCTTGATAGTCACTCTAATTCAATTTAAATACTTCCCCATCTTCTATATTCAGTTTCCCAAGCTTTAAAGCGCAGTGTAAGTAACCCTTTAGTCTTTTCACAGCAACACCAGTTACGATAACAATGTTAAGAACACTGTTATGTATAGAAAGAGCTTACCGGTGCAGACAGCTAGTAGAAAAATATGACAAAAGTGTGTAGCGTTAGGGCATTGAAATTGAGTACAGAATTCGGAAATCATCTGACATGGTGACAATTAAGGATGTAGCTGCACACGCTGGTGTCGCATTTAAAACGGTTTCCCGGGTGGTTAACAACGACCCGACTGTGAAGCCCAAAAACAGAGATAAGGTACTTAAGGCAATAGAAGAGCTTGGGTATCGCCCTAATCGTGCAGCCCAAATGACCCGTCGCAAAAAATCAGGTGTTATTGGCTTTATTGCAGATGAGTTATTACAAGTACCTTACACCTTTGATCTTATCAAAGGGGCGCAAGACTTGGCATGGAAACACAATAAGGAATTAATGGTTCTCAACGTCAATGTAGATAAATATAGCGTTGAAGGGGCAGTGAATCACCTTTTTGAGCACAGGGCAGAAGGTATTATCTATGCCGCCATGTACCACCGTGAAGTGCAACTCCCGCCTCAATTTTTAGAAGTCCCAACCGTGTTAGCTAATTGCTACGATAGCAATGACCATTATCCATCTATTGTTCCAGATGAAAAAGAAGCGGCACGAGAGATTACTGCCAGAATGTTGAGCAAAGGCTACAAACGAATCGCTTTTTTAAACCTGAATGAAAACATTATTGCAGCGAAGCTACGCAAGAGAGGTGTTGAACAAGCATTTGCTGACGCTAAAGAGTCTTCGGACAACCTAATCATAGAATCTGTTATCATTGCTGATGGAGGAAAGGAGCGCTCATTTGCACGGAAACGCGCTGCCGAGTTAATAAGAAGTTTCAAGCCTGATGCTATCCTCTGTGGACAGGACCCAATGGCAGTTGAAGTGTATTTTGTTGTACAGGCACTCGGGCTTCAGGTAGGAAGGGATATTGGTATAGGCAGTTTTGATGATTGGGGTATAATCCCATCACTCGTACAACCAGGCTTAACTACCATGGCCCTCCCTCACTACGAAATGGGACAGTGGGCGTTTAACTACCTGTTTGAAGAACGTACAGATAAGGCAAAAGAAGCAGCTCGATTCACGCTGGTCAGCCGCGAGTCATTTTAGCCGAATCAGGGTTATTAGCATGTTCTCGATTTTCCAGTAAAAAAAACGAGAAAATGAGGTTTACGGCTACAATACTTCCCAGTAATAAGTAGGAGTCAGCAAAACCAAGTTCATCGTACAGCTCCCCTACAGGTGATGAGAGAAGTGCTGTCACCACCTGAGTAAAAACATGAAAACCAATCAGATAAATCGTTGCTGATAACCTTGCATCAAAGTTCACCACAATATATTTAAAAATAGCTACCAGTAAGATCGGAAGCTCCAGTGCATGTAGCAATTTCACCAGTGAAATAGACACAGGGTCTGCTACAAGGCCGGAGGCAAGCATACGAATAGCCATAATAGCCCCACTTAAAAGCAACCCCTGCTTAGGCCCAATCCGATTGACAATGTAAGGAGCAACAAACATCATCCCGGCTTCAACAAATACCTGCAGCGAGTTCAGATAACCGTAAAACCTGTTTCCTTCTTCCGGGGATGAAAACAGAGATGAAAAATAAATTGGGAATTGCTGGTCGTAAATCTGATAAAGGCAGGATACCCCCATCACATATACGCTTAACCGCCAGAATTTACCTTGTTGAAAAAGCGACCACACTTCGCTTAATCCAACTTTGCTCTTTATAGATGAAGTTTGGCGTGTCGATTTGGGTAACCAGAATAAGCAAAGAATAAACGCCAGCCCGGTAATTGTCGCAAGCGCAAAGTTCAACCTAGGATCAATATTAAACAAGCTACCGGCTATAAATGTAGCGCTGGCCCAACCCAAGGATCCCCATAATCTAGCTTTACCAAACTCTACACCATGCTGCCGACCAAGTCTTTCAATAAACGCTTCAAGCGTCCCTACTGCGGCACCAAATGTTAAAGCACTATACACCGCTCCAGCTATAGCACCGAAAAGGAAGAAAGATTCAAGCAACGGCTGGTATATAAAGATAAAGAATGGGCCCACCCCAGCCATAAGGATGCCCAAGACAAACAGAAGCTGCTTGCCGGTTCCCAATCTGTCCTGAAGGACACCATAAACCGGCATTATGAACAAGGCAGCCATGGCATTGGTCGCAAAGACTACTCCCGTCTCCTTCCCGGTTAGCCCAAGAGTTTGGTTTAACCATAACGGAAAAAGGGAATAGCAAAACGACCAAGTCAGAAAAAACGCGAAAAACGTTAGTGCTGATGACCAGTATGCTGAATTTGACTGCCACTTCATAATAATATCCCAAGCTCTATTACTTAGTCAGAAGACCACACGGAGCCTAAACGTTCAACGGATATCTGGTGCACGGGTTGGCTGTCAGAACCCACACGCAGCGTATCGTAGACAGACTCAGGAAACACCAGTGAGGTCATTACCGTTGCCCCGTCATCAATAAACAATTCCAGTGATGAACGGTCAACAACCACGGTTACAGTAAAAGCATCACTTGTCTTAGTCAGGACTCCCTCCTGGACGTTGCCGAACTGATTATTGAATGACGTTTCTCCAGACTGACTTCGGTCCAGCAGGACTACTGATTTTTGTTGATCGATTTCAATATCAACGAATTCACCGTGTTCGTTTTCAAAACGAATCGAAACGGGTGAAGTCGCTTCGCCCTGAACCTTAAAAGAGTAGCGAAGCGCTGACTCTCTACCGGTGTTATCTGTGGCTGAAAGGCTGATTGTTTCACCTGTAGCCAGTGTTGAAGATTCAGTAGAGGCTTCAACTAAATTATCAACCTCTTCAACTAGCTTACTACGTACTCGAAGTCCTTCAGCGGTCTCAACCAGATGCAGTGAGCGTGGTAATGTCATAGCACTACGCCACTTATCTGTTGGCACTTCATTGGCATACAGCCAGTTGCTCATCCATCCCATAAAAACGTGACGCTTTTCTTTACTGTCCGGCGAATTGAAGAAAGTCACACCTGCGTAATTGTCAGTGCCGTGATCCAGCCAAATCGCGGGCTCAATACGATTCGATGCAGGTAATTTTGCAAAAATAATATCATCTATATAAGTATGTCCCCAGCTTCCTGATTCTTTATCGATAATTCTCAATAATGCAGTTTTACCCTGCCACTGACTGACATCCCAGCTTGCGTAATGGAGCGTTTCTCGGTTAATCCCTGTTTCGGATTTAACGACTTCGCCATCAACCACAAGTTGAATACCTACCCTATCAGGATGATGTCCCCCTCCAATTTTGAAGTTGATGAAGGGGGCGGAGATAGTAAACGGTTCGGAGGTAAGTGTTCCTGTAGCGCGATCTTCATCAGCGAAGCTGTTTACAAGAAACTCATCAGAATAACCGTTGGGGGGAGGCTGCGTGGCATGCCCACCAGACGTTGGCGCATCAGTAAAGGCATTGCCCTCTGACGTCCACTTACCAGCACCTTTTTCAAAGTCATCAAAAACAGTGCCTTCCGGAAAAGTTGCTACAGTTGGTGCGAGTTCACTTTGCCACTTCGAGTCCAAAACAAACTCTTTGCCGTCAAAATCGCCCACAAAGTATTGGGTTGCCGAGCCGCCATTGGGGCCGCCAGGAGAAATGCTGACTAATAACACATAGCGAGATTCATTCGTCCCCTCAACAGGCATTAGCAGTAGTTCCGGGCACTCCCATACACCGCCGTGACTTCCTATTTTTTCACCAAATGTACTTTCTAACGACCAGTCAATCAGATTGTCCGAACTATAAAAGCCTATATGATCTCTTTGCGCTAACACCATTACCCACTTTTCAGAAGGTTCGTGCCACATGACTTTTGGATCACGAAAGTCTTTTATGCCCGGATTTTCAATAACCGGATTACCCGAATACTTTTCCCAGGTTCTTCCTTTATCCAGGCTGAAAGCAAGTGCCTGGGTTTGATAGTCAATTACCCCCTGTTTTTCCAATTCGGCGTTATGGTATGTATATAATGCAACGATAGGAGGGTTCTCTTTGGTCCCTAAGCCACTGCTGTTATTCCAGTCGACCACCGCGCTGCCTGAGAAAATGGTGCCCAGCTCATCCGGATAAAGCGCTATCGGTAGCTCCTCCCAATGCATCAGGTCTTTACTAACGGCGTGCCCCCAGTGCATAGGCCCCCACACTGACGCATCAGGATTGTGTTGAAAGAACAAATGATACTCACCGTCCAGATAAAACATGCCATTCGGGTCATTCATCCATTTTTCATTGGGAGAGAAATGGACCTGAGGACGAAAAGCTTCGTTACGGGTAGCCTCGACATGTTTTGCCGGGCTCTGGGGAAGTGGACTGGTTTGATTCATGGAACATCCAACAAGAGCTGAAGAAATAATAAGACCTAATATTGTTTTCATAATGAGAACGCCTCTATTTTGATAACGCTGCAGAAACATCTTCGAGCGTTTTCCCTTTCGTTTCTGGCATCATGAATCGAACGAAAAGAAACTGTAAGAACATAGCGAAAGTGAAGAACCCAAACACCTGAGTGGCAGTAAATGTGGCTAATACCTGAGGCATAACAAGCGTGATTAGAGCGGCAAAAACCCAGTGCGTGCCGCTTCCTAAAGACTGACCTTTAGAGCGCACACAGTTGGGAAAAATCTCCGCAATAAAAACCCAAATGACGGCTCCCTGCCCCACAGCATGCGATGCAATGAAGACAAACACTGCACTTACGACAATGGCACCACCTACCTGACTACTGAAAGCCCAAGCCACGGTTGCTAAAGACAGGATGTATCCTATAGAGCCGATATACATCAATGATTTGCGTCCAAGACGGTCTATCAAGCTCAATCCAATCATGGTGAAAACCAGGTTGACCAGCCCCACTCCAGCGGTAGATAACAATGCAGTGCTACCGTCTAAACCTGCCATATCAAATACACGTGGTGCATAATAGATAATAAAATTAATCCCTGACAACTGATTGAAGGCAGCGAGCAGAAACGCCAGTAGCACTGGAAGTCGGTATTCAGGTTTAAACAAGGATTCTTTGTCACGACCTGTTTTATCATTCTTTACCGCGCTAATCGTTTGCTCGATATCCTCACTTTGTAATTCCAGAAATACTCGCCGCGCCTCAGCTTCATCATCGCGGTGTAACAACAACCAGCGGGGGCTTTCAGGCGCTTTCAGTATCATCAGAAAGTAGATAAGAGCAGGAACGGCCTCAACCCCCAGCATTACCCTCCAATCTTCGACGATTACGCCGGAGAGCAGGTAGTTTGAAAGAAACGCCACGAGGATCCCAAACACAATCTGAAACTGGTAGGTCGCTACCAGCCGTCCTCTTACCTTTGCTGGCGCTATTTCAGATATGTATGCTGGCACTGCGATAGAAGATACCCCAACCCCTAATCCTCCAATGAAACGGAGAATGGCAAAGGTGTAAGGATCCTGGGCAAGGGCCGAACCTACTGCAGAGAGTAAATAAAGCACGCCGATAAGAACCAGCGTTTTTTTGCGCCCGAGGCGATCGCAAGGCCAGTTCCCTATTAACGCACCGATCACGGTTCCCCACAGAGCCGATGACATGACAAACATCCCGTGGAAAAGCGGAGTAGTTTCCCATAGTGCCTGAATGGATTGGTCCGCACCGGATATCACTGCAGTATCGAAGCCAAATAAAAATCCGGCTATCGCCACAGTGAGTGACCAGTAAACTATTTTATTCATGGTGATATTCTTACCTCTTAATCACTAGAGAAACGCCGGGCTCAATAGCCCGGGTTCTGCACATAAATTCCACCACTCAAATTAATCTGCTGATTAGGGATTGGGAGGTATTCATGCTTATTTTTGGTAAATGCAGCATTTTCCAGATAAGGTTTTCTGCCACGCTCAGTGGTGAGGTATTCATCGATGGTTTCTTTGGCGATTCCCCAGCGAACCAGGTCGAAGAAGCGATGTCCTTCCAGTCCAAGTTCAACTCGTCTTTCCCAACGCAACGCCTGCTGCGCTTCTGCTTTACTGGAAAACGTGTCGTAGGTGCCGATTCGGTATAAGCTCGCGTCATTTAATCTGGCCGTACTTGCTGCCGCCCGCTCTCTGAGACGATTAATGATTGGGGTAGCTTCTTCCCAGCGGTCCAGCTCAATGAGTGCTTCGGCTTTCCACAACAATACATCTGCATAACGAATTAACACGGTATTTAAAGAGAATATTGGAAACGGCCCATTCTCGCCCCGGCAGTCACACTCTGGATGCTCTAAGTCCTTCATGCCGGTATAGTTACCGTAAATACCGGGCGCACGTGCCCAGCTATCGCCACCGTGGATAAGCTCAGGATCGTACTTAAATGGTTTACCTTCCATCGTGACCGTATGGTCAAGACGTGGGTCTACGTAGTCGTTATTTACGTTGTACACACTGTCATTAAACGTGCTGAAGCGTGGAAGTCCTGAGTTGTCAGTCTTAAATGCATTGACGAAGTTTTCAGTTGGAACGTGAAAGCCACAGCAACCGAAACCACCTGACATTGGCGCGTTCAAAGCACTTGACCATGAACCTCTGCCGTCAGGAGTGCCATCGTTTAATGAGCGCTGAATAGCGAAAACAGATTCCCGACCATTTTCAAATTCGAATAAGAAGTTTTCTGCGTAGTCATCGTACAGACCATATTGTCCACTGGCTTCAATCTCATCAACCAGGCTGACTACTTCTTCAAGCTTTTGCTGATTGATATTCACTACATTGTGCAGATCGTCTTGCTCATACGCCTGATACAATAATGTTTTGGCTAAATAGGCTTTGGCTGAAAGCGCTGATGCCCGGCCGACATCCTGCTGAACCTCTGGCAGGTTATTCGAAGCAAAGCGGAAGTCTGCTACGATCTTGTCCCACAATTGCTGGTCAGTGAGATCCCGGTTTGTCGTGGCCAGTATTTCTTCCTGGGTCATCGTTTCATCAATCCAGGGAATATGTTTGTGGTGAATTTTCAGGTCAAAGTAAAAAATAGCTCTAAGAAATCGTAACTCAGCAGCTTTCTCATCTGCGGTTGGCAGCTCACCAGAGGGCGTTTCAGCAATAACCTGGAGTGCCGAGTTGGCACGTGATATACCGGTATAATTACGCGTCCATTTCTTATTATTAAGGTCAATCAAGTCAGGTGGAAAGGATTCCATATCAGGCACTAATGGCTCATACATTGAAAGTGCATGATAGGCAAAAATATCAGATGGACCGTTTCCTCCTTTATGCGCATCACCAGCTCGCAGGTTACCCGTTGGCCAAAGGAGATTAGGTGCTGTGTAATGGTCATTTCCAAGGTAGGAATAAGTCGCAATTACCAAAGCATCAATATTCTCGGTTGTTGCCACCTGCTCCTCTGTCAGTACCGCTTGGGGTTCACTGTCTAATTCACCACTTCCGCCGCAAGAAACGACTGATAGCGCAACCAGACTTATTGTTAAAAACTTGCTTATACTATTCATAATTCTTTATCCATTATCCTGTTCGCTTAAAAAGAAAATTCCAGCCCGAGAGTAATTCGGCGGGGTACAGGAAAGACTTCGTTAGGGGTTTCCGGATCTTCACTCAATGTTCCGTCTGGCGTGATAGTCAGTAGGTTCTGTGCTTGTAGGTAGACACGTGCGTCAGAAAGGCCGAAGCTTTCAATGAAATCCAGCGTTGGAGTGTAGCCAACACTAATGTTACGTAGTTTAAGATAGGTTCCCTCTTCCCAGAAGAAGCTGGACTGACGACCTTCTCCGTTGTTATCAATCAGAGTAAGTGCAGGCACATCACTACCTGAATTCTCAGGTGTCCACGCATTTAGTGTTCGGGCGCCATAGTTTGAGCCGATGTTTAGAGAAGTAAAATCAGTGAACAGTCGCCAATTATTTCGGATTTGTCCGCCTTTCACGCCTTGCCAGAACATGTTGAAATCCCAGCTTTTGTACTTAAACGTGAAGTTCATACCGTAGATAAAGTCAGGATCGGTATCCGCAAAGAAGTCCTGGTCGTTTTCATCAATAACACCATTACCATCTAAGTCCTGCCAACGGATACGTCCTGGAGCAGCGCCAGATTGCGTGGCATGCGCTTCAACTTCCTGCTGACTCTGGAAAATTCCGTCAGCAATATATCCATAAACAGAATTTATTGATCGACCTAGTATTGTTTTGTCCTGGCCATTGCCACCAAAAGAATTTACTACGTCTTCCGGCAACTCTGTAACAGTATTTTTGGCAGAAGATATGTTGAAGTTAATATCTACGAGTAACTCATCTTCCAGTAAGTCAGTCTCGATCCATTTCTCATAGCCAAGAACCAGCTCCACCCCTGCATTTTCAATAGTGCCGCCATTGACCCACCTCTGCGCTCCTTCTCCTAGGGTAGCTATCGGTTGAGTCAACGTAAGAATGTCGCGTGTTTCCTTTTCGAACCAGTCAATGCTTCCGTAGACAGTGTTCTCAAAAAGCTCAAAGTCAACTCCTACGTTTATTTGAGTTGAGGTCTCCCATTTAAGATCTGGATTGCCAGTTTGCGCTCGAACAAAGCCAGATGGCAATGTACCACTGTTAGAGCCAGTGATATCATATGCGGTTCCCTCATCTTGCTGGTCAGTGAAAAGTGACTGTGTCGCATATCGGGGAACGTAGGTAGTTACAGTAGCATTGGTTGGAATTTCCTGATTACCGGTTTCGCCCCAACTCCCTCTCAGTTTTAGTGTATTGATGAAATCAATATCAAAAAAATCTTCATTACTAACTACCCAACCTAATGAGGCTGCAGGAAAACTGCCGTACTCATTGGTATCACCGAATCGCGAAGAACCATCTCGGCGAATCGTAAACGATGTGAGATAACGATTGTCATAGTTGTAATCAATACGAGCGAATTGTGAATCAAGAGACCAGGTATCTCCTTCACCTTCAACTCTTACATCCGACGTAGCCTGAGAAAGATAGGCAAATGACCGATCGTCAGAGGCAAAACCGGAGCCGATACCTCTGGATAATTCACGCTCATAATTGATTTGCTCAACACCAGCGAGAAAGTTGAACTTGTGCAGGTCATCGAGTACCAGTTTATAAGTGGCTGTCGCGCCGGTGATAATGCTTTGATCCCAGTCATCTTCTACCGTTAAACGATCTCCACCGCTTAGTGATCCCGCGGTAAATGCGCGAGTAAAGTTACGGAAATAGAACTGACTGTAATCAACGCCAACATTACCCCTAAGCGTTAAGTTCTCGATTGGCGTATACTCCAAAAAGAAGTTTGCCATTACCTTGTTGTAGGTATGACCGTTATCACGATTCTGCTCGATGATTCGAAGCGGGTTATCTCTGTCGGTGATACCGGGCACCGGTCCGCCCCACCCCCCTACATCGTTGTAAACGGGAACAATTGACTGCTGCTCGATTGATAATCCAAGGATTTGTCCTGCTAGATCATTGATGAGATTGGCTTTCTGCTCAGTAATCAAAAATGTCTGGCCTACCTTGACTTTGTCTTCTACAACCTCATGTTCAGAATTGAATCTAAAAGCCAGCCGCTCAAACTTGGAACCATCCACGATCCCTTCGGCTTCAAAATACCCCAAAGAAGTGTAGAAATTTGAAACATCATTCCCGCCGGCCACGGAAAAGTTCATATCCGATATTTTTGACGTTCTAGTAACTTCATCAAACCACCTCGTGTTAGCCGGACTCTGAACGCCTTCCGGGTCAGTATAAGTAGGCAACATGACTGAATATAATTCCGGGTTGTCGAAGTCCTGATTCCAGTCGAAGGTATAAAGCGGGCTCGCGGAGTTTGGATTTGAGCCATCATTGACAGCCGCTTGCCATACTACTGCGCCGCGCTCCAGTGTGTTCAAAGGTTGTAGGTCGTAATCGTATTCTTCAATGCTCTGGTTATAACGAAAGTTGAAATCTAGTCCATCGTGGCCCTTTTTTGTGGTAACAACAATTACACCATTTCCTGAGCGGGCACCGTATATACTTGCAGCTGCTGCATCACGTAAAACCTGCACGTCAGCAATATCGTTACTGTTAATTTCGTGTAAACCAGACTTAGTTGGAATGCCATCAATGATGTAAAGAGGATCATTGTTCCCGAGTGGGCCCAGACCTTGCCCCCGAATTCTTACTGTAGCCGTCGAGTTTGGGTTACCGGTAGTGGTAATCTGAAGACCAGGCACCCTTCCTTGTAGATTCTGCATTATGTTGCCAGCAGGTAAATCAATGACATCTTCAATGTCGACTGTGGCTATTGCACCAGTAAGATCTGTTTTCTCAACTGCACTGTAACCATAAGAAATTTCTATTACTTCTACTTCTTCAGGCGTTCCCGCCTGTCCTGCGTCTGACTCAGTTTCCTGCGCCTGTAACGACGTTGCCATCAGCATCAGTGCGAGTGGAGCTGGCTTTATAACCGTCCTTAACTGACTTGCTAATGGATGCAATTTATAGTCTTTCATATCGCGTCCCGATAGTTGAAGTGGTGTAAAATTATAAAAAACAACGTTGTCTTTTTAGTTTATACTAGTTTAGTAAAGATTGTTCAACAAAAAATTTACAATAATATGCTGACGTAATTCTTGTTAAAGAATGGATAAAGTTTAAGTAGTGCTCTGTCGAGAAATCGATTTTGTAAAGGCTAACAGTACAGGAATTGAATTGGATCGTATTATCCTACGATGGGCTTTAATACTTATACCGCTGAGCTTTTACAATCTAAATAGCTAAAACGCTGTGATAAATGCATGCTTGGAATAAAATGTCCCTGAACAAGCGCATCCTTTTAGTGGGTATAGTTTCCTCCCAATGAAGTAAGGTAAGTATCAAGCTTCACGTTTTCTTTATTGGGAAGGTGGCGCAAGTACGAGCGTAA
>CEUY01056877.1_pt1 | contig 11659 bp, 13 predicted proteins | sample 361481 | NCBI WGS metagenome assembly CEUY01 (sample SAMEA2622737, study PRJEB7988) | marine metagenome | isolation source: saline water (ENVO:00002010), including
TTGGGCCACGGAGCCTCTTACTATTGGACTGGAAAATTAAAATCATCTCAGTTTTTTACTGCTGTTCCTTTTGGCTTAACAGCTCAGGAAATGAATGGATGGCTTCACTATGGAGGAGGTTTAGAGTTATGGGAAGAGGCTTATGCTCCCTTTAACCTTATTCCTTTAGCAGGAGGAAATACTGGCGTCCAGATGGCGGGTTGGTTTAAGAAGGAGATAAACTCTCTTGAAGACATGAGGGGTCTAAAGATGAGGATACCAGGCCTCGCGGGGGAGATTTTTACTAGAGCAGGAGCAGAGGCAGTTCAGCTACCCGGTAATGAAATATTTTTATCATTACAACAAGGCGTTATAGACGCTGCAGAGTGGGTTGGTCCCTACAACGATTTAACTTTTGGTTTACACCAGGTGGCTAAATATTATTATTATCCGGGCTGGCACGAACCAGGGTCTACTCTCGAAATTATAGTTAATAAGGAGGCTTTTGCATCTCTGCCTGCAGACCTTCAGGCTATTGTTAGGTATGCCGCAAGAGCTGTTAACCAAGAGATGTTGGATGAATACACGGCCAGGAACAATCAAGCATTAAGAGAGCTAGTAGACAAACACAACGTTGAGCTAAGAAAACTTCCTGATGACGTTTTAATTAAACTTAGAACGATATCAGCGGAAGTATTACAGGAGTTTATAGAGGGCGACGAGATGGCTGAAAAAATTTATGCTTCTTATAATAAATTTAAAAAAGAAGTTACTGCATATCATGAAATATCAGAGAAGGCATTTATAGAAACAAGGGATTTGGAATGATACAAAACCTTAAAGTCAAAAAACTTGGCTTACAGGATTACAAAAAAACTTGGGCTTCAATGATGAACACAGTCCTTTCAAAGTCAGAAGATGACCAAGATGAAGTTTGGCTCCTAGAGCACCCTCCCGTCTTTACTTTAGGTCTTGGCGGAGAGGATCAGCACATACTTTCTCCTGGGAATATACCTGTTGTTAAGTCAGACAGGGGTGGACAAGCAACCTATCATGGGCCTGGGCAGCTGGTTGTTTATTTTATGTTAAATTTAAAAAGACTCGGCTGGGGGCCCAAAAGGCTAATAAATGAACTGGAAGAATTAATAATAAATCTTTTTAAAGAATACGGAATTAAATCTTCAAGAATGCCAGGAGCGCCTGGAGTTTATATCGACGGAGAGAAGATTGCGTCAATAGGGTTAAAGATTAAACGCGGCTTTAGCTATCATGGAATTAGTTTAAATATAGACATGGACTTAGACCCCTTTTTGAGGATTAACACTTGTGGTTTTGAATCCTTAAAAGTAACCCAACTAAGCAACTTTAGAAAGATAACCTTCCAGGAAGTCCAAACGCGTTTTGAAGCATTGCTTTTAAAAGCTTCACAAGCCTCTATCGCTCCATGAAAGAAAAGCTCATTCCCTCCAAGACTATTAAAGAAGATGGGTCGATAGTAATTAGAAATGGCATTAAAAATAACCCTAATAATCTAGTATCTTCTGGAAGAAAGCCCAAGTGGTTGAAGGTAAATCTTTTGCGAGACAACTCTAATATTAAAGATGTAGCGAAGCTTGTAAAAAGAGAAAACCTAAACACAGTGTGTGAAGAAGCAATGTGCCCAAATATTAATGAATGTTGGAGTCACGGCACAGCAACCTTTATGTTATTGGGCTCTACTTGCACAAGAGCTTGTAAATTTTGTGCTGTAGATACAGGTAATCCAAGGCAGAAGCTTGATAAATCAGAACCAGCAAAAGTAGCCAAATCCGTCAAGTTAATGAACCTGAAATATGTTGTTCTAACTTCTGTTAATAGGGATGACCTTACTGATGGGGGGGCATTGCATTATTCAGACACAGTCAAAAAGATAAAAGAACTTAATAGAGAGGTAATTGTAGAAGCCCTCACTCCTGATTTCTGTGGTTCTGAAGACTCAATTGACCTTCTTTTAGATTCTGGTTTACAAGTTTTTGCACAGAATGTTGAGACAGTGAAAAGGCTTACGAACAAGGTAAGGGATCCTAGAGCAGGCTATTATCAAAGCCTTAAAGTCTTATCATATGCGAAAGAATCTAATCCCCAGATTATCACCAAAACCAGCCTTATGCTGGGGCTTGGAGAAACCGATAATGAAATCCTAGAAACAATGCAAGACATAAGGGAGCATGGAGTAGATGTTTTAACCATGGGACAATATTTACGCCCAACCCTAAACCACCTTCCGGTTAAAAGATGGGTAAATCCAATCAAATTTAAGGAATATAAGATTCTAGCTGAGAAATTAGGTTTTAAAGAGGTTGCCTCTGGTCCCCTTGTTAGATCTTCTTATAGAGCAGATAAGATTGCCCGAATAATAAAGAGTAACTAACTTCCATAAATTGCATTTGGAAGAAAAGTAACTATCTCAGGAAATAGAGCTAGACTGAATAACAGCACTATTTGGATAACAATGAAAGGTATCACTCCTCTATAAATTGCTGTTGTAGGAAGGCTTTCTGGAGCCACACCCCTAAGATAGAATAATGCAAAGCCAAACGGAGGCGTTAGAAATGAAGTTTGTAGATTTATAGCGATCATAATTCCTAGCCAAATAGGATCTATACCCATTGATAAAAGAACAGGACCAACAATTGGAACTACTACGAAAGTTATTTGAATAAAGTCTAAAATAAAACCAAGTAAAAAAATTATAATCATCACTATTAACATAGCACCAAAAATGCCACCAGGCATTTGATCAAAAATACCAGCTACAAGGTCATCTCCTCCAAAGCCCCTAAAAACCAAGGAAAAAATTGATGAACCTATCAATATCATAAAAACCATAGCTGTTATTTCAGTTGTGGTCTCAACCGATTCCGTTAAGTTCTTTTTATTTAAAGTTTTACTACTTGCTGCTAACAGAACAGCCCCCAACCCCCCCACGCCAGCAGCTTCAGTAGGAGTGGCAATGCCAGCCAGTATTGAGCCAAGTACAGAAATTATTAAAACCAATGGCGGCATTAAGGAAGTAAAAATAATTTTCCACTTATTCTCTATTTGTTTTATTTCTTGTTTAGGGGCAATTAAAGGCGAGGAATAAGCCCTTATTAAGACGTAAAGAATATAGGCAATTACAAGAAGCAACCCGGGAATGATAGCGCCCATAAAGAGATCTCCTACTGAAACGGTTTTTCCTGCAAGATTACCCATATCTATCTGTGCTTTTTGGTTTGCACCAGACAGAACGTCACCTAGAAGAACTAAAGCTATCGAGGGTGGAATAATCTGACCAAGAGTACCAGTAGCGCATATAGTTCCTGCAGACAAACTTTGATCATATTTTCTTTCAAGCATTAGGGGCAAAGAAATTAAACCCATGGCAATAACAGTTGCTCCAACTATTCCAGTACTTGCTGCAATCATCATACCAACCAGGATTACTGATATTGCAAGACTTCCTCTGAAGCCGCCCATTACATCAGCCATGTTGCTTAGTAAATTTTCAGCTAGATTAGATTTTTGTAGAAGAACACCCATAAAAACAAACAAAGGAACGGCAACCAAAGCTGAATTTGTCATATCCCCATACAGTCTGTTTGGTATGGCTCCTAAAAATGCAGCATTAAAAGTGTCAGTTAAGACCCCTATCCCAGCAAAAATGATAGCAGTGCCTGCCAAGGAAAAAGCTACAGGAAACCCAGCCAACAAGACCAAGCAAACAGTCACAAACATTATTAGAGGGATGAATTCAGCCACGCCTTATCTCCCCATATGATTTTATGATTTCAGACAGGCTTTGTATTAATAGCAATAGACACAGTGCTATTAGGAGAGATTTTTGTAGATAAACAAAAGGAAGGCCAAGAGGGTCAGGAGAGCTTTCCCATATTCTCCAAGATACTTTAACGTAGCCCCAAGAATAAATAAGAACTAACCAGCACATGGGTTGAAGAAATACAAGATTTCCAATCAAATCCACTAAAGCCTTCTTTCTGGCAGAAAAGTCTCGATAAAAAACATCTACCCTAACATGACTTTGTCTCTTTAAAGCAAAGGCTGCACATAGGAGAAAGAGAGCACCATGAAGATACAAGACAACATCTTGGAGCATCACAGAGCCCATGCTTAACCCATACCTCATGACCACAACAAGGCAAGTGATCAAAACCATGCAGGCTACTAACCAAGAACACAATTTTCCTGTTCTTTCTGAAAAGTTATCTAAAACGTTGCTTATTTTTTGCATGTTTTATTTGTTATTATAACCATCTAGCGAGGTAAAGATGGATTTGAAATTTACAAAAGAAGAACTAGATTTTCAAAATGAAGTAAAAGACTGGATAAAAGAAAATTACCCAGAGGACATGAAGCTTCGTTATATGAACAGTCCGAACGGCCATATAACAAGACAAGAGCACATGAAATGGCAGCAAGCACTTCATGAAAAGGGGTGGGCAGGCATTAATTGGCCAAAAGAGTTTGGAGGAGCAGAGTTTTCAGCTGCACAAAAATATTTATTTAATAAAGAAATGTCAGCCGCCCACGCGCCTTCAGTAGTGGCATTTGGAGAGAAAATGGTTGCCCCAGTAATTATGGCCTTTGGGAATGAAGATCAGAAAAATAAATATTTACCAGACATATTGGCTTCAAAGGTATGGTGGTGCCAGGGATATTCAGAGCCAGGTTCTGGTTCAGATTTAGCTTCTCTAAAAACCAAGGCAGAAGACAAAGGGGATCATTATCTAGTTAATGGTGCTAAAACTTGGACAACTTTGGCTCAATATGCTGATATGATTTTTTGTTTAGTTAGGACAAGTCAAGAAGACATACCCCAAAAGGGTATATCTTTTTTACTAATAGATATGCACTCTCCTGGAATAGAAGTTCAGCCTATTAACACTTTAGACAACACCCCAGTGGGACATCACGAGATTAATACAGTATTTTTTCAGGATGTTAAAGTACCAAAAGAAAACCTGATAGGAGAAGAGGGAAAGGGTTGGACCTATGCCAAATACTTATTAGAGTTTGAACGAGGCAACGGCTATTCGTCTGAGCTCTATTCCCAATTGGGAAGAGTAAGGACAATTGCCAAAAATGCAAGCTTAGGAGAAAAAAGTTTAGCAGAAGATGAAGATTTTTTATCTAAACTATCAGTCCTTGAGATTCAGATAAATACCATGGAGGCAACAGAACTTAGAATTTTAGGTTCCTTATCGGCAGGTCAAAACGTAGGACCAGAATCCTCTCTTTTGAAGACAAGAGGAACAGAAATAGGCCAAGAGATTACTGAGTTGGCAGTAGAGGTGGTTGATTATTATGCTCTACCTTTTAATAATCCTGGACCAGAATCAGGACACAACGAACCCCCTATAGGTAGCGCTTTTGCTAACTATTCAGCACCCAGGTATTTCAATAATAGAAAAACAACCATATATGCAGGCTCAAATGAAATTCAAAGAAACATAATGGCTAAATTAGTATTAGGACTCACATGATTATTCTTTTATCCCCAGCAAAAACACTCGACTATGAGACTCCTGTTCCCCTCCAGACTCATAGTATTTCCGGGCACTTAGGGCAATCAGAAGAATTAATAAAAGAATTAAGAAAAAAAGACCCTCACGACCTATCAAAGTTGATGGGGCTTAGCGAAAAACTGGCCAACCTCAACTTTGAAAGAAATATGAATTGGCAACGACCAACTGCACTTTCTGAGGAGGCCAGGCAAGCTATATTTGCTTTTAAAGGAGATGTATATACAGGACTCTCTGTTTATAGTCTTAAAAAAGCAGACATTAAGTTTTTAAACAAGCATGTGAGAATACTTTCTGGTTTGTATGGAATATTAAAACCCTTGGACCTTATGTCTCCTTATAGGTTAGAAATGGGAACGAAATTAAAAAACTCCAAAGGAAAAGATTTATATGATTTTTGGGGGTCAGATATAACTGAATCTATTAATAAATCTATTTCATCTCATAAGAACAAAACAATTTTGAACTTAGCCTCTGTGGAATATTTTTCTTCAGTTAAGCAACAGGCTTTAGATGGCAAAGTTGTAAGCCCTGTTTTTAAAGATTATAAGAATGGCAAGTATAAGATCATCAGTTTCTTTGCAAAAAAAGCTAGAGGACTAATGACAAGGTATGTTGTAGAGAATCAAGTCGATTCTCCAAAAAATATTTCTGGTTTTAACTATGATGGTTATAAATACTCTAAGCAAGAATCTACAGATCAGAATCCTGTTTTTCTTAGAAAAAACTAAGAAATTATTTCGCCGTCTAAATATCTTTTTCTAGGAAGCATATCCTCAAATTCAGGATCTTTTTTCTCAGCTTTTGCTTTAAAAGCGGCTGACATCTCATCTCCAATACCCATAGCATTATTCCAAAGGGCAATGTGGTTAAGGGATTCTTCTGTAGTGTGATCTCTTCCATAGTTTAAAGACTCTTTAGTTCCTGCTATAGCGAGAGGCCCTTTAGAGGCAATTTCTTTAGCTACCTCCATTACGCCTTTCATCATCTCTTCTTTTGTTTCAAAAATTTGATTAACCAGACCGTGTTTAAGTGCCTCTTCTGGCAAAAACCTTCTTCCTGTGTAAGCCAGCTCTCTGACAATTCCTTCAGGCACAAGTCTTGGTATTCTTTGAAGGGTTCCTACGTCTGCTGCCATCCCTATATTTATCTCTTGTATACAGAAGAAAGCATCTTTGGTGCAATATCTAAGATCGGTAGCAGTTGCCATATCAACACCACCCCCAATGCAAGCACCTTGAATAGCAGAGATCACAGGCATCCTGGCTTTTTCCAAGCAAGATATAGTATGTTGTAGATCTAAAGTTACTCTATAGGCTAATTCGCTTTTCATTCCTTTATGAGCATTTGGAGAAGAGTCTGAAGGGCCAAAATTCGCTAGGTCCATGCCGGCGCAAAAATGCTTTCCCTCTCCTGATAAAACTATCACCCTTGCAGAGGCATTATCTGAAATATTTTCAATCAGATGGGGCAATTCAGACCAGAAAGCTTTATTCATAGAATTAAACTCATCTGGTCTGCACATAGAAATATGTGCAATTTTTTTGTCTATACTGTACTCAAAACAACTATATTTCATTTAGCTCTCCTTATTGTCTGTTTCTAGCAAAGACTTTATCTCTTCTGCCTTTGCTTCTAATTCGTCTGTAAGTTCAAAGGCTTTATGGTGAGAAAGAACTGTTTTCCTATTTCTTCCTAACAAAGTCAACCCCTTTTGCAGTTCTTCAATTTTATTTATAATTTTCTCTTTCGAATTCATATAAAAACCTTCCGTACCCTAAATAAGTGGGTTATTGTAAACAAAAAAAATAACTTAAACGAAACAAAATATTAATGGACTCTAGCTTACTAGAAGATCTTTCTGTCAAAGTAATAGAAATAGCCAATATTGCCTCTAATGGCATAATGGATATTTATCAAAAAAATATTATAGATACATCTCTTAAAGAGGATGGTTCTGATGTAACTGAAGCAGACCTCTTGTCTAATAATCTTATAAGCAAAGGGCTAGCTGACCTTAACCTTAACTTCCCCATTCTTTCTGAAGAGGGCCATAAAAAAGAAAAAAGCTTTGAAGAAGTGTTCTGGTTAGTTGATCCATTAGACGGGACTAGAGAGTTTTTAAATAAAAACGGTGAATTTACAGTAAATATAGCTCTTATAGAAAAAGGAAGACCTATACTGGGAGTAATAACAGCCCCTGCATTAAAAAAAACTTATCTGGGAATATTAGAAAAAGGCTCATACAAAATAGAAGACGGAGTCACCAAGCCACTAATTGCTAAAAAAAATACAGGAGACCACATAAAAGTAGTTAGTTCCAGAAGCCATACGGGAGATAAAGAGAAAAGCTTCATAAGCAAAGTTTCCAAATCATTTAAAAAAGTAGAATCCCTTAAAGCTGGAAGCTCATTGAAGCTCTGTATGGTCGCTGAAGGCGAAGCTGATATTTATTGCCGCTTTGGTCCCACTTATCAGTGGGATATAGCTTCTGGTCAGGCTGTTGTTGAGCACTCTGGGGGATGTGTAATAGATTCAGACTTTAATAAATTAAGCTATTCCTTTAAATCTGATAAAAAAAACCCAAGTTTTTTTTGTCTTGCTGAACTATCAGAAAAATGGAAAAAGCTAATATCTAAGAGTTGAATTATAAAGAAAGACAGGGTGGAATATTTAATAGCTTCTAAGTTTATGTTTTTCTTATATTTATGACAAATTTGCATACTTAGGACTTAAAAATGTAGAATTCGCGGAATCTAATGTCTGAAAAGAAGAAAAAGAAGAATAAAAAGGCGGGTACTTCGTTACAGGAAATTAATATTTCCTCGCCCGGAAGTAACCTCCAATCATATATAAGTTCTGTCCATGGGATAGGGATTCTCTCTGCTGAGGAAGAAAAAAAGTTAGCAGAAGACCTTTATTACAGAGATGATCTTGAAGCAGCAAGAAAGCTGGTTTTAGCTCACCTTAGATTTGTAGTACATATAGCTAAAACCTACTCTGGATACGGCCTTTCAGAAGCAGATTTAATTCAAGAGGGTAATATTGGCTTGATGAAGGCGGTTAGGAGGTTTAATCCAGAGGTTGGAGTAAGGCTAGTTTCTTTTGCTGTTCATTGGATAAAAGCAGAAATGCACGAATATATTTTGCGTAACTGGAAAATTGTAAAAATTGCCACAACAAAAGCACAAAGAAAACTCTTTTTTAATTTAAGGAGTAAAAAGAAGGGCTTGTCTTGGCTTACTGATGCCGAGGTAGAGGCAATATCTAAAGACCTTAATGTTAAACCCTCAGATGTAAAAGAGATGGAAAAGAGATTAAGCGGCTTAGACTTATCTTTTGATCCTATTAGCCTTCAAGAGGGAGATGAGGATACTTTAGCCCCAGAACAATATTTACAAGATTCTGATGCAAACCCAGCTGATATAGTTGAAAAAGAATCTCTTTCAGAATTTAACTCTTCTCAGCTACATGAAGCATTACAAAACCTGGATGACAGGAGCAGAGATATAATCCAAGACAGATGGCTTTCTGAGGGTAAATATACACTCATAGAGTTAGCAGAAAAATATGACATTTCCGCTGAGAGGGTTAGACAAATAGAACAAAACGCCATGAATAAAATAAGGCGGTCTATTAGGATCAATTAATTTTCCTTGTCAAAGAACATCACTAAAAAGGCACCCCCAAGAAGCTATGTTATTAGAAACGGGAGAGTTACAGCTTCTCAAAAAAAAAGTATAAAAGAAAATTGGTCAGAGTTTGGGGTTGACCCAAAAAAGACAGCATTTAAAGAGATTTTTCCTAACAACAGCAGAATTATCGTTGAGGTGGGCTTTGGCTCAGGAGAAAATCTTCTTCATTTATCTGAAGACCAAAACAGTCTCCATTTTTTAGGAATAGAAGTTTATACCTCGGGAATAGGAGCCTTAATTAGAAGAGCCAAGAAGAGGGGAGTGCTTAACCTGAAAGTAATAAATCATGACGCTAGAAACCTGTTCAACAATTTTATTGCAAAAGAGTCTTTAGAAGCGGTTCTTATTTTCCACCCTGACCCTTGGCCCAAAAGAAAGCACAACAAAAGACGCCTTGTAAATGATTTATTTATAAAGAATATTCATAAGACCCTCAAAAGAGGGGGTTTTTTATATTTTAAGACCGACTCTCTAGATTACTTCAAAAAAGTTAATCTCAAATTAAATAACGTTCAGGGCTTGAAGAAAATTAAGATTGAAGAATTACCAATTTTCTTACAATCTATTCCCAAATCAAAATACGAATCTAAAGCTATAACAAACAAAAATCAGGTTAACTATCTGACCTATACTAAAAGCTAACTTAGCTTATCCTGCCTAATTTTTTTATCATTTGTTGGAAAGCAATAGCTCTATGGCTAATTGTATTTTTTTCTTTATTTGAGATTTCTGCCATACACAATCCCAAATCAGGTAAAAAAAAGACAGGGTCATAACCAAATCCATTCTTACCTTTTTGTTCGGTAGTAATTAAACCCTCTAAGATGCCTTCAGAAAATAACGGCTCAGAACCCTTTTCTAAAATGCACGCCATTGAACACTTAAACCTTGCACTTCTATTGCTTGTGTTTTTTAGATTTTTAAGCAGCTTGTTAATATTTGCAGTATCAGTTGCTCTTTTTGAGTACCTTGAAGAGAAGATACCCGGATCACCACCCAAAGCATCAACTTCAAGCCCAGAGTCATCAGCAATTACATTAGTTCCAATTAAATCAAATATATGTTGGGCTTTTATCAAAGCATTTTCTTGGTAAGTAAGGCCAGTTTCTTTAGGAAAGATAATTTTATCTGGAACTGTTTCGATGTTTAGTTCAGTATTTTTAGCAAGGTTCCTTAATTCCTTAATTTTTCCTTCATTTTTTGTTGCAAAGGTTACTCTCATAAATTATTTACAGATTCTATATACTCCAGAAGAACTCAATAAATTTGGCCCAAAAGAAAGGTAAGGTCTTATTTTTCCAGATGAATTCATAAATAATTTTTCTTCTATAGTTATATCTAATTCCTTACAAAGGAATTCAAAATCTTTTAGTGTACACAAATGGATATTGTCACTGCTATACCAGCTTTCTTGCGTACTAACGGTTTTAGGCATCTGTCCTTTCATTAGAAGATCTACTCTCCTTTTCCAATGTCCAAAATTTGGCACAGTAACTATACATTTTTTACCTATTCGGGTTACTTCTTCTAGCGCTAAAAGAGGGTTGTTTAAGGTTTGAATAGTTTGACTCATGAGCACAATGTCAAAACTATTGTTTGAAATTGCATCCAGACCTTCATCAATATCATGCTCTATAACATTTACCCCTTTTTCAATGCACTTTTGAATGTTGTTTGCGTTTATCTCCACCCCCAGCCCTTGAATATTTTTTTCCTTTTGTAAACTAGACAAGATTTTCCCATCACCACAGCCCAAATCTAGGACAGTAGATTTACTTGAAATCCAGTCATTAAAAATCGATTCTATGTTCATCTTTAATTATCTAAAAAAGCATTTATAGCCTTTGTGTATCTTTCTTCGGGGAAAAGAAAAGAGTCATGTCCGTGGCTTGATTTTATCTCAATATAACTAGCGTTCTTTTTAGCGCTAATTAAAGCATTAACAATTTCTTTAGACCTTGCTGGCGAGAATCGCCAGTCAGTAGAAAAAGAAACTACCAACAATTTAGCTTTTATTGAGGCGAAGGTTTTAACTAAATCCCCTTGAAATTCTGAAGCTGGATCAAAATAATCCAAGAGTTTAGTCATTATCAAATAAGTATTGGCATCAAAAGTTTCTGAAAATACATCTCCCTGATGCCTTAAATAACTCTCAACTTCAAATTCCGCATCAAAACCAAAATTTAATTTTCCCTTTTTAAGGTCTCTACCAAACTTATCTCTCATAGCTTCATCAGAAAGGTAAGTGATATGACCAACCATCCTGGCTAGTCTTAACCCCCTTTTAGGTATTTTATTGTTTTCTAGATATAACCCGTTTTGAAATTCAGGGTCAGAAATAATAGCTTGTCGAGCGACTTCATTAAAAGCAATGTTCTGGGCACTTAGTCTAGCAGCCGCAGCTATTACTCCAGCTCTTTTAAT
>CEUY01206194.1_pt1 | contig 11659 bp, 8 predicted proteins | sample 361481 | NCBI WGS metagenome assembly CEUY01 (sample SAMEA2622737, study PRJEB7988) | marine metagenome | isolation source: saline water (ENVO:00002010), including
AATAACATACTCCCCCCATATAAAACAAAAGCTTTTATCGCCTATTCTAAAACACATATGTATGTTGGGTTTAATGCTGAAGCACCTAAAGATCAATTAAGAAGTGCGATTCGAAACAGAGACCAGGTGTTTCAAGATGATCGTGTAGCAGTATGTATTGATACTTTTCGTGATGGTAGATATATGATTTGTCTAGGAAGTAATGCTAATAATATTCAATTTGATTTAAAGTTTGCAACTGATGATATTGACACGACGTATGATGTAAATTTTGAAAATAAAACTCAATTAACTGATACGGGATATGATGTAGAATTGAAAATCCCATTCTCCGCATATCAATTTAAAAATGAGTCAGAATTAATATGGAAAATTGCTTTTTTTAGAACAAGCTTTACAAATGGAAAAGAAAGTTTAAGTCAAAACTATGCTATTGATAGAAATAATCCTTGTTTTGCTTGTCAAGTTAAAACTGAAGTAAAATTTAATGATATTGAGCCAGAACTGAGGTTTAATATTATACCTTACATTTATAGTGGAATTCAAGGTCAAAAAAATCAAAATTCAATTCAATTTGGAGAACCAGAATTTAATATTGGAATAAGTGGAAGGACAGACTTAAGCTATTCAACTTCTATAGAATATACTATTAACCCAGATTTTTCTCAAGTAGAAGCAGATGTTTCTCAAATTGATGTAAATGCTACTTTCGCTCTTTTCTACCCTGAGCGAAGACCTTATTTTAATGAAGGAGCTGATTTAGTTAATTCTGAACTTAGCACAGTTTACACAAGAATGATAAATCAACCAATACTCTCTACAAAATTGATTCATCAAGATAAAAAACAGCGAATATATTGGTTAGCTGCATATGACACAAAAACAGCATATATAATTGGAGGAGAAAACCAATCATATAGTGGGGAGGGTAATGAGAACTTTTCAAATATATTAAGGTATCAAAGAAATTATGATAAAGGATCAAATATTGGTGCTTTAATTACAAATAGAATTTTAAAAGATGGTGGGAATGATCACACTCTGGGTTTATCTGGCCGTCATCAATTTCTAGAATCATATACTCTAAATTTTGAATTAAATAAAAGTATTACTAATGAGCCTGATAATGATTGGATTAATGAAGAGGGGTTTATTAAAAATAGATCATTAAAGTTAGATGGTGAGTCTTATAGTGGAGATGCTTTTCTGTTTAACTTTAGAAGAACTACGGTAAACTGGGAATCAGCTATTGGTTATGAACAACTATCACCGCTTTATAGGACACCTCTTGGATTTGCTATTCAGAATGCTTCCAAAAACATATACTTCAATCAAAATTATATTTATTATGGTGAGAATTTCATTCAAAATGCTAGACTGGGAGCATATTTTGACTGGCAATTCAATTATTTTAATGTTCAAAAAAATGGAGGAATTGGGTTTGAAGCTGAATTGGTAATGCAGAATAATTTAGAAACTGCATTCGAATTTGGATATCAATTTAATAATGAATTTGAAGGTTTTAATGCAAAAGATTTGAATTTTGTAGACTGGTCATTAGATTATAATCCATCTGAAAAAATTAGATTAAGATTTGGAATTGAAATAGGTGAGGAAATTGGATTTAATTTAGATGAATTGGCTTTAGGAGATAAATTAAATTTCAGAACATTTAATTCCTTTCAATTATCAGATAAATTTAGAATTAGTCCAATTTTAAGATATAATGAGTTAAGAAATAAGGTGGATGGATCATTGTATTATAAAGGATATATAACTAGAATTAATTTAAATTACCAGTTTAATAGAGACTTTTCAGTTAGGTTAATTGCAGAATATGATGATTTTGATAAAACCATTTTTTCTCAACCATTAATTAAATGGAATCCTAACCCATTCACTTTGTTTTATGTTGGAGGAAATATCGGTTACAGTAGAGTTGAGACTAATAAAAGATATACTTCTGAATCAGCACAGTTTTATTTTAAATTTCAATATTTAATTGGAAATTAGACTTTTAGACCATTAATATATCGTTCAGCATCTAAAGCAGCCATACAGCCTGTTCCAGCGGCAGTTACTGCCTGTCTATAATCTTTATCCTGCACATCCCCAGAAGCAAAAACGCCCGGCATATTGGTTTTAGTAGTTTTAGATTTAGTTATTATATATCCAAAGTTGTCCATTTCTAATTGCTCTTTAAAAATATCTGTATTTGGTTTATGGCCTATTGCAATAAAAAGACCATTTATTGATATTTCTTCTTTTTTACCAGTTTTGTTATTGATAATTCTAATTCCTTCAACTACTTGATCTCCTATAACCTCATCTATTTCAGTAAAATATCTTAGATAAATATTATTGGCTTTATTTACTCTGTGTTGCATTGCTTTAGAGGCTCTCATTTCACCTTTTCTTACAAGCATTGTAACTTTATTACAAATATTTGCCAAATATGTTGCTTCCTCTGCGGCTGTATCTCCTCCGCCAACAATTGCTACATCTTGTCCTTTATAAAAAAAACCATCACAAACAGCACATGCAGAAACACCACCTCCAATAAGACGTTGTTCACTTTCTATTCCTAGATATTTTGCAGTAGCTCCAGTACTAATTATAATTGTTTGGGCTTTTAATTCCGTTCCATCATCGACCCAAGCTTTATGTATACCTCCAACTTTGTTTGATAATTCAACTTTATTTATATGTCCAATTCTTACATCAGTACCAAATCTTTCTGCCTGCTTTTGAAGTTCTTGCATCATTTCAGGACCGTTTACCCCATCTGGATATCCAGGAAAATTATCAACATCAGTAGTTGTGGTAAGTTGTCCACCTGGTTCCAAGCCAGTATAAACAATTGGTTTTAAATCAGCTCTTGCAGCATATATTGCTGCTGTATATCCGGCTGGTCCACTCCCAATAATTAAATTTTTTATAATTTCCATTACTTGTAAAGTCAATTTATAAATGTTTTCAAATGTAAAATATAATGTTAAGCAAATGGAGTGTTTGTAATAACTATTATCTATCTGTTAATAAATTAATATTAATCAATATTTAAAATATTATAAGTGTAGGTTGCAAGTAGAGTCATTTTTGTTTGATTTTTATTCACTCTATAACTTTCTCTTTTAAAGTGAAAAACAAGTTCAGATTTGTAGTTAAAATCTGTTGTGTAAATTAAACTAATTCTATCATTATGATTAACCTCAGTAGCGATTAAAAGAAAAGACTTCGTGTCAAAATAAAATTTCCATTTATCATTACTCATTTTATAATCAACTTTTATGACATAAGCCTCCTTATTATTTGGCAAATTTTTCTTTCCATTATAACTAATTATAGCTTGAGTATCTTTTAATTTAATTGGTTGCCAAAAAACATAAAAAGCTGCATCCAATACTGATTTAGCCTTAATTATCTCCTCATTATTAATTATGGTTTTGCCATCTTGAAATACTTCAATACCATTTCCATTAGTTCGTAAAGTTTTGCCATTTGAAACAATTGTTGTTAAAAAAGGGTAAAATTCGTGTGTTATTTCTTGTATTATTTTAGATTTAATATCTCCTGTTTTAGTATAGCTAATTGTTGTTTTAAGATATTTAATCTGATTTATTTTTTTCCAATTTTCTTCACCACCATGAGCCAATAAAGATTTTTCAAGAATGTAATCAGCAGTTATGTTTTGAGAAAAAACTTTAATAAAAAAGATTAAGTAAAAAAATATAAATAACTTAATTGTAAAGTGATTTTTCATTTTAATTGTAAATTGGAAAGTTAATCAATTTTTGAGATGATAAGATTTGTATTAATAATTATAATTACCTTATTAATTCCATTTAAGTCCCTAGCTCAATCTATATTAAAAGATAATGATGAGAAATCTATCATTGGTGTTTTGAAAGCTCAGCAAAATGCATGGAATGAAGGAAACATAGAGGAATTTATGAAAGGCTATATCAAATCTAAGAATCTTGTCTTTAATAGTTCAACAGGACCTCATTTTGGATGGCTTTCAGTAAGAGATAGGTATAAATGGCGATACCCAACTAAGGAAAGAATGGGAAAATTAACTTTTAAAGTTCAAAAAATATCTAGTGTTTCAGAAAATGTGGCTCAATTATTAGGAAAGTTTAATTTATTTTTTCCTAGTAAATGTTTCAAAATATTTAAAAATTTTAAAAACTGTGAAGATCAAGAAATTAATGGATTTTTTACTTTATTATGGGTGAAAACTGAAAATGGTTGGTTAATTTTGAGCGATCACACTTCAAGAGCAGATTAATTATGTTTACAAAAGAACGTATTGGGCTTATTTTAGGACCACTTACTTTTATTTTAATACAATTTATACCTATTTATGATTTAAGCCCTGAAGGAAAAAACGTTTTAGCCACTGCAGTATGGATGGCTATTTGGTGGGTTTTAGAATCAGTAGATATTGCTGTAACAGCTTTATTACCTATAGTTTTGTTCCCTTTAACCGAATCTCTTTCAATTGCAGAAACAACATCTCAATATGGACACAACTTGGTTTTTCTTTATTTGGGTGGATTTATAATTGCTATAGCTATAGAGAGGTGGAACTTGCATAAACGAATTGCCTTAAACATAATATCAGCAATGGGAACTAAAATTGACCTTATTATTTTAGGGTTTATGATTTCTACAGCAATCCTTTCAATGTTTATTTCCAATACAGCCACAACAGTTATGATGTTACCAATTGCTATTGCGATTATCAAGCAACTTGATGACAATCCATCAACAATAATAAATGAAAATAAAGAATTTGGTAAAGCTCTTTTATTAGCTGTAGCATATAGTGCCTCTATTGGAGGTATTGCAACTTTATTTGGAACCCCACCTAATATGGTATTAAAAGGAATTGTAGAGACAAATTTTGGATATAAAATCACTTTCATAGATTGGTTAATGGTTGGTTTTCCAATTTCAGTCATTCTTCTTTTTTTGTGTTGGATTTATATGACACGAAAAGCTTATAATTTTGCTGGAAGGGACTTTTCACTAGGTAAAAATGAAATTACTAGTTTAAAACAAGGTTTAGGAAAAATTTCTGTTGAAGAAAAAAGGGTGGCAATTATTTTTATTTTAACAGCATTATGTTGGATTTTTAGATCAAAATTAGAACTTATATTACCAGGAATTGATGATACTGTTATTGCTATTACTTTTGGATTAGTTCTCTTTATTGTTCCAACAAAGAATAGACAAAGAGCACTTATTACATGGAGAGAAGCAGTTACCCTTCCTTGGGGAGTAATAATATTATTTGGAGGAGGCATGGCATTAGCAAAGGGATTTGTTGATTCAGGATTATCGAATTGGTTTGGAAATAATCTATCAGCACTCCAAGGATTACCAGTAATATTAATTATTTTAAGCATTGTTGCAGCTGTCAATTTTCTTACTGAAATGACTTCAAATCTAGCTACAACAGCCATGTTACTTCCTGTTCTGGCCGCTTTGGGATTGCAAATGAATATTGATCCTTTGATATTAATGATTGGTGCAACTATAGCTGCCTCCTGTGCTTTTATGCTTCCTGTAGCTACTCCTCCAAATGCAATTGTTTTTGGAGCAGGTTATTTGCGTATTCCTGATATGGTGGAAAAAGGATTCAGAATGAATTTTATCTCAATAATTATAATTACTGCAATGGTTTACTTCCTTGTTCCTGCTCTTTTGACTTTTTCTATAGAGGGATAATTAAAATATAATACGTCCAGGGTTAAGAATGTTTTTTGGATCAAATAATTTTTTTAATTGTTCCATTAATTTAATTTCTTCCTTGGATCTGGTAGTATACAAATATGCTTTTTTATCTAAACCTATTCCATGTTCAGCAGATAAAGAACCTTTGAATTTTTTAAGAGGAGCATAAACAATTGAATTAATTAAATCTATTAGTTTAGGTGTGTTCTTATCTCTTCCAATTATAAAATGAATATTACCATCTGCTATATGGCCAAAAGGAAAAATAGTTTTCACCTCATTAAGCTTATTAAGCTCTTTGGTAATAGAGTCAATAATTTCTCCAATTTTTGGAATAGGTAGACTTATATCAAAATGTTGATCAAATTTTGCTTTAGATGCTAAGATTGAAATATCTTCCCTTATTTGCCAAATTTGCTTTAATTCCTTATCAGAGTTTGCCATTACAGCATCAATTATTAGTCCTCTTTTTAGTGATTCCTCAATTCGATTTTCCAATAAATCATAATCTTGCTTTGGTTGACTACCTAGACTTTCAATAAATACATAATATTCATAATTATTAGACAATGGCTTTATTAATTCAGAAGATTCAGTCATTGCATTATATGTGCTTTTCCAAATTAACTCAAAACCACTTAGATTTCCTCCTAGCTCTGATTCTAAAAATTTTAATAAATCAACAACAAGTTCATAAGAATTAACACCTACAATTGCAGAGCAGCGACTTTTTGGTGCTTCCTGCAATCGAAGAACAACTTTTGTTACAATTCCTAATGTTCCCTCACTTCCAATAAAAAGTTGTTTCAAGTCATATCCTGAATTGTCTTTAATAATTTTTTTAAGAGATGAAATTATTGTTCCATCAGGGAGAACAACTTCTATACCCAAAACCATTTGCCTAGTCATTCCAAATCGAAAAACACGGAGTCCACCAGCATTTGAAGAGACAGCTCCTCCAATTTGAGCGGATCCTCTAGCACCAAAATTCAATGGTAATAAAAGGTTTTTTTCTGCAGCTGCATTAATAAGAGTTTCTAATATAACTCCAGCTTGTGTAGTAATGGTTCTACTTTTATCATCTACCTCTTCAATTTTATTCATTTTTTCCAATGATATAACTAATTGATTTTTTTTTGTTTCTGTTCCACCAACTAAATTTGTTAATCCACCATGTACTATAATTTCTTGGTTGTTTTTATTACATATTTTTATAATATCACTTACTTCTTTTGTTGTTTCAGGAAAAGTTACAGCAATTGCTTGAAGAGGTTGATCAGTTTTCCAAATATGTGAGAATCTATTTAGAATCTGATCTTTTATAAGAAGTTGATTGTCTTTTAAAATTGATTTTAATTCAACAATTAGTTTTTTGTTCACCATATTGATTCTTTAATTAAGCTAATCAAATGCACCATTAAGTTAAATTTTTTTTAATTTAGCCTCCAATTATTATTTAATTGAAAAGGGAAAATACACTTTTTAGAATTATTATTTCATCAATACTTGCCATAGTTTTGATGATTCCAATTTTTGTTGCTTTACATAAAAGTCTGAATAATCACGAACATATAGTTTGCAGTGAAAGTTTAGCTCATTTTCATCAGGATAATAATTCTTGTGTATTGTGCGAATTTAATTTTTCAAATTTTGATTTAGATATAAATTCAAATTATTCAACATTAAATAAAATCCCATTACATAAATCCTTTTTAAACTATTCGGTTAGTTTTTTCAATTCATCCATACCAAATTTTGATTTAAGAGGCCCTCCAAGTTATAGTTAATTAACTCATCTTGTATAATAACTATAATATTTTGTGCAGTCTGTAAAGATTAGCATTTATAATTGTTTAACTTAAAAAATTTAAAAATGAAAAAAAATATATTTATTTCAACCTTATTAATATTAACAGTTTTATCCTGCTCAAAGGATGATGATCACCCAGAACATGTACATGAACATGAACTAATAACTACAATGACCATAACATTAACACCATCTGATGGATTTACTGGTGATACTATAACTCTACAAATGCAAGATTTAGATGGAGATGGTCCAAATGCACCAACTAAATCTGTCTCAGGAAATTTATTATCTGGAGTTTTTTATGATGGCGCTGTTGTTTTACTTAATGAATCTGAATCACCTGCTGAAAATATTACTTCAGAGATTGAGGAGGAAGATGAAGAACACCAGTTTTTTATTACTCCAGGAGGAGGACTTATTGAAAATGTAGGAATAGAGTATATTAACCTTGACTCAAATGGAAATATTCTTGGAACGCAATTTCAAATAAATACTTTTGATTCTAGTAGTGGCACACTTACCTTTACATTAAGACATGAACCCACAAAACCAAATACTGGTCTTGCAGATGCTGGTGGTGCAACAGATGTTGAAGCTACATTTAATGTTACTATTGAATAAAGGTAGATATCTTTAATTAATAATATAAAAAAGGTAACAAAATGATTTGTTGCCTTTTTTACTAATTATAATAGGAATTATATTAAAATTAATATGATCAGATATATTTATTTTATATTTTGTTTTAACTGTATAATTGTTTATGCTCAGAATTGCAACAATACCCTTTCTGGTAAAGTAGTGGATTTTCATGATGGAACAGAACTTGAACGAGCAATTATAATTGTTAAAGGAACAAATAAAGAAATAATAACTGATTTTAATGGGTCTTTTAGCATTTCTAATCTATGTAATGAATCTTATATTCTTGAAATATCACATCCACAATGTAAAACTAAAGAGTTAAAGATTAAAGTTTTTGAAAATATTAATAAAACCATAAGACTAGAACATCATGTTGAAGAACTAAATGAAATTATTATATATGGCAATTCTTTTAATGAAAAGTCTAAAACATTAATTGAAAATAAAATTTCAAGTGAAACATTAGAAAATTATATTGGCGCAACTTTAGGTGATGTATTAAATAATTTATCAGGAGTATCCTCTCTTAATTCTGGAAATTCAGTAGTAAAGCCAATTATCAATGGATTACATAGTAGTCGTGTTGTAATTATAAATAATGGGGTTAGAATGGAAGATCAAGAATGGGGGGCAGAACACGCGCCAAATATTGACATTAATTCAATTGATAATATTACCTTAATAAAAGGTGCAGGTGCTTTGCAGTATAGTGGAAATGCTTTGGGTGGTGTTATAGTTGCCGAAGCACCAGATTTTAAATTAAAAGACAGTCTGTATGGTAAAACAATTATTAGAGCAGCTACTAATGGACAAGGAGCTACAACTACATCTAAATTAACCAAAACACAAACAAATGGATTATATTCATCAGCTCAGCTAACTTTTAAGCGTTTTGGAGATTTCAAAGCACCAAATTATGTGTTAACCAATACTGGAGTTTTAGAGCGTAATGCATCTTTTAGGTTAGGTCTAAATCGATATAATTATGGTTTAGAACTATATTATTCAATTTTTAAAAATGAGATAGGAATTTTAAAAGCATCACATATTCATACTGCACGGGATCAACTTAGTTCAATAAATAGTGAAATTCCTTTAATAATAAATGATTTTAGTTATAAAATTAATTCCCCAAAACAAGACGTTACTCATCATATATTAAGGTTTAAGTGGTTTAAACGTTTTGAAGGTTTAGGTAAATTAAGTCTGCAATATGACTTTCAGCGAAATAATCGCTTGGAATATGACGTTAGAATAGGAGTATATAAGAATATACCTTCAACTGATTTAAAACTTGAAACTCATAGTATAATGGTTGATTTAGATACTCAATTTAACAATTCAATAAAATTTAAAACAGGTATAATAGGAAGATTTCAAGATAATTTTGCATCCCCGAAAACTGGTGTTAGAAGAATTATACCTGACTATGATAAATATGATCTAGGAATATATACAATAGCAGACTTTAGAGTTAATGATAAATTACTTTTTGAGGTTGGAAGTCGTTTTGATTACTCATATATGGATGTTTTTAAGTTTTATAGGAAATCTTTTTGGAACTCTCGTGGCTATCAAGACATTTTTCCTGAAATTATAGTAGAAGAAGAATTTAATAATCAAATTTTAACAAACCCAAAATTCACTTTTTATAATTTTTCTACAACATTTGGTTCTAGATATACCTTTGATGAATCTAGGTCAATATTATTTAATTATTCAATTGCTTCAAGAATTCCTAATCCCTCTGAATTATTTAGCGAAGGGTTACATCATGCTTCTGCTCGCTTTGAAATTGGTGATCTAAGATTTAATTCTGAGGTAGGGCATAAGATTGCTTTGACATTTAAGCTTCAAAATAAAAATCTTAATTTATCAATTAATCCATATATAAATACAATCAAGGATTTTATATTGATTGAACCTACCCAAATCCAACAAACTATAAGGGGAAATTTTCAAGTTTGGGAATACAGACAAACTAATGCTCAGTTATTTGGGTTAGATATTGATGCTTCTTTTGCTTTAAACGAAAACGTGTTTTTAGATAATCAATTTTCATTTATAAAGGGAAATGATCTTATTAAAAATGAACCTTTGATAAGTATACCTCCAGTAAATATAAATAACGAGATTGTTTATCAAAACCCAAACCTTAATAATCTAAGGTTAGCATTAAAAAGTGAATATGTTTTTCGCCAAAATGAATACCCTGATAATAATTTTGAAGTTTTTGAAGCAGTATCTCAAACTACGGAACTTGTTGATGTAAGCACTCCTCCTAATGCATATCATTTGTTTAATTTTAATTCAAGTATAAATATTAAAGTGGAAAAAAACTATAGGTTAGATTTGAATTTTGACATAAACAATTTATTAAATAAACAATATCGAAATTATCTTAATCGTCTACGTTATTATGCTCATGATTTGGGAAGAAATATTATTTTAGGTTTTAAATATAATTATTAAAATACTAGTAAGAGAAACATCAATATCTAGCCTAAATTAATTTACTATTAGCTACTCTGTGCCAGCTACAGCTTTTAATTCTGCCTCAAGTTGCCAGTATTCAGGTATATCAGTACAATTATCATAACGATAAGCTAATTTGACAACACCTTCCTTATTAATTATAAATTCCCCAGGGAGCAGCCATGGGTTATCTACTAAAGCACGTTGAGTACCTAGTCTTTCCTTAAGTAGTTTCTTCCCTATGCCATAATCAATATTAGCAGTTCCTAAAATTTGCGGACCATTTCCATCTAATAAATCATAAGCTCTATAGGCTTCATAGTTAGGATCACTCAACAAGATTCCTCTAAGACCTTGTTCTTCCATATAAAACGAAGCCCTTTCTGGTTCTGCTTGGGTTATAATTACAACTTGAACTCCCATTTCAATTATCTTATCATAATTTTTATTAAGCTCCTCTGCTCTTGCAAAACCACAACCACAGCCCGTATGTCTCCAAAATATTAATAGCAAAGGTTTTTCCCCCCACAAATCACTTAACTTGGTAAGCTTTTTAGACGAACTTTCTAATTCAAAATCAAGTGCTTTATCTCCTTCTTGCAAGGGTATTTTATCCCAGACCGTTTTTGTAGGGCCTTCATCCCATAATTTCAACCATTCCACTTGTGCTTTCTCTGTTTGCTTTTTAACAATGTCAGGCATTTCTCGTACTTGTCTGGTAGGATCATTTTCAGTTTGGCTATATATAATTTTATTGAATAATATAAAAGTTAAAACACTGAAAAACAACTTAATAGACTTAGCTGTTAATGTGGTGGACTTAATAAATTTTCTTCGGTCAAATGATGACATAAACCAAATGTATAAAAAAATGATTTTATTTTTTTTGCTAATGAAACTAAAAGTAAAAACGGATACACTATAATAGTATAACCGTTTTATTGTTTTAGTAGCGCGGGCAGGACTCGAACCTGCGACCTTTGG
>CEUY01025325.1_pt1 | contig 11647 bp, 12 predicted proteins | sample 361481 | NCBI WGS metagenome assembly CEUY01 (sample SAMEA2622737, study PRJEB7988) | marine metagenome | isolation source: saline water (ENVO:00002010), including
TCAAGTATTTTTAATAAAATAGGAGCAGGAAGCCCCTCAGTAGTTAAGAGGTGCTGTAATTTTCTATTCTTATTTAACTGAGGATTATTCATTATTCGGGAAGTGCTTTATCATATAAACTTAGACTAAGCTTTCCATTATCCCCCTGTTCTAAAGCCAGCATTTTATCTTCCGGCAAAATAATATCTGTCCCAATATAATTAGCTGCAATTGGCATCTCTCTTTCCCCACGATCTACCAAAGTGGCAAGACGGATACTAGCCGGCCTACCATAGTCAAATAATTCATTAATTGCAGCACGAATAGTTCGCCCAGTGTAGAGAACATCATCTATTAATATAATATGTCGCCCCTCTACTTCAAAAGGAATATTTGAAGGCTTGACCTGTGGATGCAGTCCAATTTCATGAAAATCATCTCTATAAAATGACACATCTAGTGTCCCAATAGGAAGTGTACATGCCAAATCTTTATGTAACCGCTCTGCTAGCCAAACACCACCTGTGTAAATACCAACTAGTACAGTATTTTTAGTTACATCTGGACGCATCTTTTTCGCTAACCTAGTTAATAATTGTTCAGCATTTGGTAAATTCATTTTATCTATCGAAATATGATTGTAATATTTGTTGAGCTGCCACTTGATCAATAATGAATCTTTGTTTCTTACAATTAATTCCTGCTTCACTGAGCCCCATGCTTGCAGTAATAGAAGTATAACGCTCATCAACAAGCTTAACGTTAATCCCGAAGCGGCCCTCTAAACGACGTGCAAAACGTTTACTTAAATGTGTTAACTTATGGCCAGTACCATCAACATGAATAGGTAACCCCACTACTAGTTGAACCGGCTCCCACTCTTCAATTAATTTAGCAATCACATTAAATCTATTCTTTGTGGCCCCTTCTTTTATTGTAACAAGAGGATGGGCTAAGCCTAGCTCTAAGTCACCAACCGCCACACCAATACGTTTCTCACCAAAATCAAAGGCCAATACGGTTCCAACCGATGGCTCTTTAAATACTGGGCTATCTATATTTGTATGAGTAATATTATTAATCATTAAATAGACTTTCTAAAATTAGACCTATAGCGCCATTTACCACTAGCCCTTGCGCACACTTCTCCTTATGCCCACAGGTATAAGCAAGTATTTTGGAAAAACAGGTATTTGCCATGACCAGCACGGCGATCAAAAAATGACAGATTAGATTAATACTTTGCATGGATAAACTATTACCATATCCTCTATTGTAAACTTGTTCTCGCTTCTCTACAATTCTTCTATTATAAAAATTTACATTATTCTAAATAGAGAGCACGTAAGAAATTTTTATGATTCATGTAAAAGGTAGAAACATAAGAAACAACCCTTACCTAATTAGTCAATCATCCCACTCACCTTCCATCACTCCATTCTTATAGTTTCCTTTTTGCCTTACCTGGCCATTTGAGTAATAAATAACCCACTCACCTTCCTCTTTTCCATTCTTAAAATTTACTTTGCTCATTAGCTGTCCATTACTCCAATACCTCACCCACTCACCCTCTTTCTTACCGCCCTTTATCCAGCCTTGCTCTTTACCAGTTACGCCTCCTGTAAAAAGAATTTTGCTGTCTTTCCCATAATAAAGGCCATCTCTTTTCACCAATTCATCCATAGTCTCACTTAAACAATGAGTTGAGATAAAAGATAGGAAAAATATAGGAAATAGGAATAAAGTTTTCAATTTATAGTTTGCCTAATATAGTTATAATCAAACACACAACCCTACCGTAAGGTTAATAAACATCTATGCTAAAAAATATTTAACCATTAATACTTTTGAAAGATTCTGGGGTCATTTATTATTTAATCTCCAACCTTCTCTCCATCCTTATAATTTCCTTTGCTACTTACCTGCCCAGTATCATAATAATAAACCCACTCACCATCCCCTTTTCCGTTCTTGTAATTTCCTTTGCTACTTACCTGCCCAGTATCATAATAATAAACCCAATCACCTTCCATCACTCCGTTCTTGTAATTTCCTTTATATTTTAACTGTCCATTGTCATAATAATAAATCCACTCACCCTCCTCTTTTCCATTCTTATATCTTCCTCTATATCTCAAATCCCCATTATCATGATACCCAACCCACTGACCTATTTTCTTTCCGTCCTGCACTTTTCCTTTCTCTTTACCAGTTACCTCCCCAGTAAATGGTAATCCATTGAAGCCAGATTCTGCATAATAAAGACCGTTTCTTTCAACCACAGAATCTGTTTCAATCGAACAAGAGACAAGCGCTAGAAAAATTATCGGAATTAAAAATATAGTTTTCATTTAATAAATGCAGCAAAGAATGGCCATCCAATCTTTCATGCAAAAATAATGCCACAATTAAGGAAGTCAGGAAACATCTTTAGAAACAAACATCTTCATTCTATTGCCAAGAGAAAAAAGAAGATTAGAGATAATTTATACCGCAGCAATACTTTATATATCAAGCATTGAAATTAATTATTTTAAATAATTTTAATAAGTTAAATTTGTTTAATCTAACTCTGACTCCTCTAATAAAATATTTAAAATTAATTTTAATCAAAACTGTATAGATCTTATTATCTAGACTAACGGAATTTTGGCAGACTATTGAATTTGTATTTACGTTGTCACTTTTAAGCATGACACTAGATTCTTTTCTATATGCAACTCTTTTAATTATATATGAGTGATAATTGTCATAGAATACAATTAAACTATTTTTTTTTATAAAACTTTTAAAAAAATGAGTTGCTAATATAAGATCTCCTGAAACTAGTGTTGGCTGCATACTTGTCCCAGATACCTTGAATATTTTAAACACTTTTAAGAACCGGACAAACAATTACCAATTCTGGAGGATAGGGCGCATAACATTTTTCAGTTTTTATATTCTTAGTTTCCCAAAATATTTCTGTGAATTTATTTACTTTTTCTAAAAGCTCAACTCCATTATCTCTATTTATATCCTGTTTGCACTTTGAAGCAAGTTGCATTATAGAATGAGTTAATTCGTGTATCTCAGGATATTTAGATATTTGCGGCTCCTTAAAATAATCCCCCCAAATAGTTGACACCTCACTTTTAACTTCTTTTGCATGCTGTTCTTTCACAGCTGTCAATCTTGCTAACTGAGATATTTTTGATGCGTTCATATCTGAGTCTTTTATTTCATCTGCTATTAGATCCATAAACCTAATAATACTTAGAGCGGAGTATTGAATAACTGCAGGATCGTAGACTTTACACGGAATATCACAATGCGCATGTGCTGTATCAATAGTTAACATATTTCTTCCTTTACTTAATTAGATAATAAATACAAGGATAAATTAATTTTAAGAATAATTCTATATTAGAGATGAGGTAATTAAATGGAAGGTGTTCTTCATACGAGAATAATGACGGGTTGTGGAGAGTTAGGGAATACTACTAAATCCGCTTTATCAAACTCACCCCATAACAAAAACGTTAACGGGTCACTCCTTATGGGTATTTTTTTCCTTTTATATCAATGAATTATTCCACAGTAATTGAATGGGTGAGAACAGGAGCGACCGGACCCATTATGTCTCTTTATGTGAGAGACCCTGATCTAAATTTAATTGAGATTTCTAATAAACTCTAATTCAACTTGTCTCAGAATGTGACTGAAAAAAATTAAACTATGCAATCGTGGCAACATCTCTTATTAAATGCATTATAACGGGCGCCAATTTTTTAGTATATTCTTTAACGAAACTTGCCAAACCAACTTCTTGTTCTTTGTTTCCCGTGTCGTTCTTATAGTTATCTATTAATACTAAACCAATAATCGCCATTGACAATTTATACTGTTCTTTTGCTAGATCTGCCTCTGTTCCTTTAATATTTTTCAAGTAATTGAGCACATACAGGTTATCCATGTTTAGAAAAAAATTTATTGTATTGTCCTGATTTTCCTCAATTATGAGCATATCCTTCTGATCTATTTTATATTCTTCAAACTTATCTTTACGGATTTCAATAATATTAGGTAAATCTTTTTGACTAGAGGAAGGAGGTTTAGGGGGACTGCGAGGGTGCTCCTTAGGCTCAACTAGTTGTAGGTAGAACTCACATTCGAATGGGTCCACGGAAGAGATATCTTCAACCTGAATTCTATAATGTTGTATTTTTTCTTTACTGGCAGGCAGTCTTAAATGCCATTTTCCATTCCAACCAGAGAGTTTTACCCCATCGTATGAGGTGATTTCGCCTTCTTCAGAGAAAACTCTGAAATCTCCAGGGTTCTCTGCACGAGACAAGTAATCATTGGGTGCATCGGTCGCGAACAAAATCCTCGGGTTTCGACCAACTTCCACAGATCGAGGATTATTTTTTGGATGGGGATTTTTTAACTCAAAGAACGTAGGGAAGTTCTTGGCAATGTATTCAGGTTCCTGATGTTTACCAAAATCGAAGGGATTATTTATTCGTATTCCCTGTAGTAGATGCCTGGTGAGTTGTGGGTTTGCCTTAAAAAGTTTCTCAAAAAGTTCTTTAAAGTTTCTTGTATCACTAATTTTTTCTATCTCATTTCTTCGCCAATTATTTTGAAATGTTTTAAGACCTTCATGTTGTGCTAGTTCGTCTCGGATTTCTTCTTTGATGTTGTCCGTAAAGGTGCTGTTAAAGATTCTTTCCCTATCGTTTTGAAAAAGTTCTTCAACATATTTGGGTGTGACTTCAGAGCAATCAATCAGAACCAGTAAATGACTTCTTATATTTTCATACCTTAATTTCTTTGTATTAAAAAATGTTGAGGGTAAACTTCCATTTGTTTGACCATTGATAACAAACATAACACCGTTGCCATAGTTTTTTACGTCAACTTCTTTTGTTTTATCCTGATCTGAGTATTTGTTAAACGCGTAGATTGTGCCCTTAAACCGTTGTTGGTTTACGTTAAATAAAAAATCAGATGGAAACCCTTTCGCCAGTACGCCACTTCTATCTCTCTCTAATCTTGTTTCTAAACCATCTAAGGTGGGCTCGTATGAATTAGCGTTAAACTTTCGTCTTTCGTGGAACCTCACGGGGACAACGGGATTAACCAACAAGGTGTTAATTTTATTGTAGAGATCAAGGAGGATATTTGTTCGGAGAGTCGGACCGATATCATAGTTATATAACTTTATAAAAGAACCAAACTCAAAATTAGTCCCATATGGTTTTGGATATGGTCCTGGAAGTAAATCAAGGAATTTTCTATCAAATGATGGAATTTTATTATTGATGGTAAGGTAAACCCACCTGCTTGATTTATAGTTACCTTCCGGCGCAATTTTTCGAACTACCGTAAATCCCCATAAGTTTGTGTCACCAGATTTTAATAATATAGGGTTCCGTTTTGACAAAATAAATTGAAGACCATCGACGGTGCAAAAATTCACTGCACCATAACTACCCATTCCAAACTTACCCTGAACGAATCTGACACCGGCTTTATTTTTTAAGGTTAATGATAAAAATGTTTCCTCAAAGGCATCGGGTTGTTGACCCTCTGCGGAATCGATGATTGTAAAGGTTGGATTTGCTTTTCGACCAATGCATTCGAAGGATTTGATTGCTGATTGCCGATAGTGGCGTGATTATTTAAGTCAAATTTTTCGCCAATTTTAGAACCTACAGGCACCCAATATTCTTCATCTTCCCATAAATCATAACTTTTCAGAATGTCTATTACTTGAGTACCATCTTCAACCTTTGCTATTTCTAAACATAGTTTTTCAACGTTCATATCTAAACCTCTAACCGAAATTCCTTTTCTTTATGGTTTTTATTATGTTGAAATTTTGCCCTAACAGAATTTAGTTCTTTCGTTAAAGCATCAATGATTTTCTTAACATCTGCATCTGAATACTGATAATAGCGGTTATCTGATAAATTGCCTATAAGTCTCATCTTATCGATCGCACTTACGACCCGCTTATTTGCTAGTTCTATAAATTTTTCACGTTTATCTCTCATTATATTCTCTATTGTTATATATCATTTTGTATATAGTTATATAACAATTTGCATAAAATGTCAAGAGTAAATTAAAAAATTATCAAAGATTTTTTAACTTTGTTAAACATCGTTGATCAGGTTCCGCTCGATATACTTGATCCTTAAAGGAATAGTAATTTTGGACCGATCCTTTTGGTATTACGATACGAAAATCTCTCAGTTTATTCTTGATGATTGAAAACACATGGGGCGCGTAGAATCTTTTCCCCCTGACCGTCTCATAACCATTATTTTGAAACCATTTTGCGGTCCGTTTGAACGTCCAACCCTTCTCACGAAATCCGACAATCTTATCGTGAAGGAACTCTTGGTATTCGGAGTATTTATTAGAATTAGAGAGTCGAGAGGACGTTAGAGTTGCGGTAAAACAGAGGTAATAATCAACATTAGAACACGTACGTTGGAAACTACTCCACGGTAACGGACTTGGCTAAATTTCTTGGCTTATCAACATCAGTTCCTTTTTGTAGTGCAACATGATAAGCAAGTAGCTGGAGTGGAATAGCATGAAGAATAGGGCTAAGCAGTCCTGCATGTTCTGCCATACGAATAACATGCAGTCCTTCGCTATCCTGAATTACAGATTCTGCATCTGCAAAAATATAGAGCTCTCCTCCTCGCGCACGTACTTCCTGCAGATTCGATTTAAGTTTCTCTAATAATGTATCATTAGGAGCAATTGCAACTACGGGCATGTCCCTATCAATTAAAGCAAGGGGGCCGTGTTTCAGTTCGCCTGCAGCATATGCTTCTGCATGAACATAAGAAATTTCTTTTAGCTTAAGTGCTCCTTCCATGGCAATAGGATAATGCATCCCACGTCCAAGAAACAGGGCATGATGCTTATGGAAAAACTTCTCAGACCATAATTTGACAGGCCCCTCCACTTTAAGTGCATGCTGCAATGCAACAGGTAAATGCCTTAACTCAGCAATCATCTCAAGTTCACGCTCTCCTGACAATTTTCCATTTAACTTTGCTAATGTCATAGTAAATAGCATCAATGATGCCAACTGCGTAGTAAATGCTTTAGTAGAAGCCACCCCAATTTCTGGCCCTGCTCGTGTGAGAAAACATAAATCTGTTTGTCTCACAAGCGTACTTTCTGCAACATTACAAATTGCAAGACTATGAGTGCCTCCTAATGACTTAGCATAATTAAGTGCAGCAATAGTATCTGCTGTCTCTCCTGACTGTGAGATCCCTATTACCAATGTATTAGGATGAGAAACTGGATCACGATAACGGTATTCACTTGCAATCTCTACGTTGCAAGTAACCCCAGCTACAGACTCAAGCCAGTAACGAGCAACTAGTCCAGCATGATAACTAGTACCGCAGGCCAGTATCAGAATTCCATTGATATTCTTAAAAATTCCCTCTGCATTATTTCCAAATAATTTTGGGGAGATTGAATGAGCATTGAGCACCATTTCTAATGTATTAGCTACTGCGCTTGGTTGTTCAAATATTTCTTTTTGCATGAAATGATTGTAAGGGCCCACTTCTACTGCTGAGTTTTTGAGTCTACTTTTATGTATCTCACGTATAACTTTTACATAAGGCCTAGTGCCTAAGCAATTTACAATGCGATAGCTATCTTTATATAACTCTGCAACATCTCCTTCTTCAAGATAAATCATACTATTGGTCACTTGTAATAATGCCGAGGCATCTGAGGCAGCATAGTTGCCATTCTTTCCTAAACCAAGTATTAATGGGGCTCCATTACGAGAAACAATAATACGCTCTGGATGTGACTCTTCAATTACAGCAATCGCATAAGCACCTTGTAATTCAGAAACAGAGAGACAAACCGCTTCAAATAAATCATGTTTTTTCTTTAAATTAAATGTAATAAGGTGAGCTATAACTTCTGTATCTGTATCAGAATTAAAATCAAATCCTTCATTTTTTAGTCGTTGATATAGAGCCTCATGATTCTCAATAATGCCGTTATGCACTACTGCAACCTTTGTCGCATCACCAGAGAAATGTGGGTGTGCATTACGCTCAGAAGGGGCCCCATGAGTGGCCCATCGGGTATGAGCAATACCAATTTTACCTTGATATTTCTGTTCACTTACAAGATTACTAAGTTCAGTTACTCGCCCAGTAGTACGCACCCGATTCAATTGACCATTTAGTAATGCTAACCCAGATGAATCGTAACCGCGGTATTCAAGACGACGCAACCCTTCTAACAATACGGGGACAATATTGTCCCAGACTACTCCGCCAACTATTCCACACATGGAAGTTTTCCCTTATTAATTTGATCTATGAATAGCTATAAGACATTTAAAATTTATAACACTAACCTCATTTTTTAGTTGGGCGCTTCCACCCTGAAACACTTCTTTGTCTAGAGCGTGACAAAGTTAATTGCTCTGGAGGAGTATTCATCGTAATAGTTGACCCTGCTCCTATAGTGGTGCCAGTAGTTATTTTTACAGGGGCAATTAATTGTGTATCTGAACCAATAAACACATTGTCTTCAATAATTGTCTGAAGCTTATTCACCCCATCGTAATTACAAGTTATCGTCCCCGCACCCACATTAACTTTTTTCCCAATTTTTGCCTCGCCCATGTAACTCAAATGATTTACCTTGCTACCAGTATTAATATTACTATTCTTAATTTCAACAAAATTACCAATATGGACCTCATCAGCAAGGATAGTTCCTGGGCGTATACGGGAGAATGGACCAATTCTACAATTTTTCCCTATATCAGCATCCTCAATAAAGCTAAATGGAAGAATAATGGTACCAGCCTCTATTTTTACATTCTTTAGTATGCTATTAGCGCCAATCTTCACTCCATCACCGATCTTCACTATACCCTCAAAAATACAATTAATATCTATTTCTACATCTTTCCCAAAATCCAATTGTCCACGTATATCAATGCGTGAAGGGTCACTGATTGTTACGCCTTGTTCTAATAATTTTTTTGCAGAATTTTTTTGATAAGTTCTTTCAAGCATGGCCAATTGTATTTTGCTATTTACACCAAAAATTTCCCAAGTAAAAAGTGGATGTGTCGCCTCTATTCTTTTTCCAGACTTAGCTGCCATTGCTACAATATCAGTCAGATAATATTCTTTTTGTGCATTGTTATTTTCTAGCTTAGGTAACCATTCATGTAAATTAATATTCGAAACTGCCATAATACCTGTGTTAATTTCACATATTTCTAGTTGATCTTTATTTGTATCTTTTTCTTCAACAATCTCAATAATTTTTTTAGTTGTAATATCTCGTATTATTCTACCGTAACCCAATGGATCATCTAACTCCACCGTAAGTAAGGCCAAAGAATCTTCTGATACACCTGATATTAATTTTCGAAGTGTCTCAGCCTTAATCAGGGGCACATCCCCATATAAAACCAGTGTCATCCCTTTTTTGTCTAGATGTGGCAAGGCCTGTAACAATGCATGACCAGTACCTAGCTGTGGTTCTTGCTTTACCCAAATAACCTGTTTATCTCTTATCAAATTTGGAACAGTTTCATTTCCATGACCATATACCACGCAAATTTTTTGTGGCGATAATACATGTGCCGTACTGAGCACATGCTCTAATAAAGGCTTTCCTGCTAGCAAATGTAAGACTTTTGGGGTAGTCGAATACATACGCTTACCAAGTCCTGCGGCTAGAATGATGATATTAAGATTTTCCACTTATTAATTCATATTTAAGTTATCTAGATAGAATCTAAGAGAAAGTTTAACTTTTATTTCTAGTTTATGCATGCTTATATTCAGAAAATAAAAAAGGCGACCTAAGTCGCCTTTTTTACAATTTACTAATTTACTAACGTGACCGCTTTCTGAACTTCTCAATTGCTGCTATTTGAGCTATAGACTCTGCTAATTCTGCCTGAGCTCTAGCATAATCAATTTTAGAGGATTTATCTTTCATCGCTGCTTCTGCACGCCCTTTAGCTTCAAGAGCTTTCGCTTCATCTAGATCGCCACCTCTAATAGCTGTATCAGCAAGAATAGTCACAACACTGGGCTGGACTTCTAACATCCCACCAGAGACATAAATTAATTCATCCTCTGCTTGTTCAGGAATTTTAATTCTTACCGACCCAGGTTTTATTTCTGTAATCATTGGTGCATGACGTGGATAAATACCAACCTCACCCATTAATGCCGGCACAATAACCGCTTCAGCAACCCCGGAAAAGATTTCCTGCTCAGCACTTACCACATCTACATGTATTGTCGTTGCCATAAATTAATTCTTACTAAATAGTCTTGGCTTTTTCAACTGCTTCTTCTATGCCACCAACCATATAAAAAGCTTGCTCTGGTAAATCATCATATTCACCATTAACGATACCTTTAAAACCTTTAATAGTGTCTTTCAGTGAAACATATTTACCAGGTGTGCCAGTAAACACCTCTGCTACATTAAATGGCTGAGATAAGAAACGCTGAATTTTACGTGCTCTTGCTACTGATAGCTTATCTTCTGCAGATAATTCATCCATCCCCAAAATAGCAATAATGTCACGTAATTCCTTATAACGCTGAAGCGTTTGCTGCACATCACGTGCTGTATTGTAATGATCTTCACCAACAACTAAAGGATCAAGCTGACGTGATGTAGAATCAAGTGGATCCACAGCAGGGTAGATTCCTAAAGAAGCAATATCACGAGACAATACTACGGTAGCATCCAAATGCCCAAAAGTTGTTGCAGGTGAAGGATCAGTTAAATCATCTGCTGGCACATAGACTGCTTGAATTGAAGTAATTGATCCAGATTTAGTTGATGTAATTCTTTCTTGCAAGCGCCCCATCTCTTCAGCTAATGTAGGTTGATACCCTACAGCTGAAGGCATACGTCCAAGCAATGCCGATACTTCTGTTCCTGCCAGCGTAAATCTATATATATTATCAACAAAAAAGAGAACATCCCGACCTTCATCACGGAAATTTTCAGCCATTGTTAAGCCAGTTAAAGCTACACGAAGTCTATTACCAGGAGGCTCATTCATCTGCCCATAAACTAACGATACTTTATCTAGTACGTTAGAATCTTTCATTTCATGATAGAAATCATTTCCTTCACGTGTGCGCTCACCCACTCCAGCAAATACAGAATATCCACTATGCTCAGTAGCAATATTGCGAATTAATTCCATCATATTAACGGTTTTACCTACACCCGCACCACCAAATAACCCCACCTTACCACCCTTTGCGAATGGACATACCAAATCAATCACTTTAATGCCTGTTTCAAGTAATTCAGTAGATGCAGATAATTCATCAAAAGATGGCGCTTTACGGTGAATAGACATAGCTTTTTCTGCACCAATAGGGCCCATCTCATCGATCGGTGTCCCTAATACATCCATGATGCGTCCCAATGTCTTTGGGCCCACTGGAACCTTTATTGGTTCTTTTGTATTGCTTACCAACATTCCTCTACGTAGCCCATCCGAAGATCCTAGAGCAATTGTGCGCACTATGCCGTCACCCAATTGTTGCTGAACCTCTAAAGTAAGCTCAGACCCCTCCATTGTTAGGGCGTCATATACCTTTGGCATTGATTCACGTGC
>CEUY01193558.1_pt1 | contig 11629 bp, 9 predicted proteins | sample 361481 | NCBI WGS metagenome assembly CEUY01 (sample SAMEA2622737, study PRJEB7988) | marine metagenome | isolation source: saline water (ENVO:00002010), including
CGAGCTTCCCAAGCTCGTGACGTGAGTTCGATTCTCATCGCCCGCTCTCCATCGATACATTATGATAGATTTATTTCACAAATAGTGTTTTCCTGTTATGAAAAATTGCTATGATATATGTTAACTTTATATTATCACTTTATTACTTTGAAGTGATAAATACTTATACTAATTCTTTTAGTCTGATATGGCCATTCCACTGATCGCAATTGTCGGAAGACCTAATGTAGGAAAATCTACCTTTTTTAACCGGGTATTAAGCCAAAGACAGGCCATTGTTGATGCAAGAGAAGGTATTACCAGAGATCGCATTTATGGAGAGACAGAATGGGCAGGTCATAAACTTCGTTTTATTGATACAGGTGGATATATCCCGGAAGATGTTGATGTTTTTAACGCAGCGGTCAGAGAACAGGCACAGGAGGCTATGGCAGAAGCGGATCTGGTGTTGTTTATGGTAGATGGGAGAGAAGAACCCACAGGTAGTGATCAGGTACTTGCTCAGTTCGTCCGTGAAAGTGGTAAGCCTTTATTATTATTGGTTAATAAGTGTGATGGTCTAAAGTATGATGATCAGATTCACCAATTCCACGAATTTGGCTTAAAAGATATCATGGCAATTTCTGCTCTCAATGGCCGTCATACCGGAGATGTTTTAGATTCTATATTGGATAAGCTTCAGCTTATTGTCCCAACCATAGATCAAGGTAAGAATGATAGTTTGCGATTGGCAATTGTAGGGATGCCTAATGTGGGTAAGTCATCACTTACTAATGCACTTCTCCAAAAAGAACGTACGATTGTAACTCCAATCGCAGGTACTACCAGGGATGCTATTGATGCATATGTAAAATGGCATGGCCATGATATTAAACTGGTGGATACTGCAGGTTTACGAAAATTGGCAAAGGTAAAAGATAGAATTGAATATTACAGCACGCTTCGTACACAGACTGCAATTGATGATTCCAATGTGGTATTGGTACTCATTGATGCAGAAAAAGGATTTGGAAAACAGGATAAATCCATTGTAGACCAGGTCATTAGAAAAGGGAAAGGACTTATTCTTTTGGTGAACAAGTGGGATTTAATAGAAAAGGAAACCAACACGATGAAAGAAACTACAGATGAGATTCGCAGCCAGTTCAAATCTTTAGATCATTATCCTATTCTTTATGTATCAGCGATGAATCGACAACGTATACATAAAGTGCTGGAAATAGCCTGGGAAGTATTTAATCGATCCAGAAATTTAATACCTACCAGTAGATTAAATAAGGCACTGGATGGAATCACAAGAAAGAATCCTCCTCCCTCTGAAAAGGGAAGGATAATACGGATTAAATATGCAGCACATGTAAGCAGACAACCATCTGTTATTGCATTATTTTTAAATTATCCTAAACTTGTTTCTCAATCCTATAAAAGATATTTGGAGAATCAGCTACGCTTAAATTTTAATCTGGATGGTATCCCTGTAAGGTTATCCTTCCGAAAGAAATAAATGAATTATAGGAGCAGACGCGGACGTGACAAGGAGATAAGGGTTGGGTTTAAATAGTCATGCGCCTGCTCCTTTTACTTATAATTATTTGGGATAAATATGTTCCATTTTAATATCAGGGTTATGAGAAATACCTTTATTCACCATTTTATCTTATTTGCGATTATTATTTCTGTAACTCAGGCTAAGACCGGTCCGGTGAAATTAGCTTTCTGGAATGTGGAAAATTTATTTGATCTGAAAGATGACCCTAGTACTAGGGACAGCGAATATCTTATAGGTGGGAAAAAAAATGTTACTCATGAAAGTTATAATCTAAAATTGAAAAACCTAACGGAAGTTATTCAACAAATAAGACCGGATATTTTGGGACTTTGTGAAGTTGAGAACCGCTTTATGCTTGAAGAATTAAATCGAGTAATAGAATGGAACTATTCTATTATTCATTATGAATCTAAAGATGCGAGGGGAATTGATGTGGGTTTGATGTATAATAAACATCGGCTAAAGGTTGTTGAATCAAGTCCCATACCTGTTAATTTGCCTACTGGCAATCCTACTAGAGATATTCTTTATTTTCATTGCTTAAAAGATGGAGTAAGTCTTCATATATTTGTGAATCATTGGCCTTCCAAGTATGGCGGCGTTAATAAAACTATTCCTTTGAGAGCTGCTGCTGCCAGAACCTTGCGCAGTTATATAGAAAAAATTCTATTTGATAATCCAGTTGCGGAGATCGTTGTAATGGGTGACCTCAATGATGAGCCTGATGAACCTTCAATTATGGAACACCTTGGAGCAAATATGAAGCTGGAGATGATTGGGAAAGATGGATGTATTTTGTGGAATGTAATGGCACCTTGGCACAAAAATAAAAATGGTAGTACTTACGTATATGCAGGACAACATATGGTATATGATCATCTTATTGTTTCAAAAGGACTGACCGATGAAAAAGGACTGAAGCTTGTGAATAATTCAGTCGGTGTTTTCGATGGATATAAATATAGGCAGCATAATGGAAAATATGATGGATATCCATTTCGTTTCTGGGCGGGTAATAGAATACTTGGCGGCTATTCAGATCATATGCCGGTCTACTTATCTATAGAATAGATTTTACCATTTTCTAAGGTTAGTATTGTACAACTTACCTTGCCAGGAAAATGTTGATATCCCAGCTTTCCTTGCGGCCCTGAACATAATTCTAAATGGGATATATCCAGTTTGATCCGATTTATTTGAAACTAGATTATTCTTTTTTTTCATTGGAAGTATTTTAGGGGATGTTACTGATTTTATTTTATCCTGTGTTGGATAAAGATCCTCAACAGGTCGTTTTTCTGGGTTCATTACAATTACAGGATTTGCAGTTTCCAGTAATTTTTCAGGTAAATTGGTTTGCTCATCTTGATCAACGACTGATACAGATCCAGGATCTAGTACAATTTCCATTTTTGCAAGCGTTGGTTCCTTTTTTGAGTTGAAATCGTAGGATACTTCCTGGATTGTTTTTTCACCCATGACAGGTGCATATAGAGGCATATTAAAGGGATTTTCAAGCACAACCTTTCCTTCATTATAGGTTTCCAGTGGTTCCCATAGTTGAATTCCATTCTGATATAGTCCTGTATGAATTTTCCTATTATTAAGGAAGGTATACTCGTACCCATCCTTTAGGTTTTGTTTAAAATAGGATCTAACCATAAGACCGTTATTAAATCCGTAAAAGGTGTGCATGCCCCAGCGTTCTCCAATAATAAATCTACCATAGGTATATTTAGATCCATCCTTGTAAAATTGACGCCAAGTTCCATTACGATTTTTATGTGGAGGGATAGTATTTTCATCCACATTAGAAAAAAGGAATTTTGCATCAGCGTTACGGTAATGACCTTTTTCTTTGACGAGTCCATTGGCATGGTAAAAAGTCCATTTCCCATCCATAACTCCATTTCGAATAAAACCATCAAATTTCTTTTGATCAATATCTTCGAAAAAATCGTAGGTGAAGCCGGTATAAGGGAAGCTTTCTCTTCCCATGTATACTTTACCCTCGAAATAATCCAATCGATTAAAATCTACTTTCCGTTGTGCTGAGGTGAACGAAAAAGAAATAAGAAAAAGTGTGATAAATGTGTAAAAATTGTTTTTTGCTGCCATAGTCCAATTTAACAATAAAAATTATCTAGATGACAAGGTAGTTTCTTGCAGAAAAAATACAAATACTCTAATTTACTTACTCTTTTTTGGTGAAAATTTGATCGCGGGGTGGAGCAGTCTGGTAGCTCGTTGGGCTCATAACCCAAAGGTCGTAGGTTCGAATCCTACCCCCGCTACTCTCGAGAACCCTTATTTGTCGATGACAAGTGAGGGTTTTTCTTTTTCGTTTAGTTTCGTTTAACCACCTTCAGATTGCTATACTATTGCTATACTAATTCCTATATGGCTTACTATACACCGCAATACGATTAACGTACTGCATAGCAAGGTCAAAATTCGGATGAGTATATATCTTGGTAGTGTCACTGGAAGCATGAGCCAAGAGTTTCTGCCTGTATCATATACAAATAAAGACCAGCACTAACTGGCTGACCTGAATTGTTGGTAGCATTCCAGCGTACTGATTTAAAGCCTGCATTCTGCTGGCTGTTTACCATGGTCTTAACTACACGTCCCATCATATCGTAGATAGTAATGTTGACAAGTTCATCTTCGGGCAAATCATAGCGTAGAGTTGTGACAGGTTAATTAAGCTTCATATAAACTCTATATAAAAACTTAATAATAATTAAGAAAAGTTTTGGATAAAGGAATAATTATGTTTGTTTAAAATAATTTTTAATTAAATAAATAATTTATTGTAATTCCATAATTTGAAGGATCTCCATAACTGATATATCGCCTATCTGGGTATTCATGATCTTGATCTGAAATATTCCAAATAGGTTCTAAGCCAAAGTAAAATCCTCGTATAGCATAACGTTTATCAAAAATATTTTCTCCCCATAACCTTATAGACAAATTCCTGAATTTGTAACCGATATGTGCATTTATAATTTCGTAAGGATTAGAAAATTGATTATTATTATCTGAAAAATAAAATTTATCTTTCCCTTTGATCTCAATGCGACTAAAGAAACCATCATCTTTGGTATAATCAACATATAAATTAAATGAATAATTTGGAGCATGGGCAGCTTCTCTACTACCAAGAACAATTGATGTATTTGATCCTGATTGAAATTCAAATTTATTTATGTTTGTTCGTAGTACACCTAATGCACCTGTGAAAGAAAAAGATGAATTGAAATTATATGTTGCATCGATTTCCAACCCGCCCACAAAACCGCTTGTCGCATTAGACGTGAAGTACTTAAAACTATTTGGGTCTCCTTCTTCCTGTTGCGATGAAATGGATACCTGTTGATTAATTCTATTTGCATAAAATACTGCTAAATGCAGTTTTGATTTATTTGAAAAACTTCTTAATCCTATATCAAAATTTGTTATGTATTCAGGATTATACTCACGATTTTCCAATGAAAGTGAAGGATGCTGGTTAATACCGCCTGGTTTGTAACCTCTGGATATGCTAGTAAAGGCCCTTTTTCTTTCATTTACTATAAATTGAAGAGCAATTTTCCCTCCTAGATGATTATTTGGAGTCTCAAATTTTACAACTTCAAATGGCTCGTACCCATATGTGTACCAATCATAATAACTTGCATTACCAGTATATGAAATATTGTGCATTTCTTTTCGAATATTTCCAATTATCCTTAATTGATTTGATACGTAATAATCTATCTGACTGTATACTGAAAGAATATCGAAATTGAATGATCCAGATGCAACGGCTGCATCACCCCCAAATAAATACCCTGTTGCATTATCTTTCTCTTTCATTGACCTAGAATAAACACCAACCAAAAAATTTCCATAATTTATTCTAGCTTCTAAATTTTGGCTTTCACGCTTTCTGGATGTACTATCAAAAAAATCATATTCCCATCCAGTTATGTTTGGATCAAATAAATAAGGTTCCTTCAGCCAAAAATCTTTATTACCCCAATCTCCATCATAAGCATGCACTAAATTTGTTTTAGATTCAGAAAAAATAACCTCAGCATCAAATTTCCCGCCTGAGTATTTGGTCCGCAAAGAATAAGCACCAGTTTCTTGACTATCAACCCCTTGCTTATCTGTATAGGTTATCAGTTTAGTATTATTGTCTGGCGCCCATGCATCATAATTATTATTCAAAACTGCTTTAAATACAGTAAGAGTTGCATTGATACTCTCATTTGGTGTAAAACTCAGTTTTTTGCGTATCAAGTCTTCTTTTTTCCCATTTGTATTTGATTTATTCAAAAATTTATTCTTGTGATAACCATCGATGGATCCTGACTCAAAAACTACTCTAGCTGAAAGACTATTTATTAAGGGCAAATTAAACATTCCATTCACTCTTTTAAGATTATAAATACCTCTAACTAACCTAAAGCTACTCTGGATGTGATCAGCAGGATCCATTGATTTGAAATTAATAAGGCCTGCAAATGCATTAGGACCGTAAACCGCGGATTGTGGCCCTTTAAATATCTCTATTTGCTCAAGGTCATAGAGCATACCTGACATCCCTAAACCAGTGAGATCTATATCATCGATCACAAAACCAACCGAAAAATTAGGAGCACCTTCACCAAAATAATGACTCCGCTCCCCAATCCCTCTAATTTGAAAATATCTTGGTCGACTGGTGCCTCCGGCAAAATTCAAGTTTGGAATTTTCCCCATGATATCCTGAAAATGGCTACCATCATTCTTTTTGATAAGTGATTTACTTAATACTTTTACTACGGAAGTGGAATTTAATAGAGACTCGTTTTCAAAACCTCCGGTTACTGTGATTAAATCACTTTGAATTACTTTTTTAAAAAGGACTATTTCCATTTTAGTTTTTGCCATTAGTTCTAATTCTCTATAGCCGATGTGTGAAAACTTTATTTTTTCCCCTTCTTGGGCATTAATAAAAAAATTTCCATTTTTGTCTGAAGTAGTACCACTAGAGCGGTAAGAAATATTTACACCTTGTATTGGCTGATTGGAATCACTATCAATTATCGTTCCTTCTACTCCACCCATAATAATAGAAAAGAAAAGATTTATTAGGATTATGTATATCAATAGAATTCCTACGCTGGTATTATCCAGATCAGGTTCACGGGTTTATTCTCAGTAATTCCGCCTGTATCGGAAAAACACCCCCAATTATAAAACTAAAATTACATCATTATTCAAAAAAGAAAAATTATTTAGCGAGAAAAATGCTACCCATAATTCGTCAAAGAAAAACCCCCGAATATCTGAAACTGATCTGAATATATTAGATTAGTCAAATTCTTTTTTTGATTCCTTTGTATAGATTACTTTCCCATCCACATAGATTAATTCTTTCCTTTTCAACCCATTGTGCCACCATTCAGTCCATAGGCCGATTTTAGAACCACCTTTATAATTTCCTTCCAATTTTTTTTCTCCATTTTTATGCCATTTTATGAATAGTCCTTCTAATTTCCCTTTTTTATAATTTTTTTGTCTGCTTTTTTCTCCATTTTTGTACCAATATATACACAATCCATCTTTTCTCCCTGCCTTGAAATTCACATCTTTCCTTTTCTCTCCATTATCATACCATTGAGTCCATAAACCATCTTCTTTCCCATCCTTAAATGATACTTTCCTCCACTTCATTCCATTAGGTAAATACAAGATATATTTTTCTTTTTTCATATCATAATTGATTTAATTCTGGTTTAAATATTTTATAAAATTCTGTTTACTGTAGAATTCTAAAACATTTATTATTTTTTATTTTGATATCCCCGATAAAAATTTATGATTTGTATTTATCAATGATATTTATTTCTTCTACCAGACCCTTGAAATACGATTCATAAACCACCTCTGTCAGCCATTCTTTCTCACTCTCTACATCTGTTAATAATACTGTTTTGTACCAAACTTTTTCTACTGGATTCCAGCTATATCCATTTGTCTTAATAGTATTCTTTTTTATCTCATCGAATGGAAAATTTGTAACCTTAATAATATAGAACTGTTTTTTAGAGTTTTCGATCAATTCAACTATAGGTCTGTCACCATTATAATGGCTATGAGTTAAAAGATGTATCAGCGCATCTATATCATTCATGGCTCTATGTGCATCAAAGTAAAAACCATGCCAGTAACAGAGAAGTTCCTGTTTTGTATTGGAAAAACCTCTTTCCATCCAGGAAATATCATTCATGGAGCAGGCCCAAACTAAATTCGGTGATACTTCTGAATCCCGATCAACGAATGGACGATCAAAACGAGCATTATGTGATACAACAAAATCCATATCTTTCAAAATATCATCTACAATAGACCAGTCAATAGATTGCCCTTTGACCATTTCATTATTGATACCCGTCAACAATGTTATCTTATCATCCAATTCCTGATTTGGATCATTGAATGATTCATACTCATGATCAATGGAAATGATTTTACCAGAATTTTCTTCCACTTTTACAACTTTTACAGCAAGTTCAATCACTTGATCATTTAATTTATCAAGACCAGTTGTTTCTGAATCTAAAAATGCTATAGAAACGATATTTTCAACTGATATTAGAAGTTCAGGAACAGGTTCTCTGCACTTATAGAGTATTATATTTTCACCGTCTTTTTTTATTGAATTAACAAAAGACATAAAAGTCTCCTCTAATTATTTAACATTTCCAGAATATGATCACGCATATAAGTTGCTATATACGCCTTTGCTCCATCATTCTGCAAATGGGTGATTAATTGATTTTGCACTGTAAAACCATAGTACTCTTCCAGTATCAATCTATATAGAGAAAGTTGTAGTGAGTAGTGGTAAAAATTGCAGTCTGGTACATCGCGCGTAGCAAATTTGTTACCCGTTTTATTTCCAAATGATGTAGTATTAATCCTTTTTGATGTTTTCCAGTCAATTATCTCATAGATACCAGTTACTTTATCCAGGGCCAATAAATCTATAGTTCCAGCAATTTTTAATTCTTTGCTGTAAATAAGCACTTCGGAGAATACTTCAATATCAGATTTTTTTTGATAATTTTTTAACCAATCAATAGCAACAACCGCTTTGGCTTCTCCAGGAATAGCACCTTCTTTCACCCAGTTCTCAATTTCATCATGTACTTTCGTGCCATGTCGACCAGAAGCTTCCCATTCATCAATGAGAGATTCAACTGAACGATCAACATATTTTGGATGGGTTGAAACAAGTTTTTTAGCAATTTTTTCAGAATCAAATTTCTCAAAGAAATTGTGAACAAAAGTAGTTACACTGGTAAATACAAGCTCAGGTTCTTCAACCAAACTATATTGGTGATTTTCCTTATCCAGGATGATGTTTTTATTTGTTAATGTATTCAAGATCGCTTGCTTCTACCACTTTTCATTATCATATTAGCTTCTTCTCTGGTGAAAATTTATTTACATTGGTTATTCTAATAAACAAAAAACCCCAGATCCTGGGGTTTTTTGTAATTAGGTTTCGTTTTATGAATTAATTATAAATCAAAACGATCAAGGTTCATTACTTTAGTCCATGCATCTACAAAATCATTCACAAATTCTCCTTTGTAATCATCACTGGCATACACTTCAGCCAGAGCCCTTAATTCAGAGTTTGATCCAAAGACTAAATCTGCACGGGTAGCTGTCCATCTGACTACACCTGTTTTTCTATCTCTACCTTCAAATTCTTCCTTTGAATCGGAAGTTGCTTTCCATTCTGTGCTCATATCCAGCAGATTTATAAAATAATCATTGGATAATACTCCAGGTTGATCGGTCAATACACCATGCTTCGACTGATCATGGTTAGTATTTAATACGCGCATTCCTCCAATCAGTACGGTCATTTCCGGCGCAGTAAGAGTTAACAATTGAGCTTTATCTATCAACAACTCTTCCGTAGAAAAAATATACTTTGTTTTAAGATAATTACGAAATCCATCTGCCTGAGGTTCCAGTACAGCCATTGAATTAACATCAGTCTGATCCTGCGATGCATCCATCCGGCCAGGTGAAAATGGAACACTCACAGAGTAGCCCCCATTTTTTGCAGCTTCTTCTATTGCTGCACACCCACCCAGAACAATGAGATCAGCCATTGATATTTTCTTATTTTTTGATTTTGAATTAAAATTTGTTTGAATTTCTTCTAATGTTGTTAAAACCTTATTTAACTGACCAGGTGCATTGACTGCCCAGTTTTTTTGCGGATCCAGCCTGATACGAGCTCCATTAGCACCTCCTCTGTTATCTGAGCCGCGAAATGTACTTGCAGAAGCCCATGCAGAAGACACGAGTTCACGTATCTTTAAACCAGACCCCATAATAGCTGACTTCAAAGTCTCTATATCTTTTTTATTCACCAATCTATGATTACGCTTTGGAATGGGATCCTGCCAAATGAATTCTTCTTTTGGTGCTTCAGGTCCTAAGTATGTTATACTTGGTCCCATATCACGATGGGTTAGTTTGAACCAAGCACGGGCAAAAGCTTGAAAAAATTCTTGAGGATTTTCTAAGAATCTCCTTGATACTTTTTCATATTCCGGATCAAACCGTAAGGACAGATCCGTAGTTAACATGGTAGGTTTATGCTTTTTGTCCGGGTCAAAAGCATCTGGAAAAATTTCTCCTGCGTCTTTTGCGACCCACTGTTTTGCTCCTGCAGGGCTTGTAGTCAATTCCCATTCGTTTTCAAAAAGCATTTTAAAAAATGTATGACTCCATTCAGTAGGAGTAGGAGTCCAAATTACTTCCAGGCCTGATGTGATTGCATCTTTACCCTTTCCAGATTTGTAATTACTTTTCCATCCTAAGCCTTGTTCTTCAATCTCCGCGGCTTCTGGCTCTCGGCCTACATGCGAAGTTTTCCCTGCTCCATGGGTTTTCCCTAAAGTATGTCCTCCCGCAATAAGTGCGACAGTTTCTTCATCATTCATTCCCATCCTGCCAAATGTTTCACGGATATCTTTAGCAGCAGCAACAGGATCTGGATTCCCGTTCGGTCCTTCCGGGTTCACATAAATCAATCCCATCTGGACTGCAGCCAACGGTTTTTCCAGTTCACGGTCACCTTTATAGCGTTTGTCTTCAAGCCATCTCTGTTCGGATCCAAAGTAAATATTTCCGGAAGGTTCCCAGACATCTTCCCTCCCTCCTGCAAAACCAATAGTCTCGAATCCCATTGATTCCAACGCAACATTTCCGGTGAGTATCATTAAATCTGCCCATGAGATCTTGCTTCCATATTTCTGTTTGATCGGCCAAATAAGTCTCCTGGCCTTATCAAGGTTTGCATTATCAGGCCAGCTGTTTTGCGGTGCAAAACGATGCTGCCCTTCACGGGTACCTCCTCTACCATCACCAGTACGGTATGTGCCTGCACTGTGCCAGGCCATCCTGATAAATAAGCCACCATAGTGTCCATAATCTGCTGGCCACCAATCCTGTGATTGAGTCATCAATTCACGGAGATCATTTTTTAAGGCTTTATAATCCAGACTGTTGAAAGCTTCTTTATAATCAAAATTTTCATCCATCGGATTTGACAAAGATGAATTTTTTCTAAGAACGGTTAAATCAAGCTGGTTGGGCCACCAATCTCTATTGGTCTTTGGCCTCTTCATTTCAGCATGAGCCATATCCTGCCCCTTTTCAACCATATTGTTCTGTTTACATCCCGTAAAAGCAACAATTAAGCTAAGTGTAATAATCAGATATTTCATATCTTACTCCCTCCCAACATTATAGACAGCTTTACTGTATCGATTATTTTCGGTCAAATTAATACATATAAAGATATACCGGCAAAATTTAAATAATACTTTTCAATTTATTATTTTATTAAAACTGAAATAGCCATTTTAGTTTACATTTGCTGAAATTATCGTTTAATATACTTTATGAGAAAAAGTACAAAGAGAAGATATATCCTTTCTGGATTAATTTTTTTATTGGTAATCGTTTTTCTTTTTATTCCTTCAAAAACAATAGACTCTGATATTGGCG
>CEUY01026979.1_pt1 | contig 11621 bp, 10 predicted proteins | sample 361481 | NCBI WGS metagenome assembly CEUY01 (sample SAMEA2622737, study PRJEB7988) | marine metagenome | isolation source: saline water (ENVO:00002010), including
AGAAAGGGCCACCTCCTCGTGAGGTGGTCTTTTTGTTTGCTTGACTAGGCTAGTCGTTTTAGGGCGTGGTACCCTGATGGACGAGATGACGGATATAAATTAAGCACGGAGGCTGATTCATGGTTGATTTTAGCGATACCGAGAAACAAGCAGAATGGCGGAAGGTCGTACAGACATTCATCGACGAGAAACTTCCCACTGAACTCAGAGAGGACCAGAAATTCGCTGGGTCACTAGGTGGTATGCACCGCGGTCCGCTCGGTAACAAGAAACGTGTGGAAGTCATGAAGGACTGGCGTAAAGAGATTTTGGATCGTGGTTGGATAGCTCCAGCATGGCCGAAGGAGTACGGTGGTGCTGATATGGGTGTAATGGACCAGTTCATCATGAAGGAAGTCTTTAATGAGAATCGGGCACCAACGATATCGGTACACGATGTGGGTTCGACCATACTGGTGCATGGGTCTGAGGAGCTGAAGAAACAGCATCTGAATGATCTGGTGAATGGTGATGTTGCCTGGTGTCAGGGATACTCGGAGCCAGGATCTGGCTCGGATCTCGCGTCGGTGCAGACACGCGGTGTTCGCGACGGTGATGATTTTGTCATCAATGGTCAGAAAATATGGACGTCCGGTGCGAAGTATGCGGATTGGATGTTCGCCTTGGTTCGGACCGATCCGGAAGCACCCAAGCACCGAGGAATTACGTATCTTCTATTATCGATGGAGACACCAGGTTTGACGGTTCGTCCGATGGAGCAGATTACAGGTGCTACTTCCTTCAACGAGGTTTTTTTCGAAGATGTACGGGTGCCCGTATCCAATGCAGTAGGTGAGGTAAACAGGGGTTGGTATGTAGGAGCAACTCATCTTGATTTCGAGAGATCATCTATTGGCTCGGCCGTTGGATTTCAGCATAGACTTGATGATCTTCTTGACTTCATGCGGAGTGAACGGGAGAAGATTAACGGTCGCACGAATTTAGGTCGGAGCGAGATCACTCGTTTGCAACTTGCTCAATGCCAGATTGATATTGCCGTAGCACGTAATTTTTCCTATCGAATTATCACCCTTCAGGACAAAGGGATTATCGCGAATTATGAATCGTCGGTTCAAAAACTATTCTCCTCAGAGCTCCATCAACGCATGGCGAATACAGGTCTGCACGGGATTGGACTACATGCCATGCTGTACGATGAGGATGATGAACGCACCCCAGATCGTGCGCGATGGGGCACATATTATCTAGCAACAGTATCTGAAACCATCGGTGCTGGAACGAGCGAAATTCAACGTAACATCATTGCGACTAGAGGGCTGAGCCTGCCGCGAGGATAATTAGCGGAGAGCGCCCGCCCCCGTTATTTCCCAGATGTCCTGAATGATGTGGTTGCGCACCGCATACATCTCACGATGCAGGAGTACGGTGGAATCGCTGTAGTGCGGTACCAGTGTCATTCGGTCCCCATGTGCAACAGACATGCCTGCGGGGAGAGCAACTATGGTGTGTTCGGCATTGAGTGAAGTCACCTCGGCCCCCTCGTGGGAGTACATGACTGGAAGACCAGTGTGGCGGCCCGTTGTTTTCCATCCAGCGTCTAGGATGGCGCGGCCCTTTACTGCCGTCGAAATCACTTGCGCGTTGAGATAGAGCGCGTAGTGATGATCCGGTAATTTCATTAACTCTTGGTAGGAGATATCCATAAGTGCTCCTCCACCTGCCTGCAATTCATTGATGGAGCCGAGGGTAGCAGCGTGCCAGTAATTACCACTTCCTCCGCCAGAAAGTATTTCAACACTGAGACCACTGGCCTCGACCAGAGACTTAGCTTCAGCCAATATGTCGGCCGCCTTGGCAGAAGCAGCCTCTTTGTCCTCTGGCTGCATGCCCATAACGTGTCCCTCGTACCCCATCAGTCCCCTCAGCTCGGTCCCTGGGGACTCCATCACGTGTCGAGCCAATGCAGGTGCCTCCTCCGGTGCAACACCACATCTATTCGCGCCTACATTTATATCAACCAAGATGCCTATAGTGACGTTAGATTTGGAGGCGATTGACGAGATCTCAGATATATTCGCTTTGTCATCGCAGGCAACACCGATCCGTGCATGTTTCGCAACCTGAACTAATCTTTCAATCTTTGTTGTTCCAATGATCTCATTTGCGACAAGTATGTCATTAATACCTCCAGCAGCCATCGCCTCTGCCTCAGCAACTTTGGCGCACGTAATTCCTTGTGCCCCGATCGAAATAAGCCTGTGAGCAAGATCAGGAGATTTGCTCGCCTTTACGTGAGGGCGCCAGCGCACATTTTGGTTGTTACAAAGTTGGAGCATCTTTGAAGCGTTATGTTCGAATGCGTCAAGATCTATCCAGAGGGCGGGTGTATCGGCTTCGTCAATATGTCGCCCTATTAGCGAGTGTTGGCCTGTCATGATTTCATTTATCCTATCCGGGATATGTGTCGGATTTCCCTAAAATAATTGTCCCTACTCCGGTATTTTAGGCTACATTACCTTCATGGATATACAAATACATCGAGACTCATACGGAATTCCCCATATTGAAGCCCAATCGGAGATAGATGCGTGGTATGCCATGGGGTATGCTTCTGCTCAAGATAGGCTTTGGCAGATGGAATGGTACCGACGACGTGGAACAGGGCGTTGGTCGGAGGTTGTAGGTATCGACGGACTGGAAGCTGATCGTTTATTCCGAAGATTTCAGCTCGATGAGGCAGCTATCGCTGATGAGCTGGCACTGACTGATGAAACGCGTGAAATGTTCCAGCGATATTCTGACGGAGTGAACGCGTTCGTCGCAGAAAACGAACTGGCGCCTGAATATGGCCTGACTGGAACCTTTTGGGAGCCGTGGGAAAACTGGCACTCTATTCTCGTTTTCAAAGTCCGACATGTCATTATGGGCAAGCAGCTGACAAAAATTGCTCGTCTCAATCTGTTGCATAAAGTTGGAGTTGAGACGATGGCCATGCTCGATGGTGAGCCACCGGGAGGTGCGGTCATTTTGCCACCAGCTGGAGTCACGAAGCAGACTGTGAAATTAGGTCAACCAGAACTTGAACGGTCTCTAGAGAATTTGGGGACACTTGCTATTGAGGATGGCGGTTCAAATTCGTGGGCTCTCCACGGCTCGCGAACCTCCACCGGTAAGCCCATTATTTGTAACGATTCACATAGACCTCTTGATGTTCCTAACGTGTACTGGCAGTGCCACGTGATATGCCCGGAATTTAATGTTGCAGGAGCCGCTTTCCCGGGAGTTCCGGCATTTCCACATTTCGGTTTCAATGGTCAAGTCGCCTGGAATATCACTCATGGGAGTGCTGATTACACTGACGTATGGGTGGAAGAGTTTCGTGACGATTCCGGGACATTGGAATACAAGGATCAGGGTGAGTGGTGCGCTGCTGACGTACGAAATGTAGCAATCGCGGTGAAAGATCACGCGGATGTTCCGATGGAGATTGTATCGACGCAGCGCGGGGCAATAATGCACGGCGACCCCCGAGCAGGCGCTGGTATTTCGATGCGATATACAGCGACTGACAGAGTCAATAATCAGTGGGAATCTCTGCGCCCGATGCTTATGGCAGAGACAGTGTTGGAGTTGAATGACACCCAAGATATATGGGAAGAACCAGTAAACAATCTTGTTTCGGCCGATACGAGTGATAACATTTCATATTTGTACCGAGGGAGAATTCCTGTTCGCGCCGATGTATCGGGAAGGGTATATCCGGGATTTGGTGCCGATGGGATAGGAGATTGGGTTGGTGATGTCCCGCCAGATGAGCTTCCTCAGTCAATCAATCCTCCAGAGGGATTTATTGCGACTTCTAATCAAAGCCCTTGGGACAAATCAGAACCCTTTTTATCTCATGAGTTCTCGGTTCCATCACGAGCTGAACGGCTTGCCGAGCTGCTCGGCGATGACCAGATTTGGGACCCACAAGATGTTGTAAGGTTACAGGGTGATGTTACCTCTGTACCTGCTCGTCGTTGGGCAGAATATATTGCTGCACTACCACAAACTGAGGGTGCTGCAGAGCAAGCCAGAATGCTACTAGCTGGCTGGGACGGAGAACTCACTAGCACTACTCCTCAGGGACTGCTCTACACGTGCCTTCGAGACACATTAATTGAACAAATTTATCGACCCGTGCTCGGTGATGATGCTTGGGCCTGGATTCAATTGCCTGTAAATGCCTCAGCCAAGGGAATTATCTCAAGATGGTTCTACGGCTTGGGTCAGACAATAGAGGACATCAACGCATCTCAAACACCAGATGGCAGGCCGATGGGCGATATCTTAGTGTCCTCACTTGAAATCGCGTGGGCCTCAGCGGTACGTATCGGCGGTCCAGATTCAAACCTCTGGGACTGGGGTAAGTTTCATCGAACCAATGCAACACATACACTTGCGCCCTTGTTGGGTGAAAGATTGAATCCCCCGGATGCCGGGATGGGAGGCGATGGTGACACAGTTCAGGTTTCGAGCGTTGGCTCGGGCGAAACGGGAATAGGCTCAGTGTTTCCGGTGGGCGCTTTATCAGTATATCGACAGGTCGTGGATTTCGACGACCCGAATGAAGGATGGTGGATCATTCCGGGTGGAGCGTCGGGAAATTCTGAATCCCCACACTACTCTGATCAATTGGAACTTTGGGAGACACATCAGTTGATACCGATGTTATTCCAGCTTGGTCGTGCGAGAGACGAAGCTGCATCAACTGAGATAATCCAACGATAGGAGGAATCGCTCATGGCACTGGTACTGGGTGTTACTGGATCGATAGCAACTGGCAAGTCGTATCTTTGCCAATACTTAGTTGAGAACTATGGAGCTATTCATGCCGATGCAGATAAGGTCGTACATCGGATGTATGACCCAGGGAAGCCGGGCTTTGACAGGATAGTCACGGAGTTTGGGGATTCGGTTGTTGGTGACGACGGATATATTGATCGGAAAATCCTTGGTAGTAAAGTGTTCGGAGACCAAGAGCGTATGAATGCTCTGACAAAAGCTATAGGTGATATAGCTGCGGAAATGAAGAGTATTATTGATGAATGGCGAGAGACTTGTACCACCGAAGCGATTGCGATTCTTGAGGCAGTCAACCTAATCGAGGCTGGATATTCGAAGTGGTGTGATGCCACGTGGCTTGTCGCGGCGGAAGATGATGTGGCGCTGCCAAGATTGATGGAACGTAACGGGTTCAGTGAAGAGGAAGCCAAGCAGCGACTTGCATCCCAAAGAAACTGGAAAGATCGTGCCCCCGCAAGTGACCTGATTTTTCATAATAATTCAGCAACTGCCAATTTCACCAGCAATATCGATGAGAAAATTTCGGAGACTGGTGAGTTGCTCAAGGCGAACTGTCTCCCAGTTTCTCGATGGTTTGCGTGGCACGATCAACAGCAATGATGATCGATGGCAGATACTGCAGGCAAGACAGTTTCAGGATAGACTGGCAGTCTATAAGACTGCGGAAGTAGCTCAGTGGTAGAGCGCCTCCTTGCCAAGGAGGAGGTCGCGGGTTCGACCCCCGTCTTCCGCTCCATTTCACATTCGTTATCGCTTTTTTGTTACTTTTTTGTAACTATCAGTAACAGGAGTATGACTTGAGTCGGATTCGATTTCCTTCAATAATTTTGGCTATCTTTATAGTTTTTACGGTCGCTATTGTTTCGAACTTATTTTTCCGTGCTCCTATCAATGAATCTAGAGATGATGGTGAATTTAAGGAGGAATTGGCTGCAAATCCGACTGCGATTGCATCCCCATCTATTGTTCAAGAAGAGGTCTACATCGTTGCGATGTGTAGAGGCGGTCGCGGTCTGGTAATTCACGATGACTGTAAGCAGCAATTCAATACTGATCGCATGCGAGTTAATCCAGGAGAGGCTGTCGCAATAGTTCTTTCAAAGACTGGGCCAGACGCTGGATTTGAATTCAGTTTCGACGGAACAGGTGTTGCCGTGCCGTGGGATCAGGTTGCTAAAGCAATATCTGAGTTTGAGCTTGGGTCAACACACACGATACAGGTACGGGAATTGGATGGCACTTGGTCGAGTACTTTTTCATTTGGAGTGGATCTACTAATCCCCCTTCGCCCCACGGTGGATTCAGTGTGTGCGAACGAACGATGTTCACCGGACGTGTCTCTGGTAAGACCTGTCAACCCCATCGCCGATCAATTATTCCCTTTGGTCGAGCATATTTCCGGTGCAGCACAAACTGGTCAAATATTTGGATGGTTCGAGCAGGAATACCTTTGGGCAGAATTAATGCTTAATGGTAATGCGATTTCCCTAGGATGCCTGAATTGTGCTTTAGCTGAGTCACATGGTGTCTTATACCCAGATCGCGTTGAATTTGCGGATACTGGCTATTTCTATAATTGGGATCTGAAATCACTTAGGTTAGGTGACAATATTCTACAGGCACGGCTAAGAAACATTTTGTATGTAGGGGAATGGTCTGAGCCATTTATCTTTCAGGTGGAAATGGACTAGATTATTTATTGCCAGACAGGAATCTGCAAGCGGGACCTAGAATATTTGCAATGAAATTAAATCTCAGAAAAATCAGTGTCACCTTGCGCTATTTTCTCATGGGCCTGGTGATAGGTTTGGTCGACCTGGTACCCGGCGTGAGCGGAGGTACTTTGGCCTTCACCTTTGGAATCTGGGAAAATCTTTTGAATTCGATCGGGCAAATACTATCGTCGCTAAAGATGGCCGGTAAGTTAAAGTTCCGTTTTGCCTTTGCTCAGCTCCGCGATATTGATTGGCAGTTAGTCATGCCCGTTGGCATCGGCGTACTGTCGTCACTTCTCCTGGGTGCTTCAATAATTGCTGAACTGCTTGAAACTCGGCCTGAGGAACTGCGGGGGTTGTTTTTTGGTCTCGTTATAGCATCAATATATTTTTCGATGCGAACAATTGAATCTCTGAATTGGAGGGGCCTCCTTTTTCTGGTTTGCGGCACGAGTATTAGTTTTTTTGTGGCTGGCCTACCGGGGGCATCTATTGAGGACCCCTCATTGCTAATCGTGTTTGTTGTAGCATCTATAAGTATTTCGGCGACGATACTCCCTGGTGTGAGTGGTTCATTTATCCTCTTGATTTTCGGCCTATACGAAACATTCATCGAGGCTGTACGGGATAGAGATTTCGTAATGTGGGGAGTATTTTGTGCGGGCGCGTGGGTAGGGACAGCTATGTTCACTTCAATAATCAGAACCCTGTTGAGGAGGTATAGGCAGATCGTGATCTTTGCTCTGACTGGACTGATGATTGGCGGTTCAAGAGTCCTGTGGCCTTGGCTAGGCACCGATCGAGAATTGTTGTTGCCTGATAGTTCCGACGGAGTTTCAGCTGTTCTCGCGAGCTTAGTGGTTGGTTTGCTTCTGGCTGTTGTTTTGTACAGAATTGTCAGGAAATGAGTTTACTCATGCAAGATGTTTTGGTACCGAAGGTGGGACTCGAACCCACACGAGATTTTACCTCGGCGGATTTTGAATCCGCTGCGTCTGCCAATTCCGCCACTTCGGCATACAGATATGCTAGCGTGATTTTCCTTGGGCCGACAGAGTGAACTGTGGGCGGTAATGCCTGTAAGGTTTAGGATGGATGACGTTGGCGGATGGTGTAGAGGTAGCACACGGGACTTTGAATCCCATAGCCCAGGTTCGATCCCTGGTCCGCCAGCCACCCATACTTTCCCACTTGCTTTGCGGATTTAAATAGGGGAGAATTGGAGTACGCTCCTCGATAGCTCAACGGTAGAGCAGCCGGCTGTTAACCGGCAGGTTCGTGGTTCGAATCCACGTCGGGGAGCCAATAAGCAAGAATTCAATATGGCCGTTAATATTTAAGCATTCGAGATGGCGCTTGTCTGAGTTGGCGGGGCCTGGGGGGGGCTTGATGTCAAATATTCCGGAAGATCTTAATCAGGTTGATGAGAGATGGTTGACTGAGGTGCTGATAGAGTCACACACGATTCCTCATGACAATAGAGTTGTTTCCATTACTAAAGATACTCATGGCGCAGGTCTGGGGTATCTCAGTGAAATCGAACGAATCAATGTGAAATATGAATTTGGTGAAGGTAACTATCCACAACAATTAATAGCGAAATTTCCGACTCCGTCTCCGAAGTCCAGAGCATTGGCAACTCTATTTGATAGTTATCAGCGGGAGGTGCTTTTTTATAGAGATTATGCACCAGCTCTTGATATTGGAACTCCTCGGTGTTACTGGGCAGATATCGAGGATGAGCCCGCGATATCAAGGTTTGTGAATAAGATCCTTGGACTACTGCCTGACGCTGTGGTCGTAAGGCTACTGGATAAATTGCTTGAGAGTGCTGGACAGAACCAGCGTCGATCAGGACTACTTCTTGAAGACCTCTCCAGTGCTCGGGTAGGTGATCAAGTTGCAGGCTGTGACCTTACAGATGCGAGGGCAGCGCTGCGATCTATTGCTAAATTCCACGCCACTTTTTGGAGACAGAGCTTCGAGCATGTTGACTGGATTCACAGTGGTTCGAACCAAAGTAAAGTTCAACATGGTCTATTCATGAAAGCTCTGCCAGCATACAAGGAATTATTTGTTGATCTGATTGATGAAACAGTGAGCGCGCAACTTGATTGGTTGATCGAGCACGGGGTTGAGGTGTTAGAAAAATGCAATCGGAATACGACACTAATTCATGGTGATTTCCGTCTTGATAATATCTTTTTTCAGGACGACGGTTCAGACCCAATTCTGATTGATTTTCAGACGGTCAACGTCTATACACCAATGACCGACATAGCTTATTTCCTTCTTCCAAATCTTGACGATGACGTCCAAGAATCACAGATGGAATTGGTTGCATATTACTGGAATGAACTGATGGAGAACGGGGTATCAGACTATTCGTGGGAGGATTGTCTAGCGGATTATGAGCTCGCACAATGGTGGTTGATCCATCGAGGAGTGATATTGATCGGCCTTGTTGATTTTTCTCATCCTAGGGGGGGATTACTCATCGAAACCGCGGTCCGGAGAGGATTGAAAGGTGGATTAGCGAGCTTACCTTTACCATGGTGACTGGAGAAAACGCCTTGGTCTTATAGACCTCGGGTATATTTGGAGGTGCTCGGAGTGGCTGAAGAGTTGATTCTCAGTGTTGAAAACGATCTACAACTTCGTCGTCCGATTTTGATTTGTGGATGGAGTGGTTGGAATGACGCTGGCATGGCAGCATCTGACTCGGTGGCTTTCATGCGGACCCGCCTCAAATTTCAAAAAATAGCAGAGATAGATCCCGATTCCTTTTATGATTTTACGCAGGTGAGACCCACCGTTCACCTGTCAAACGGTGAACGTATTTTAAAATGGCCGTCTAATGAGATTTCGGGTCAGAGATTTGAAAATGGTCAGCACGATTTGATGTTGCTGCATGGTATTGAGCCGCATCTAGCATGGCAAACGTACGTCGATAGTATATTGACGATATGTCGTGATTACGAGGTATCTGGAGTAGTACTGCTCGGTGCACTGCTATCTGATGTCAGTCATCGAGCAGAGAGCACTGTAAATGGATCTAGTACAGATGGTGATCTCGCGACGCTATTAGAGATAGAACCTCGTACTCGGGGCAGTTATGAGGGCCCTACAGGCATTGTAGGAGTGATGTCCGAGGCCTTGCGGGATGCTGGTATACCGTCGGCATCCCTTTGGGCCAACGCGCCATACTACCTAGGCTCCGGCAAAAATCCTCGTTGTCAATTGGCTCTGCTTAAACGAATCAATAGTACTTTTGGACTGGAGATGTCTCTGCATGATATGGAAAGTAGGATTACCCGTTGGGAGGCTAGAATCGAAGGCGAGCTGAACAAAGATCCTGATTTGGCGGCGCTGGCAGATAAGATAGAGAACCCAGAATCGGATGCTTCGGATGAATCAGACGTCCTGCCAGATAGCGACGAAATCGTCGACGAGATTGAAAACTTTTTCCGTGAGCAGCAGGACGAAGATTCGGCCTAGTCAGATGGCTGACTTGCGCTCGTGCTTATAAATATATAATCTAACTGATAACAAAGTTCAGGTCTTTAATCTGGTCCCGAGAGGCTAGGAAGGCAAAGTATGCTAGATAGCCACAAGTTTGGTCATAGTGCTGCGGCACAAAATTCGAGGAATACGTCCCCAGTTTGGGGATTTTTTTTTATCACTTTGAGTCCCAAGATGACTGAATTCGGGAGTTTTTAATGAATTCCGGAATGGCGGTGGTGTTAGATAACGTAGCAGTAGATCGGACGGTTCGCAGACTAGCGCACGAGATAGTCGAGTTCCATAATGGCGTTTCGGACGTTGTGCTAGTCGGGATACAGAAAGGCGGAGCTCTTTTAACGAAGCAATTAATTCGTGAGATTTCGAACATTGAGGATACTCCCGTCAAATGGGGTACATTGGATATCACATTGCATCGAGATGATTTAGGGCTCACCGGGCTTCCCTCAGCCCCATCAGGATCAGAGCTGCCTGATATCGACAACCGTATCGTGGTGCTCGTGGATGACGTTCTGTTCACAGGCCGGAGCGTGCGTGCCGCGCTGGACGCAATTAATTATCTTGGACGCCCCAAGGCTGTCCGATTGGCAGTACTTGTGGATCGAGGTCACCGTGAACTCCCGATCCGAGCAGATATAGTGGGGAAAAATATCCCTACCGCTATGGGAGATGAGATTCAAATTTCGGAACTGGACCAACGGATTGATAGCGTCCTTTTAAGACGAGGTGAGAATCAATGATGACCAACGAGAGAGAATATTCCTCTGATCTTGAGGGTACTAGTTTTTCAAATGAACAGTCTGACCTAGTGTGGGACCACGAAGACGTGCTTGATTTGGATGATTTCACAGTGCAAGAAATAGAAACAGTCATTGCTCTTGCTGAGCAAATGAGAGAGGTGTTGGATCGTCGAATTGCTCGTGCACCGGCTTTGCGAGGATTTACAGTCATAAATTTGTTTTTTGAACCGTCCACGAGAACTCGCGCGTCGTTTGAACTTGCTGGAAAGGTACTTGGCGCAGACGTAATCAGTGTGAGCGCAGACAACTCTTCCGTAGTTAAAGGTGAGTCATTAATAGACACAGTTAAGACATTGAGTGCTATGAGAGCTGATGCGATCGTGATGCGCCATTCGATGTCAGGTGCACCGTACTTAGCTTCAACTTATACCGATGCAGCGATAATAAATGCTGGTGACGGTTCTCATGCACATCCCACTCAGGCCCTTCTTGATATATACACGTTGAAACAGCGTCTTGGTAGTCTCCGCGGCAAAAAAATTGTCATGGTTGGTGACATATCACATTCTCGAGTGGCACGTTCCGGGATATGGGGTTTTTCTGCAATGGGTGCTGAAGTTGTCCTCTGTGGCCCTCCGACATTACTTCCTGCAGGATTGAACGACAATGTCCATGTGTCCAGGAAATCAAGTAATTTACCGTCAGTTCAGGTGGAAACTGATATTGACGTCGCGCTTGATAATGCTGACGTGGTCATGGCCTTACGATTGCAAAAAGAGCGCCAACAAGGCGGTCT
>CEUY01078959.1_pt1 | contig 11612 bp, 11 predicted proteins | sample 361481 | NCBI WGS metagenome assembly CEUY01 (sample SAMEA2622737, study PRJEB7988) | marine metagenome | isolation source: saline water (ENVO:00002010), including
ACATTAACTTTCTTACTAGCTGCAATATTAGGAGTATTTGTTCCATTGACACTTCAAAAACTTGGCCGTGACCCTGCGACAGGGTCCAATATAGTGGTTACTGCAATACTAGATAGTGGTGGATTTTTTATTTTTCTAGGACTTGCTACAATATTATTGATATAAATAAATTTTATTGATAATTAAGCATAAAATAACTGTGCCTATAAGGAATTTATATTCTATAGGCACTAATACTTAGAAAATACCTCTATACTTCAAAATCACTCACTATGGCAAAATTATTTCATTAGTAAATAATTCATCTATAGATTCCCTTTTTCTGATTAGATGAATGCTATCACCATCTACCATTACCTCAGCAGCTCGAGGACGACTATTATAATTGGAACTCATACTCATACCATAAGCACCGGCAGACATAACAGCAAGTAAATCTCCTTGTGATAAAGAAAGTTTTCGATCATATCCAAGGAAATCTCCCGTTTCACATACAGGTCCCACTATCTGATAAGACTTAGCTTTCTGCTCATTTATAATAACAGGTAGAATTTCATGGTAAGCATCATATAAGGCAGGCCGAAGTAAATCATTCATAGCCGCATCTACTATAGCAAAATTACGATGAGATGTATGTTTCAGGTATTCAATACGGGTAAGTAATACTCCTGCATGCCCCACTAATGATCGGCCTGGCTCTATTAAAATACGATGAGTACGGTGTCCAAGACCTGCGCATAATGCGGTAATATAATTCTGAGCTGATGGCGGATTTTCTTGCGAATAACGGATTCCTAATCCACCACCAAAATCAAGGTGTTCTATTTTAATATTTTTACTTTCTAATCGATCTAATAAGCCAATTACTTTCTCACTAGCTTCAGAAAATGGAGCAAGCTCAGTTAGCTGAGATCCAATATGAAAATCCAAGCCATTCATACGAATATTAGGCAGTTTTTTTCCTAAAATATAAAGCTTCTCAGCCTCATTAAATGGAACTCCAAATTTATTTTCTTTTAGCCCAGTAGAAATATATGGGTGAGTTTTTGCATCTACATCAGGATTAACTCTTATACTAACCGAGGCTATCTTATTCATCCCCTTTGCAATCTGATTTATTACTATAAGTTCAGCTTCTGATTCTACATTAAAGCACAATATATTTACTGAAAGTGCATTTTGTATTTCAGAATAGTTTTTTCCCACTCCAGAAAATACTATTTTTTGTGGATTCCCTCCAACTTTAAGGACCCTTTGCAACTCTCCTCCAGATACTATGTCAAACCCACTACCAAGCCTGGCAAATAAATCAAGAATAGCAATATTAGGATTAGCCTTAACTGCATAGCATAATAAATGATCCCTATCAGCAAATGCAGCATCAAACTCTCTATAAGCATTATCTAATGCTGCTCGAGAATAGACATAACATGGAGTACCAAATTCTCTAGCAATCTTATCTAGAGAAACTGATTCGGCAGAAAGCGTAGCAGTACGATAAGTAAAAAAAGGAAAACCGATCAATTATTTTTCCCTTCTGCCTTAGAAGTTTTTTTATCTAATGGTCTATCTTCTGGTAGATAAAGTGGTCCTTTTAAGCCGCAGGCTCCTAAAACAAAAACTAATAAAATTACACTACATAATATACGCATGAAAAATTTCCAAAATCAAAGTATATAAAATATTAACACAAATAAAAATCAATAAATAATAATAGATATACTTAATAACCTTAGTAAACTTATACTCATCCTATACCTTTCAATTCGTTCCGAATAGCTAAATAGTCTGGACAAATACTTTCAACTGTTCTCCAGAATGAAGAAGAATGATTCATTTCAATAAGATGTGATAGTTCATGAGCAATAACATAATCTACCAAACGAATTGATAAATGAATTAACCTCCAATTCAAATGAACAATTCCACGCATATCACAACTACCCCATTGAGTCCTAGCATCTGATAACCTAAACTGTGGGCATGTTACTCTAAGTTTTTCTGAAAAATACTTAATACGCTTGCTAAAATAAATATGTGCTTGGCGGTAGTACCATTCCATTACAGCTCTCTCAATTTCCTGAGCAGATATTGTAGATGGCAATGGTAATTCCAATTGATTTTTTTCTGCTATAGACTTTATTTTTGCAGGAATCATCCTCATCACTCCATTAGATGCTATTGCTATTCTCCATGGATCTCCAAGTAATGGAAAAATAGCTGATTCCTCCCATACTAATCTAATTAATTTCTTTTCTTCCCATTCACCAAGCTTCTTTAAGATCCAAGCTTTTCTTTCCTGTAACACAAACTCAATCCAACTAAATTTTTCTCTAATAGGGGCATTAATTGTCAAACCATCACAATCTATTTTAATGCTAATTGATTTACACCGACGTCTTTTTAATACATACGATACTTCTTCATCATTTAAAATGATACGACGTATATTCCTTTTAATTATTCTTTTATTATTTGGTAGTGGATATGAATATTCTCTCATTTCACTTAAGTAATACCCTTATCACATATACGACTCGTTTCTAATTCAATCCACTCCTCCACTTTATTATTTAGTTCATTAGCATCCATCCCCTCAGGATTTATCAGCTCACCAATACTTACTGTTATAGTCCCAGGAAATTTAATAAAAGAGTTTTTTCCCCAAAGTATTCCAGCATTATGTGCAACTGGAACCACTGATACACCAGTTCTTATTGCTAACAATGCCCCACCAATTCCATATTTCCCTTTTTTTCCTGGCTCTATACGTGTCCCTTCAGGAAAAACAACTACCCAAAGTCCTTTCGCTAATCTATCTCTACCCTGTTTGATAATTTGTTTCAGTGCTATTCTCCCTAAGTTCCTGTTTATCGCGATAGGACTTGTCATTGCTAGCCCCCAACCAAAAAATGGAATATAAAGTAATTCTTTTTTTAGTACCCATACCTGCGGCGGAAAAATTTTCTGAAAAGCAAGTGTCTCCCAAGCTGATTGATGTTTTGATAGGACAATAGCTGGTTCACTAGGAATATTCTCTGCCCCCAATATGCAATAATTAACCCCGCATATCACTCGAGAAAGAAATAGCATTATATGTGCCCATCCTGAAATAACATAATATCGCTTAAGGGGAGGCAGTGGGAATGAAGCTAAGACAATTAATGCGTAAGGTGGGGTAATTATTATTTGAAATAAAAAATAAATTATCGAACGTAGGGCTGCAATAACAAGTCTCATTTGATCAAAGTATCAACTACAGAAGCAAGATCAGAAAATATTTTTGTATTTTTAGGGAGACTCTTTGTATTCTTTGTTTTGATACCTTTCCCAGTAAGAACCAATATTGGGACTGCACCTACTAATGCTGCTGCCTTTAAATAACGCAAATTATCTCCAACTATGAAGACATTATTTATATCAGCACCAAATCGCTGAGTAACCTCCTCAAACATTACACTCAATAACTTACCACAATTATATTTTTCAATATCTGACTGCGCACTTAAAAATATTGCATCAATACGCCCACCAACCTGATTCACAGCTTTGCACATTTTATCATTGATAGCATTGAATCGTGGCATATCAATAATCTTGTGATCACAAGACCGATTACTAGCAACGACTATCCGATATCCCATTTGATTTAAATATGATATAGCCTCGAGGCTTCCCTGAATTGGCACCCATTCGACAGATCTCTGCGCAACAGCACTGCTGTTATTTATCACGCCATCTTGATCTAGGATAATTAGCTTCATAAATATCAGGAAACCATTAAACTTAAGTCAGCTACTTGATTCATATAAACCCGTCCATATTGTAATAACAGAAATCTATTATTTCTTATCCTTTCGTCTTCAGAATTTACCATAACCTGCTCAAAAAAATCTTCAACTGGGGGAGCAAGCTTTACTAAAATGTTTAGTGCCTCTGCAAAATTTCTCTCAGACTTAAGTATCTCTGACTCTCTTCCTATTTTTTGCAAGGCATCCCATAGATTAATTTCAGCATCACTTTCAAATAGACTTGGATCTGGCATTTTTAGAGTCTCCAGAGAGTAGCCGGTACAAGTAATCTCCTGACCTGATTTTTTTAGGATATTTGTAATACGTTTGTTCGCATTCGCAAGAACACAACCCTCCTCTGTTGAAAGAAATTGTGCTGCCATAGGAACAATATCTGAAAGTGTACCTAGAGGAGTAGTACCCCCAAATGGACTAACGACCGATTCTATAGCATGATAATCATTCCCTTGATCTGAGAAATACCTTCGCACCCTATCTAATAAAAAATTATTAATTAACGCAGGATCATTTTTAGTGTTATGCCTGATATCTTCCGGCATATTTTCTTGTGCAAGAATAATCAATTCAAACAAATTAATATCAAGGCGTTTTTGTACCAATATCCTGACAATTCCAAAAGCGTGGCGGCGTAAGGCAAATGGGTCCTTGTCACCAGAAGGTGGCTGCCCGATACCAAACATCCCAACCAGAATCTCTAATTTATCTGCAAGTGCAACACAAATACCTCCCATATTACGAGGCAGGTCATCACCATAAAATCTTGGTTTGTAATGATCCTCAATTGCGAAAGCTAGTTCATCGCTCATCCCATCATGTTTTGCATAATAGCGTCCCATGATCCCCTGTAATTCCGGAAACTCTCCTACCATGTCAGTGAGCAGGTCAGCCTTTGCCAGCAACGCAACCTCACCTGCTAGTTCAGAAAGTTTTTTACCCCCGAGCTGCAATCCAATTGCCTGTGCAATTTTTGATATGCGCTCAACCCGATCACTCAGCATGCCAAGTTTACTGTGATACACGACTCCACTTAATTCTTTTATACGAGAGGCTAATGTTTTCTTACGATCTTGGTTAAAGAAAAACTCAGCATCTGCCAGCCGAGCTTGTAACACTCTCTCGTTACCATCTATGATAGAGGTAGATTTGTTAGTTTTAATATTACTAACCATTAGAAATCGTGATAATAAATTTCCCTTATTATCAAGTAATGGAAAATATTTTTGATGTTGCTTCATCGAAAGTATCAGACATTCCTGCGGTATATGAAGAAATGTCTGATTAAATTTCCCTACATAAACCTCTGGGTACTCAACCAGAGCAGTGACCTCATTTAACAGAGAATCATCCTGTACTATATTTCCATTCTCTTTCTTACTAGCATCATGCAGCTTCTCTATTATTAATTTCTTTCGTTTCTCAAAGCTGGCTATAACATATCCGCTTTCAAATAGAGCCTTCTCGTACTCACTGGCATGCGGTAATTCAATACGGCCTTTACTTAAGAATCGATGCCCTAAGGTCTCTGATTTATTGCTTTTCAACCCAAGTAATTCTGCTGATTCACATAATAAATTTCTTCCATGCAACATAATAAAATTATGTGCCGGACGAATAAAATTCTCGTTGCCGTCACCCCAGCACATCGTTTTAGGAGTAGGAATTTTTGGCAACATGGCTTGTAAAATTTTAATAAGTATATTTCCAATACTCTGGCCAGGCTGTTTATATTTATAGGTATAGCAAAGAATCCCCTTAGCATCAGGCACCTGCTTTAAATCATCTACTGCAACCCCACACGAACGGGCAAAACCTTGAAGTGCTCTAGTTTCCTTACCTGAAACATCATATGCAGCAGTTACTGCTGGCCCCCTTCTCTCAACCTCCCTTTCAGCTTGAGTATCCAATACTGAAGTTATAGAAACAGCGAGGCGACGCGGAGTAACATATGCTGTCAATTTGCTTTCTGAAGTTAATAAAAAATTCTCATCCAAGCCATTAAATACGCCCTCAGAAAAATTACTGCTCAAATCTTGCAATAATTTTGGCGGTAATTCTTCAGTTATAATTTCAACTAGTAATGTATCTTGCATAAAAGTATGTCGGCTCTATTTTGAAAGCATTGGAAAACCAAGCTCCTTGCGTGAATCGTAATACGCCTTAGCTACTAATCTAGCTAAAGCCCTAATCCTGCCAATATAAGCTGCACGTTCAGTAACCGAAATTGCGCCACGTGCATCTAATAAATTAAAGGTATGAGAGCACTTCAATACTTGTTCGTAACTTGGCAGCGGGAGACTCAATTCTAGCAAGCGCTTTGCCTCAGATTCATACATAACAAATTGTTCTAGCAGAAGCGTTATATTACTTTGCTCAAAATTATATTTGGATTGCTCCACTTCATTCTGATGATACACATCCCCATAAGTAACCCCATCTGCCCAATTTAGATCGAAAACATTTTCAACACCTTGAAGATTCATCGCAAGGCGCTCTAAACCATAGGTAATTTCTCCCAGTACTGGCTTACAATCAAGGCCACCTACTTGCTGAAAATAAGTAAACTGTGTTATTTCCATACCGTTAAGCCATACTTCCCAACCTAAACCCCACGACCCAAGTGTAGGGGACTCCCAATCATCCTCAACAAATCTAATATCATTTATTGCAAGATCTATCTTTAATTCTCGCAATGAATCAAGATACAAATCTTGAATATTATTAGGTGACGGCTTCATTACCACCTGAAATTGATAGTAATGCTGCAAACGATTTGGATTGTTTCCGTAGCGCCCATCTTTCGGACGACGAGATGGTTGGGTATAAGCAGATTTCCAGGGTTCGGGGCCAAGTGCACGCAAGAAAGTCGCCGGATGGAAAGTTCCCGCCCCCATCTCCATATCATATGGCTGAAGCAGCACACAGCCCTGGTTGCTCCAGTAGCGTTGCAAAGTAAAAATAATTTCCTGTAATGTAAGCATGAAAACGCCTAAGTAAATCTGCAGTAATCTAAAAAATAGATTTTACAGGGTTTTTCTTCTGCCACGAAAGATCTGGATCAAACAAATGAATAAAGATAACCAAACAAATCCCAATACCAGACTATTTCCAAAACGAACATAAGGGGTTGCACCAGTGTATCCCTGCACTAGTCCATTTAGTGTAATCGCTTTAAAAATATCAGCTTGCTGCAAAACAACACCGCGCTCATTTATAATAGCGCTTACACCAGTATTGGTAGCTCGCAACATGTAGCGACCCGTCTCAAGTGCTCGCATTTGTGAGATTTGTAAGTGTTGATGAGGACCAATAGAACGTCCAAACCAGGCGTCATTACTCACATTAACAAGTAATGATGCTTCTGGTAATTGATAAATTAACTCCTCACCAAATGCATCCTCATAACAAATATTTACTGCAACACTCTGTCCTGCGAGCCTCATAGGCTTCTGCTTAAGCTCACCACGAGAGAAGTCTGTTAATGGAATACTCATACTATTTATAATCCAACCAAAGACAGGCTTAAATGGAATAAATTCACCAAAAGGTAATAAATGAAATTTACGATATATCTGCTCAGAAGAAATACCAAAACTAAACATAGAATTATAATAATTTCCTGAATCATTCTCAGTCTCTACCATACCAATAAGTATATCTCCATTATTTTTTTCTGCATGAGTAGAAAACTGTGCAAGATATTTATCAGGCACTTTATCACGAGCCAACGGTAAAGAAATTTCTGGTGCAACAATGAGACGGCTATTGCTAGCAAGAGCTAGCTTGGCATATGTACCCATTGTATGGGTAACATGCTTTGGGTTCCACTTCATTTCCTGAGAAATGTTTCCCTGTAGCAAACTTACAGATACAGGATCACCTTTCGGTTCACTCCAATTTATAAATTGTAAACTAAAGCCAACAATCCAAATTATAGATAAGAACATAATATTACGCCCAGAACGTAATTTATTGTCAAAAAATAAACTTATAAATGAAGCGCTTAAAATAATAATAAATGAAATGCCATATACCCCTATCACTGAGGCATATCCCACAATAGGGCTAAAAGGAACTTGCGAATACCCCATTGTCAACCATGGAAACCCAAAAAAAGGAACTACACCACGAAGCCACTCAGATAACGTCCAGATACTAGCCACAAACAATACCCAGATTAATGGTTCATTAAAATGAATTTTTTTTACCAGCCAGCCTATTATTGTTATATATAAAGAAAGATAAGCACAGAGAGCTATTAAAACAAGAATTGCAATGGGCATAGGTAGCGCACCAAACTCGTGCAAACTAATATATATCCATGTGACACCCACACCAAACATTCCCATGCCAAAAACAAAACCAAGCTGGGCTGCTTGTATAGATGAAACACTTTTACGCCAAAAATAAAACAAGCATGCAGCTGTTATAACTGGAATAGGAAAAAGATAAAATGGAGCAAATCCTAGAACGGTTATCGCACCAAGAAAAAAAACAATAATTAAATAAAGTATTCTCTGCCTTGAGCTTTGAATTTTAATTATTGATTCTTCATTACTCAATCCTCGCAATGACTTTCCTCAGGCTTTTGCCTCTCAACTAATACTATATGCAGCCTGCGACTATCAGCTCTTAATACTATGAATTTTAAGGATTCAATAACAACTGACTCACCACTCTTAGGCAGTCTGCCAAACTTATTCAATACTAATCCCCCAACTGTATCAAAGTCATCGTTACTAAATTTTGTACCTAAAGACTCATTAAAATCTGCTATCTCAGTAACTGCCTTAATTCGATAACGACCATCTAGCTCTTGAACAATATTATCTTCTGATTCATCATAATCATACTCATCTTCAATATCGCCAACAATTTGCTCCAAGACATCTTCAATAGTAAGCAGACCTGCAACACCACCATATTCATCAACAACAATTGCTATATGGTTCCTGTTACTACGAAAATCTTTTAGCAAGACATTTAATCGTTTAGATTCAGGAATAAAAACAACTGGCCGTAATATTTCTCTAGCATTAAATTCTTCTCCTCCCGCATAATACCGTAGCAAATCCTTTGCTAATAAAATCCCAATGACATTATCTTTACCATTCTCAGTAACTGGAAATCGTGAATGCGCAGTTTCTATCATAAATGGAACAAATGTATCTGGTGTCTCACTTATATCGATTACATCCATTTGTGAACGAGGAACCATAATATCACTCGCCTTCATTTCAGAAACTTGCATCACACCCTCAATCATGCTCAAAGCATCTGAATCAAGCAAATCACGTTCAAATGAAGAATGTAATAATTCTATTAACTGCTCACGATCTTCTGGCTCACGTAAAAGCAATGTACTTAATTGTTCAAACCATTTTGGTTTAGGTTTGGATTCAGGCTTAGGTAAAGAATCATTCATATAAAATTTTTAATGTTTAATGCTAATAAAAAGTCTATAGCTATCCTAGCAAAAAAATACATGAACCTAGTTCTCCTTTTGGTATGGATCATCAAACCCTAAACTATTAACAATTTCTGTTTCCAGTTTCTCCATTATTACCGCCTCATCTTCATCTTCATGTATATATCCTTGCAAATGAAGAGCACTATGCACCGTAAGGTGCGCATAGTGTGCCAACAAGTCTTTATGCTGTTGATTTGCTTCTTTCTCTATTACTGCCGCACATAATACAATATCTCCAGATAAAGGTAAGGTATCTCCATATATAAAAGTTAATACATTAGTAGCATAATCTTTACCACGAAAATCTCGATTGTATCTGCGACCTTCTACTTCATCAACTATACGTATAGTGGCCTGTGCATCCTGCTTTAATCCAGCTTTAAACCATTTACAAAATTGAAAACGTGTTGGAATTTCTTTTAAATGCGGCAGAATATTAGCAGCATATTGTACCGTTAGCTCTAACTCTATTTTATTAGTTGTTGTCCTCGGTTCAACACAAACTGGCTTTCTATGTTTTATCATATCTTTCATAGGCATTTACAATTCTTTGCACCAAAGGATGCCTTACCACATCACTTGCCTCAAAATTAGTAAAAGCAACACCACTAACTTTTTCTAATATCTTTTTAGCTTCAACCAAGCCACTTTTTTGGCCTCTTCCCAAATCAATTTGCGTAATATCTCCAGTTACAACAACCTTAGAACCAAACCCAATACGAGTTAAAAACATTTTAATCTGCTCTGGGGTAGTATTTTGCGCTTCATCAAGAATAATAAATGATTTATTCAATGTGCGCCCTCGCATAAAAGCAAGTGGTGCAGCTTCAATTATGCCACGTTCAAATAATTTGCTAGCCTTAGCAATCCCCATCAAATCGTATAATGCGTCATAAAGTGGTCTCAAATAAGGATCCACTTTCTGTGCCATATCACCTGGAAGAAAACCAAGCCGCTCACCTGCTTCGACTGCAGGGCGTACTAATATTATACGCTCTACTAAGTCTCGCTCCAGTGCATCAACTGCACTAGCTACAGCAAGATAAGTCTTACCTGTACCTGCTGGACCAATAGCAAAAGAAATGTCATGACCTTGAATTTGTTCTAGATACCCTACTTGACGTGGTGTCCGACCGTGCAAATTACTATGGCGAGTAACGAGAGGAGATACCGGCATATCATCTACATTAACAAAATCAAGATTATTCTTTTTCACTGGGTTATCTGAGCTCATCAATTCAATCAAGCCTAATTGAATTTGTTCAATACTAAGACCAATTTTAGCCTGACTATAAAAATTCTTTAATGCCCATGATGCCAGCCTAGTTTGAGTAATTTTACCTCTAATACTGAAGTGTTCACTACGTCGAATAATAGTAACATCAAGAATTGATTCGATTTGTTTAAGATTTTCATCCAAAGCACCACATAAATTCGCAAGGCGCTGATTATCATCTGTAGGGAAAGAAACTTCTTCAAATTTAGGTTTCAAGGGAATTCTATACCTAACTATAATTTTAGTTTTAGTGACAAAAATTATGCTCTATAAAAGATGAAGATTCAACTGCACTTTGCACAATTTCACCACGCAATAATTTTGATGAGGCACTTATTATTTTTACGTCTACAAAATGACCTGATTTATGCAAATCACCCGCAAAGTAAACCATACGATTATTATCTGTCCTCCCACACAATTCCTTAGGGTTCTTTCTGGAAGGCCCTTCAACTAATATACGTTGAATTGTACCTACCATATTTTTACACGCAACACTTGCTTGGTATTTAATTTTTTCCTGAATTTTTAATAACCTCTCCTGCTTTATTTGATAAGGGATATCATCAGGCAGATCAGATGCCGGGGTTCCTGGTCTCTGACTATAAATAAAGCTAAAAGAATCATCAAAACCTATTTCATCAATCAGCCTCATAGTTGCATTAAAATCAGCTTGTGTTTCACCGGGAAAGCCAATAATAAAATCAGAAGTAAAAGACATATCTGGGTTAACAGAACGAAGCTTTCTAATAATTGATTTGTATTCCAGAACCGTATAGCCACGTTTCATTTCCGCTAAAATCCGATCAGATCCTGACTGTACTGGCAAGTGCACATGGTTAACTAATTTACTTACCTTCTTATGGGCATCTACAAGACGCTCAGTAAATTCCCTAGGGTGAGATGTTGTGTAGCGAATACGTTCAATTCCTGGAACTTCATTTATATATGAAAGCAGCAATGCCAAATCTGCTACGTTTTCTTCCTCATTTTCTATTATCCCACTGTAGGCATTAACGTTTTGCCCAAGCAATGTTATTTCTTTAATCCCCTGATC
>CEUY01171839.1_pt1 | contig 11589 bp, 13 predicted proteins | sample 361481 | NCBI WGS metagenome assembly CEUY01 (sample SAMEA2622737, study PRJEB7988) | marine metagenome | isolation source: saline water (ENVO:00002010), including
CTTCTCAAAGAGATGGCAATAGAGAAATATATACTATGAATGCAGATGGTAGTAATAAAACTAATATAACAAATTCATCAAATCATCAAAATCCATCTTGGTCTCCTGATGGAACTAAAATAGCATTTGAATTTTATATTGATGGTAACTACGAAATATATACTATTAAATTAGATTGAGAAATGATGGAAGTACAGATAATACTAAAGGAAATGAAAATTCAAAAATACAATCAATCAATGTGGAATTTATTTTTACTACAAATCCTTAAACTAAAATATTTATGAATTCTCAGGTACATAATAATGATGTGATTGTTATAGGTGGAGGAATAATAGGAATATGTGCTAGTTATTATCTTCAGAAATCAGGAAAAAAAGTCGTACTTCTAGACCAAAACCAAGTAGGTACAGGTAGTTCATACGGTAATACAGGCTGGATTGTCCCATCTCATTCTATTCCAATTAAATCACCTGGAACATTACAAACCTTAAAATGGTTGTTAAATCCCAAAAGCCCTTTTTATATTAAACCAACATTTAATATAGATTTATGGGATTGGTTAATTAAATTCCGAAAATATTCATCCTCATCTAATATCGAGGACAGAATAAGTCTATCAACAAAATTAAGTCAAGAAAGTTTAAATTTATATAAAGAGATAATCCAATCAGAAAATATTCATTGTGAATTTGAACAAAAAGGGATAATTCAACTCCATAATGATGAAAGATCATTTGAAGAAGGTGTTAAAGATGCTGAACTATTAAGACTCAATGGTATTAAATCTAATATTTTGATCCAAAAAGAATTAAAACTAATTGAACCATCTATTAAATCAAATATATATGGGGGAATTCATTTTATAAATGATGCCTATCTAAATCCTTTTACAACTGTGAGCAGTTTAGCTAATATATTTATAAAAAATGGAGGAATAATATATCCTAATACACAAGTTGAAGATTTACACATTAATGGTAATAAAATCACTTCTATATCCACCAATAAAGGTATATATACATCTAAATACATCGTATTAGCAACAGGTGCCTGGTCTTCGAAATTAATGAAGAAAATAGGCGTTAACTTACCGATACAACCTGCAAAAGGATACAGCATATCTTTTAAAAATACTAAGCATACTCCTACTAGACCATTAATTTTATCAGAAACTCGTGTAGGAATTAGTCCATTTAATAATTATTTCAGGGCAGCAGGAACACTCGAATTATCTGGATTAAATTTAAAAATAGCACCTAAAAGAATTGAATCTATAAAAAAAGCGATACATTCATATATAGATATCGATTTAAAAAATTCCTCTGAAGATATTTGGTGTGGAATGAGACCTTTATCTCCTGATGGATTACCAGTTATTGGATTAACATCAAAAATTGATAATTTAATGATTTCTACAGGACATTCAACTACTGGAGTAACTTTAGGCGCTGTTACTGGAAAAATAATTCAACAATTAATTGATAATCAGAAACCACTAATTGATATAGAAAAACTTTCTCCTAATAGATTTATATAATATTTATTTATACTCATTAATTCAATCAAATTAAATTATCTAAATTGACATTAGCCTGGTAAATATTATTATATAGACACATTAATAGGAAAAATTTATGAAAAAAAATACTGATCCATTAAATGCTATAGGTAATACACCGATAGTAAAATTAAAAAAATTAGTTCCAGAAAACTCTGCCGAAGTATGGGTTAAATTAGAAGGATTAAATCCAACAGGGTCTTATAAGGATCGTATGGCTGTATCAGTTTTACAGAATGCACTTAAACGAGGTGATATTAAAACTGGAGACAGAGTTGTAGAATATACTGGAGGTAGTACAGGTACCTCCTTAGCATTTGTTTCTGCAGTTTTGGGTTTAAAATTTACTGCAGTATTTTCTGATGCATTTTCCAAAATAAAACAACAATCTATGGAAGCTTTTGGTGCAAAAGCAATTGTTATTAAAAGCGATAATGGCAATATTACACCAGATTTAATTCAAAACATGAAAAATAAAGCTTATGAATTAGCTAAAGAACCAGGTACATTTTATGCTGATCAATTTGGATCTTCTGATGTTATAAAAGGATATGAATCTTTAGGTATAGAAATAGTCAATCAAATAGATGGTAATGTGAATGTTTTATGTGCTGCAGTTGGAACTGGTGGAGCATTGATGGGTACTTATTCAGGATTAGTAAATTCAGGGATGAATCCTAAATTAATTGCCTTAGAACCTTTACAGTCTCCTACATTGACAACAGGAAAAGGAGGTCCACATAAAGTGGAAGGAATAGGATTAGGATTTGACCCTCCGTTTTTAGACAAAGAAAAACTTAATGATGTTCGAGCTATTGACCAAAAGAAAGCTTTTAATATGTGTAGATTATTAGCAAGAGAAGAGGGTATATTCGGAGGAGGGTCTACTGGTTTAAATGTTTATGCAGCAATTGAAATAGCTAAAGAAATTGGCCCCGGGAAAAAAGTTGTAACTTTAAGTTGTGATAATGGATTAAAATATCTTGATAGCCATATTTATTCATAAAAAAATAGGTGTGAAAATTTTATAAAATATTAACTAGAGTTATTAAAAATAATTGTTATCGGTTAAGATATAGCTATATAACTAATGGAGTAAAATTGATTTGAATTTTATTATCAGTGAACAAGAGAATCTGGGACTTTTCTCAGATACAAGTAAAAAAGAACATTTAAATAGGATTACTAGGCTCCGTGAAGAAATGGATAGATGCGATGTAGATGGAATGTTTTTAACTCAAGAGACAAATGTTAGATATGCAACTGGGATGATGGATGTTGCATGGCCAATTCAATCGTATTTTTATACAGCATTTATACCTCGTTCTTCAGAAATGCCTGTGGCTATTTTTATTCCAAACGGAGGTCAAATACAAACACAAGCAACATGGGTGAAAACTATTATTAGATGGAACTTTCCTGTTGGTTTTTATATGGGAAAAGTAGGAGAATCTTTAATAGAATCATTTTCGTTTTGGATTAACAAGCTAGGCTTAAATAACTCAAAAATTGCTACTGAAATGAGTGCCCACTTTAGAATGGGACTTTCTGTACAAATTTTAGACAAAATGAGAGACTCTCTTCCAGATATTGAGTGGACAGATTGTGGCCCAATAATGTGGCCTGTAAGAAGTATAAAATCTGATGAAGAAATCAAAAGGTTAAAAGAATCAACCAGAATTACATGTTCAGGTATTAAAGCTGGTTTTGAATCTATAAAAGAAGGTTCATCAGAAAGAGATTTAGCTAATGTTATTGCATCTACAATGCATGCAGAAGGAGGAAGCGACATTAAGTTTCTTTCAATATATGCTGGTCCTGAAAGAGCTATGTGGGCTGACGCAACTCCACGTAGGGAGATGAAAATTCAAAAAGGCAGCTTAATTCAATTTGATGGAGGATGCACATATGATGGTTATCACACAGATATAAAAAGGTTTGCATGCCTAGGAGAACCTACAAAAGAACAATATAGATTTTACGAAATAGCTAAATTAAGTGAACAAGCTGCAATTAACGCAGTTGTACCTGGAGCTACTTATGGAGATTTATACGAAGCATCTCAAAATGCTATTCGAGAAGCAGGATACCCTGAATTTGTAACAGGTTCTCAATCAATGAATTGGACAAGTATAGGCCACAATATCGGTTTAGACCTTCATGAATTGCCTGGAATTTCAAAAGGTAATAAAGAAACTTTAAAACCTAATCAAGTTATCTGTATTGAACCATTTTTTTATCATGATGGAGGGTTTCCAATATGGACTGTATCCAATAAATATGGCCTTGAAGACCAAATCCTAGTAACTGAAACAGGCTATGAAATACTTTCTCCTGATGAATTTATATCTCGAGATATTTGGATAGCTTAGTATTTACACTAGAAATTAAATAATTATAAGTTTTTTAACATTATTTAATAATAAAAATACTTAATTTGTTAACCTGTTCAACATTGATATTGGAGATGCTGTTAACAAACCAGCGTCCACTGGCAATGTAACACCACTGATCCATCTAGCTTCGTCAGATGAAAGGAATAAAGCCGCCCAGGCAACATCCCATGCTGTACCTTCTATTTGTAATGGAGCAGCCTTTCGTCTCAAATCTCGCATTTGACTATCAACTCTGTCTGCAACCATGGAGGTATAAACGTGTCCAGGAGCAATACAATTAACTCTAATTCCATCTGGACCATGATCGTGGCACATCTGTTGAGTTAAAGCCATTACGCCAGCCTTTGATAAAGCATAAGGAATCGCTGGTCCAAAACCTCCAGAGCGTATGGCTACAAAAGACGACATGTTAAGTATTGAGCCTCCTCCATTTTTAATCATAGAAGGTATTGCAAACTTAGACATATAAACCATACTTTTTAAGTTGGTATCCATTACTCTTTCATATTTGTTTTCATCTATATCAACTACAGAACCTGAACTACCAACTCCTACGTTATTAATGAGTACATCTAAGCTTCCATAATTAGTAATTATATTTTCAATTACTTTTTTACATTCTGATGATTTAGATACATCAGCTAAACATAAAGATGCTATATCACCGTTATTTAATATCTTACTAACTGTACGGTCACCTCTATCTTTATCTGAATCCACTACAAGAACTTTTGCTCCTTGGCTTGCAAATAAAATGGAAATAGCTTGACCTATACCATAACCAGTTTCTCTAGAACCAGCCCCAGTTACAACTACATTTTTACCAGTAAGTCTATTTCCCTTTAAATTGTCCATATATTAAGTTTAATCACAATAACAAAAAACAAAAAAACTGATTATTTCCAGTGCCAAAGTTCCCATTCTGCATTACCTTGAGCATCTACATCCCAATCATAAACAATTGTCGCTCCATTTAACTTAGAAAGAGAAGGAGCTGACGTCTGTAAATAAACAACACCTTTAAATGTAGTCCCTCCATCTTCTGTAAAACGACCAATACCAGTAGCTCTAAATGTAGCTACGCCATCAGCAACAATAAATATGCCAGAATTTGGACATTCCCCATGAATAATCCCATCTGGTCCCATTTCAGCAGTATAAGTAGCCATAGAATTAATTATATCTACTCCAGCTAAAGTACCTTGTCCACTTATAGCTGAAACTTCAAATACTGGATTATTACCATTTGCAGGTAAAGTTTTTGCTGTAGTTACTGCCTTAATTGAACCAATTTTTTCTGCTTGTGACATATTTTAACTCCTATATAATTTCTCAGTATTTAAAAATTATAACACTCTATATATGCTGTTATAAACAAAAATAAATGGAATAAAATTGAGATTATCTAAGTTTTATTTTTATTAACTTTAAAAGTGTAAATAATTAGGCTTGTTAAGATAATTATTAATATCCCTGAAAAAATTAATACACTGGTTGATAAATTAAATCTACTTTGTTGATTCTCTGCTTTTTCTAATTGTTCTGCTATTGTTTCTTGCATTTGGGTAGATGAATTTATTTTTTTGCCTGATAGATTCTCTTTATTTTCATATGTAGGTTTAATATACCATTGCCTTTGTTCAGGTGAATTGAAGTATTTAGTATCACCTGAGGCATATATGGATGAAAAAATTTCTTTAGACCCTACAGAGAATACATATCTTAATAATCCTTTAGATTTAAGTGTGACTTTAACTTTAATATCATCTTTTAATATTTCTTGATGTGAAATTACTCTTATTAAATTCATCTGACTATAAGGTTCATAAAATGTACTAGGTGGTGAATTAGCTTTGTATATTTCTTCAACTGATTTAACACTCTGATTTTCAGAGTCAGCTATTTTAGTTATAGTTAGTTCAGGCAGATAATTTTGTGTTAACTGGTTTTCAGGTTCACGATCTGGAATTAAGATGCTAAATTTTAAAATATTGTCAGAAAAACTATTAAGATTAAATATTATTTCCTCATTATCTGATTCAAATTCACCATAAAATGCATGTGAAACAGATGCATCACTTAAATCAATAATAGTTTCTTGTGTAGGATTCTTAACAATTTCAAATGGTTGATGTGCATATACCTTATTTGCTTGAAAAGTAAAAATAACTAACAATAATATAATTATCCATAAGGTTTTACAGGAATTTATTTTATTTTTTATAATATTTCACCTCTAAAAAGGTCATTATTTAATCTAAAATTATAAATATCAATATAAAGAAGGTTTCAAAGAATCTAGCTAATTATAATTTTCGGGACTTTTCATTACAGAAGTTAAGCCATTGTTGAAAAAAAGTATGCCTATGCATTTTCCAAATATTACTTGGATTTTTAAAATCAAAATTTTTGATCGGTGGAACTTTAGGGTTATCATTATCTCTTTTGGCTTCATACGCTAATCTTTTTGCATTATATTCTGGATGACCAAGATGAACTATTTGTTTGTGATCAGGGGTCTCATATATGGGGTAACCTACTTCATCACTAAATGCTAACGCCCTTAAATCACCTTTACTTACTGCTTTTTCTATACCTTTACTATCCATACCTGCATTTCTGCTTTGAGGACATGAGAATGTATGATCAGTAGCACCCATTATAAGATGATTTGGAGCTGTATTTTCAAGTTTGAAAACTCCAAACATTTTAGTTTCGTATACTATCTTTTTTACACCTAACAAATATGCCATTGCCATTCCAGCCCAACACAATCCTAAAGTACTTGGAAATCTCTCACGAGAGTCATTGATTATTTGAATTATTTCATTCCAATATGTTACATCTTCAAAATCCAAATGTTCTATAGGAGTCCCTGTAATTATAAATCCATCTAATGGATCTTGATCTTTAACTTCCTCGTAATTAATGTAAAACTTATCAACATATCCTTTAGGCCATGTTTTATAATTATGATTTTTCAATTTAAACCATACAGGCTCTATTTCGAAATTTGTAAACCCTATCGAATTTAATATGTTTAATTCATACTGATGACCGAGCGGCATAAGGTTTAATATACCAATTCTCATACGATTAGATGTTTGATGAGCATCTATCTTATCTTTTGGAAGCCAACGAATAAGATTGTTCTGTTTCACTATATTTATTGAATGGTAATCAGAAGGAAGTATTAAGGACATTTTAACTCTTTAAAAAGACTTTTTATTTAGAGTCTTATATATCAAAATTTATTAATCGCATATTTTTATAAATTTATGCTTATTATACTATATATATATACTTAAAACTAAATTTATAATTTATAAATAAAGTAAACATGTGAATTTATAAGGAGAAAATAATTGAAAAATACATTTGATTTTGGTCCAGAAGGTTGGTGTTCTTATGATTACCATGCAAGTATAGTTGCAAATGGGAATAATATTTTTATTTTAGCTACACATTCAAAAACTGGTGGTGTAAATAATTCAGGTTATGTATGGGCAGATGAAAAAAGATGGAGTGCCGATACTCCGGAAGTTCCAATTTCTATTTTACCGTTTATTTTTTATAGAAACTGGATTGATGCTAATCCGGTAAATTTAGAGAATTCTAGAATTTCAGTTTACCTTAGGGGAGATAATTTAAATTTATATAACGCAAAATGTTATTTTTGGGTACATGCGAATAATACAAGATGGCATAATATATCTTCTCCATTAACAATCCATCAAGGTGAATGGGGAGATATACCTGATAAGATTAATATTTCTTCTGATCAATCTAATTGGCATAATAGCTGGAAAGGTCTTGCAAAATCCCCTACCCCAATTAAAGATGTTTTAAGAAATTGTGAAAGCTATGGGTTTTCTTTTGTTGGCTTTGAGGAGGAAGTTAGAGGGAAATTTTCTATAGATGAATTTGAGATTAAACTTAATAAATAATTTATATCAATTAATTCAATGTTTTAAAGGATAGATTAGACTTATGAAATATGTTTCTACTGAAATTTTGTATTTTGAAACCGGTCCTGATAATAAACCAACTTTATTTACTGACCCTGGAGAAGAAATACAAATTCAAACACAAATGAATAAAGGCGCTTGGATAAATAACCATCCAGATAAAGATAAATTAGATAAAAAAATAATTGGACCTAATCCTGTATCAGGTGCTATTTATATTAATGGTGCCAAACCTGGCGATATGTTAACTGTACATATTAAAAATATTGAATTAGATAACATAGGTTTTACTGAATTCAATAGAGATAATAATCTAATACCAGAATGGATGTATAACAAAGGTATTAAATATAATCATAAAACAGTGGAAATTAAAGATGGTCATATAATATGGGATGACAGTTTAAAAATACCTGTAAAACCAATGGTGGGGTTTATAGGTTGTGCTCCAAAGTCTATAAAAAAAGACAATAGATGGGCTGGAAAATGGGGTGGGAATTTCGATATTCAAGAAATTACTATTGGTTCATATGTTCACTTACCGGTAAATGTAGATGGAGCATTATTACATATCGGGGATATGCATGCTATACAAGGTGACGGTGAAATTTGTGGATCAGGAGGAATAGAATCATCAGGAAGAGTCTTAATACAATGTACAGTTTCAAAAAAACCGAAATCTATGACATGGCCAAGAATTACTAACAAAGACTATATTATGACTACTGGACAAGCAAGACCTTCTGACGATGCATTTAAAATTGCTTTATCTGAAATGTTATTATGGTTAGAAGATGCTTATGGTTATGATGCTGAAGAGGCATATATGCTCTTAGCTCAAGTATTAGAGGCTAGATGTACTCATTATATTAATCCTACTTTTAGCTATGTAGCAAAATTAAATAGAAAATTCCTTAAAAAATTATAAAATATTTTAAATCAGTTATCATATGGTGTTATAATTGCAAAATATATATTAAATTTGAAGTTTATTAGGAGTAATAATGTCTTCAATTGATGAACGTTTTTATCAACTACACCAAAAGTCAGCTACTATTTCTAAGAAAAGTGAAGAATTATTTCCAGATGGAGTAACTCATGATTCTAGGAAAATAGCACCATTTCGTGTTTACATGGATCATGGTTTAGGACCTCGTAAATGGGATATAGATGGAAATGAATATATTGATTATAGAACTGGTCATGGCTCAATGATTCTAGGCCAAGCTCACCCTGCTATAGTAGATGCTGTTTCTAAACAAGTTGCAAAAGGAACACATTTAAGTTCTTCTACAGAACTTGAAGTTAAATGGGGAGATTTAGTTACTAAATTAGTTCCATCAGCTGAAAAAGTTAGGTTTGTAAACTCAGGTACTGAGGCTGTAATGATGGCCTTTAGAATGGCTAGAGTGTATTCTGGTAAAACTAATATAATTAAATTTAATAATGCTTTTCATGGTTGGGCAGATGGCCCTTTTGTTGGTGCTAAAGGAGATAATGAACAGAATGGTATAACTAAACCAACAAGAGATACAATTACTGTTTTACCTTATGATATTAGTAAAGTTGAAACAGCTTTAAATCAAGATGATATTGCAGCTGTAATATTTCAAGGAAATCAGGTTATAGAACCTACTTTTATAAGACAACTTAGAGAATTGACACTTAATACAAATACAATATTAATATTTGATGAAGTTGTTAGTGGCTTTAGATGGTCTAGAGGTGGTACACAGGAGCTTTATAATGTAACTCCAGATATTACAACTATGGCTAAGATATTAGCAGGGGGACTTCCAGGAGGATGTGTCGCAGGAAGATCAGATATAATTGATACAATAGCGCCTAACAAAATTATGCATCCAGGTACATTTAATGCAAATCCTTTGTCAGCTGCAGCTGGAGCAACTGCACTTGAAATTTTAATGAATGAAAATGTAAATGAAACAGCAGATGAGAGAGCTTCACAATTGAAAGATGGTTTAAATGAACTCTTTACTAAACTAGAGATTAATGGAACTGCATATGGTGTGTCATCTATTATTCATGTTCTTTTTGGCTCTGATGTACAATGTGATTTAACCTATGGTCCAGACCCTAATATACCTGAAAATGGACACGCCAAGGAAGTTGTAGAACTTTTACACAGGGCATTTATAAATGAAGGTTTATGGGGTAATCCATTAAGTTTTATACTGTCTGCAACACATACTAAACAAGATATAGAAGTAACACTAGAAAAATACAAAAAAGTATTACTTAACCTTCGTGAAGAAGTAGCTATTTAAATTTATTGATGTTAGATATACCAGATTTATTATTTCTAGATGTATCTATTTTAATAGGATGGAAAGATACTTCAAAAGATACTGTTTTAAAACGTAGTTTAATTAAGTTAAGTTTAATTAATAAAATAAATAATGAAGGTTGGTCAGAACTATATCCAATATGGTCTAAAAATATGAATTCAAACCAGAGTCCATTTGAAATAACTTTTGATTCAAGACTTAGAGCTTTAGTAAAATCTGATTTCTTATCTCCTGCAGGAAGAAGCTATACTCGTAGATCAATTTATGGAAAATATAAACTAGGAAAAGAATTCAGCTTAGATGAATGGAAAATAATTGATGATTTATATTCTACAATTCCGTCTAAATGGGTGAAAACTAACAAAGATATATTGTGTCTATTAGAAAAATAATAAAAACCTTATTTTCTATATTAATTTAATGATTAAATTTACAAATGATTTTGATTTTCCAATAAAAATTATAAAGTCAAACAGGAAAAAAACTGCTTCAATTAAGCTGAAAACAGATATTTTTGAAATTAGAGTACCAAAACGTCTTTCGAATAATCAAATAAAAGATTTGATTATTAATTGGTCTTCATGGATGAAGAAGAAATTAAATGAATCAAAGAATTATTCTACAGTTCAAATTAATAAGTATAGGAATGGTGAAAAGTTTTTATATCTAGGAAGAAGTTATATTTTAAAAATTGCTTCAGGTAATACTACTTCAATTAAACTTAAAGGTGGTGTTTTTGAATTAATTGTTAAAGAAAAACATATTAATAATTCAGATGAAATTAAATCGCTTTTATCAAAATGGTATATTAATCATGCTGAAAAATATCTTTATGAAAAAACTATATTATATTCGAAAATTATTAATGTACAACCAAAATCAATAAGAATAAAAAAATATAAGTCTAAGTGGGGTTCATGTTCATATAATGGGAATATTTCTTATAGTTGGCCAATTATTATGTCACCAATAAAAATTATAGATTATTTAGTTGTTCATGAATTATGCCATTTAATAGAGCATAATCATTCAAATTTATTTTGGCAGAAAGTGCAAAACTATGTTCCTGATTATATGTTTAGAAAAAAATATCTGAATTTGAATTCTAAAAACTGGGTATTTGATTAACTTTAAAGCTATTAAATATTTTTAAATTCTTTTAATATAAACTGCACTTTATTTTAAGCGCTTACGGTATAATTTATAAAATATTAAAAATAACAGTGGACTAAATAGAAAGAATAAATTAAATGCACCAGTTTTAACTGATAAATCTTCCTGATGACTAGAACATGCTCCTAAGGCTGGTACTTCAACTTCTTTTATTACTTCAACTTCTTTAATTACTTCAACTT
>CEUY01204863.1_pt1 | contig 11569 bp, 7 predicted proteins | sample 361481 | NCBI WGS metagenome assembly CEUY01 (sample SAMEA2622737, study PRJEB7988) | marine metagenome | isolation source: saline water (ENVO:00002010), including
ATTGGTCTATCCGGTGGAATGCTCTAAATGATCGTGGGCAGACTGTTGCAGCAGGAATGTATTTTTATAAAATAGAATCAGGTGGAGAATTGAAATCAAATAAAATTGTATTATTGAAATAAAATATTAATTTATATTAATATTGCTGGAAAAATAACATAACTGATAATTTTTAAATTTTAAAGTGATAGTTGTTAAGAAATATTTATTATATATCTTTTTAATTCCATTTTATGTTATATATTTGAGTTGTGAGGACTCTAGCCTTGCCATTCCGGGAAACTATAAAAATCTGGATCAGAAAAACCCTGTAAATGGGTCCGTTAGTTGGTACGAGGGATATCAAGGGGAACAGGGCAATGGACAAGTATTTGAGAACAGCCAGGCTGGCGTACCTCTTGGTGCGCTAAATATAGAAGATGATAATGCAGATGATGAGCATTCATTTGAAATAATTTCGCAATCACCGGTTTCAACGGCTTTTACGGTAGCAATTGTTGAAAATGAATGGGTTTTAAAGCTAAATACGGATGCTCTTGATTATGAGTCTCTCATATCAAGTAACCAATCCAGTGATTTAAATGTCTCTATAAGGGCTACAGATGACAGTATAGAAAAACTATCGGGTGATTTTGACGTTGTTGTATCTGTAAAAAACGTGAATGAAAAACCAAGTTTTACGAATATTTGGATTATTCCGGCATCAGCCAATGAGGGCTACCCCTATGGATTTGATATAGATTGGAATGATCCCGATGCAGGAGACAATCTTGTTTTTACAGTATCAGAAAAACCTGGATGGATTTCTTGGGATGCTGCTGGTGTTATTTCAGGTACTCCAGCGGGGAGTGATGTTAGCGGGAATAATGATGTCCGTCTTTTGATTACAGATGAAGGCGGCTTGTATGCTCAGCATGACTTTACAATTAATGTAATTGGAAACCAGGCACCTTATTTTACAGGTAGCCGGCTTACAACAGCTTTGGGTAATCTTCTATATGAGCATCAAGTTACATGGAACGACCCCAATCCAAATGATGAACTCACTTTTTCTGTATTATCACATCCTGATTGGCTTTCTTGGGATTCTAATGGTAATCTAAGCGGTACTCCAACCGAGAGTGATGTCGGTGTAACTAATACTGTTGTAATATCAATTTCGGATCAATTAGGGGCTTTTGAAACAAGTCAATTCAATATCAATATTAATGATTTAGTTTCAGATGATTTTTTGATAGAAGATGATAGCAACCTGGAGGCATATGCTAAAATATCAGACATAACACCATCCCTTTCAGAAGATGCTACTTTAAACCTGTCGGATTCTGAAACACTTTGGGCTACTTCATCTACTCAAGTATCCAGCTCAACCTATACAAACAGTGTAGGTGTAACTTATAATTTTTCCTCATCGGGTACCGTCTACACCTATGTCATCAGTGCAAACATAAGTAGAGATGCTCGTGGCGAGTGTTATACAAAAGGAAAAATAAAAGCTTCATCTTTAAGTGGCTTTCATTATTCTGTTTCAGCAGAGCTTAATAACTCCGGTGAAGATGGTCAGACCCAATTAGAAGTATATTGTAAAAATTATCATACAGGTGTGTATGCATATAGTAGTAATAGTAGTTACAATGAAGCTACTGATCAGAAGGTTATTAATCAATCGGGTGATATTACAAGTCCAGGAGAATACGAATTTTATGTCAAATTCGGCATCCGTGATTTGAACTCTGATACAGTCCAGGATATACCGGATGCCAGTTTTACCTTAACCCTTGAAAAAATATAAAAAAGAGGAATAAATAATGAAAATTAGACAAGACATGAATGCAAGAACAGCGATGGTATATGGTGGTGCTGCTTTTCTTTTGGTGATTGTTGGATTTAGATCTATCGTTGCTACAATCGATCCGGATCATATTGGTATTATGACCTACCTATCGATTTTTGCTATTCTACTTGAATTTATACTCCTCATATTTTATGCTCAGAGCATATATAACCTCGGCCCTGACGGTGGTGGAAGTAGTAAAGCTGAAACTGCTAAAAGTATTGCCACTATGGATAGTAAAGAACTGTCACAACTTACTGCAGCGGTAATTAAAGTCTCAGAAATGGGTGAAGGATTATCCAATCTGGCTAATGAAAGGCTTCGTGAAGAAGTGAAAAAAGAAGTTAATGAGATTCTTTCAAATGCAATCAAGAAATAGGTCCTAGGCTATGAAAAAAGTTGAAGTTTATTTTTTGATAAACCTTGGTGCGATCTTGAGCTTATTTGCGATTGAAGGTGAACTTTCTATTTATATGCGTCGTCAGAATGATATTCTTTTGACAGCTGCTGATGATAAGCTTAAAACCTTGGTTGAAATTGATAATGTAAAGTCAAATTTTGAAAATGAAGGATTTTATCAATTAACGTTTGATGTTAATGGAGAGTATGAAAAAGGCAGTATTGAGTTTGAGCCCAGTTTTACAACACCTATACTTGATGTTGGTGAAGGTGGAGATATTGCCATAAATGATTCTATGATATGGGAGTTAGACTCTGTTAGCTATGAAGCTTTGGAAGGTCCTAAATATGCTCTAAATGTCAAACTTTCCTCTGTCGGTGAAGAATATATCAACAAACCATATGATGTGAATCTTGGTATAAAATTCATTCCTGATATTTCAGAACAAACTGTGGATGGATGGGGAGAATCGTTTGGAGATTATAAAGTCGCAGATAAACTATATAATATTATTAATGAAAAGGTTTCCCGCGAAGGAAAATTTGCAATTGAGAAGCAGTTTGACTCTCCAGTTACCCTCATTTATATGGATGGTCTTCAATCAGAATTTTTTGTTCTTTTTGATAAAGAAAAATATACGGTGCTAAGAGGACTAAATTGGAAAATCCCATTTAGTGTTGGTGGTGTGAATTCTGATAAGGATTTTTCTTTGTCCGTCGAAGGAGGGAAAGACCTTGTTAAGGAGCTTGTAAAAGGCCTACCAAGGACATTCCTAAAAGGTGTAGGAAAGAATGATGGTACCATTGAAGTTGTCGGCTTGAGAAAAAAAGATAAAAAATCAAGTCTTGCAAGCACAGAAGTTGTTGTTGTAGATCCAGTCTATAGTTCGCCTGCGGAAGAGAGTGAAATCTATACAGGAGAGCAATATGTTTTTGACAGCAGAATAAAGGATGTGGATAGGGATAGAATATCAGTAAAAGTCTCAGGTACAGCTATGGGTGCAAATGTTTATAATTCATACAGGGCAAAGTTTACTCCAAAAAAGCAAGGAAAACTTAAGTTGGAGACATTTGTCGATGGTGCCGCAGTACGTAATCTTGTACATAACGTAACTGTAAAGAAAGTTCCGCCTCCAAAGCTTACTTTTAAACGTTTGGGGAAACGTTCTAATAATATGATGCTAACTGTTACAACTTATGGAAATAAAAATGGTAAAAATAAGGTTGTCCCGCTATCTGGTGTATATGGACGTCTTGAAGAAGAGCAGAAAGAAAAGAGAGTAGGAAATAGAAGGGTGGCGAAATATAGTTTTGAGATGGATGAGCCGCAGTTTGGTTCTACAACCACTATTAAGATTAAGGTAATAGATAAATATAGAAAACAGACAGTCTCTGATAATGAATACGAATACTATGATAATTAGAAAAATATTCAGTTTTGTCCTTTCACTGCTGGCATCAGCGATTTTTTCTCAAGGTGAATCGCTTTATTGGGAAGTAGCAGATCCTATAGTTAATAGTGAATTTATTGAAGCATATATAAATCAGCTTATAGAGTCCGATAAATTTGAAGATAATACTATACAGGCATCCCACTCTATTATAATACATATGACTCTTCTACCTGGTTCAATTGAGTTGAAAAAACTGAAAGCAAAAAACTATCAAATGGGAGAGTATCAATCCTTTTTGATGGATCAAGTAAAAAAAATGGATCCGAGTCTAGTTGAATATCTTATGTCCCGTGAATACAAATGGAAAGATGTTAGCAGAAGAGACCTTTCCGAATTAGAAATGTTCAGTACGTTGGATAATGTTTTACAGGAGAGAAATTTTAAGGATGCAAGAGATGCTTTCTGGTGGACTAATGCCCAGTTTGATGTTTCCACATCTTTGACTGCATTTATTAGACAGAAGACTGGTAGCCTCGCATTTCGGGTGGAATCAGGTTTACCTGTTTTGGGATTATATAGGCATCTTTCTAAAAATATTAATTTTGGGATATCCAATGATATTGCCAGTACCTATATTATAATTCCTGGCGTTACTACTACCAGAATTGCTTCGGGTATTGAGCATCCGCTTGAAGGGGCTTATGGTCTGGGATTTAAATTTGATACACATGCACTAGGTGGCCAGATTAATTATATGGATGTTGGGGTTGATTTTGAAGCAAAAAATACATTTAGTCGAAAGCATTTGATTATCCCCGCTTCCAGTGGTGTGCTTTATTGGAGTAATACCTTTGGTCTGAATCGAAAAGTACTTACAGATTATGGCACCAGTGTAAAGGAACAGAAAAAAGCTAAAGAAATTGCAATTCGTGATCTTAAAAAGTCCAGACAATGGAAAACCAAAAATGGTACAATTTATCATGGCCGCTATGTGAAGGTTGAAAATGAAAGAGCATATATTGTGATGGAAAAAAATTCTAAAGCTCATAAGGAAGCAGAAAAAGGAAGAAAGTGGACTTCCCGATCTGGAAATACTATAAATGCTACACTCGATCAACTTGGAAAAGTCGAAGTGATTTTGCTAAGAAAAAAGGATAAAAAACCAGTTAAATTAAAAATATCAGATTTAAGTGATAGTGATAAACAGTTTCTTAAACAGTTAGTCTGGGATGGTGAAAAAGTCGGGTCACTTTCTCTTCCTTCTCTCAGTGAAGAAGATCAAAAGTTAATACGTATTGCTAATGCTGTTATCCGAGAAAGATCTGGAAAAGGTAGAGAAATCAAAGTCAGCCAACCATTTGCATCTTTAAGATTAAAGGCTGGTGTTTCTTTCACACAATTTATCCATGGGCGAATTGAATTGGCTGATCCGGTAGTGGATAATGCTGTAGACGTATTTTCTATCACAGATAGAATTAATGGTGCAGAAGCATTGGGGTTTTATGTAGTAGCTGAAGCTGTAACTGATAATAAAAAAAGTAAATCATATTTACAGTTTAATTCATCGGGGAGCGGATTTAAATCTATTGGTTTTGGTCTTGAGCATAATGTATGGAAGAGTGTAAATATTGGGTTAGATTGCTCTCTCTATCCAAAGGGGAGTGGTATAGAGTTCCGTTCTTTAAAGACAGATAATGACAAAACATGGACCTGGTATCCTGGAGGCAAAGGTGGAGTTTTCCTATTTGCTCCATATATGGCAATACAATTTTAAGGAAGAGATTACCTAAATGACTAAGCATGCAAGAAGAATAGAAATTACTTTTTCCTTTTTTTTATTAATATCAACAGGGAAGGCGGTGGATGTACAGGCAGTCAATGATAATGTTATGCTTAAGGAAGATGAATCAACAGTCATTGATGTTTTAAGAAATGACAAAATAGATAACCGGGAAAATTTGGATTTAACAATTATCTCAGAGCCCAGTCTTGGTTCTGCATCACTTCAAGGTTTTAGTATTTCTTACCGTCCAAATTCCAATGTAAGTGGGACTGATGAATTTCAGTATTCAATTGATGACGGATTTTCATCTGATACAGCAAAGATAAAGATCACACTTGTTGCAATGAACGATGTTCCAATTTCTGTAGAATTGAAGAATAATAGTATTCCTGAGAATGGTAATGATGTTGTACTTATCGGTGCGTTATCAACCAAAGATCCTGATTTGGATGATTCTTTCAGGTATTCTTTTTCCGATGAAAGAGAAAATGATAATGCTTTTTTTGAAATAAAAGATGGATCCGTTTACTCCAATATAAGTTTTGATTATGAATTGCGAGACAACTATAAACTTTTGATTACAAGTAAGGATAAAAGTGATAAAGAAGTTACCAGTCAGATTGTAGTAAATATAACAGATGTAAATGAAGCACCTAGATTTATTGAGAATTCTGAGATGAAAATTTCTCATGCAGAAGGTAATGAGAAAATCGTTGCCAGGCTGGTAACGGAAGATCCGGATTTCGATCAAGATTATGTTAAATATAAAGTTGTTGGTGGGGATGATAAATCTCGTTTTAAAATTCTTAGGAGTGGTGACCTGGCATTTTTAAGTAAACCTGATTTTGAATCTCCGAAGGATGCAAACAGTGATAATGTTTACCAAGTTAAGTTCAGGGTGATAGATTCAAAGGATAAAAATTTGTTTGTTGAAGGATCTGCATCAGTGACTATAATAGATCAGGTTGAAAAATCTATAGAGAGTCTTGACAGTAGAAAATACATTTCCTGGACAGTAGACCATATGCCTTATCACATTCTGATGGAAGATGCAATCGATGATTACATAAATCTACGTTTTTCAGCTGGGGAAGATGATGATGGCACTTCACTTATTGAGGATAGTGGAGATGAACAGATTAGTCAGATGAGTCCAAGTGATCAAATAATTATTGTACAAGAAAAAGCTAATTCCCAAGAAATCTATGAAATATGGTATGGAAATGGTATTAATTATACAATCATAAATAGAGAGAGGGTTGATTGGGTTCTTAGCCAGGATATTCAGCAGGTACTCATTGAAAAAAGTCAATATTTGAATAGTGAATCTGAAGTTGTTTTCTTTAAGAATGAAAGCGAGAGACTTTTAGCGGGCTACAGCTCTAAGTTTGCTGTTTGGCATCCAAATAATTTTACTATGTCCCTCCAAGGATTTTCTATGCGTTCCAATCTGATTCAATATGCAGCCAATATGTCTGTCGGGAATCCCCTAATTGGTCTTCCAAGTGTACTTTCAGGATCTACTGAGCTTGGTATAGCTACTAGAAACTCTGAATTTGGTTTTCGATTGCCTGTTGGATTTAGTCTTGGATCAATCGGAAAAATGGATGATCCAAAATATTTGAGTTCAGATTATCCAGGACTATATAGTAAAATAAATATTGAAAATATGTATTCAACCCGAACCGATTTTCATGCTTTAATGGGTTTTTCATTCTATCCAAAGGCTATAGGCAGCCCAATTGAGAACACAAATTTTTTCAATACAGAGTCTATTGATGATAAAGATCGTTATATAAATATATTGGATATGTATGCATTGATGGCTGCAACAGTTGAGGTGCCTTTGCAGTTACCATTTTTTGCTAAAATGACTGCAACTCCTGGGCTCCATTATTTAAAAGTTGCACATCGAATTAAAGGTGAAGAAGGTCTTTACGATCGTACATTTTATCAGTCCGGTTCAAAAATAATTGATATTAAAGAGAGCCGTTCTTTCAGCCGTTATTGGGGTTTGTATGCCCGTTTTGATATTCTTGGAAAGATTGGTCAAAAACCGGAATTTCTTGAACGTATAAAATATTTTGATTTTATAAGCATAAATGATGTTCCTTTCTATGAATTATCTTTTCAGTTGATTTCTTCACTTAATACCATCACAACTTTAAACTTAAACATTTACGATAATCTGGCTCTTACTATCACCAGATACAATACTACTGGTGATATCCAAGGGTATTGGCTTCCCGATAAAAATACATGGTTTGGACTTAAATATCGGGGAAACTTTTAATTTTTATTATTTATCATTAGCATTCCTATCGCTGAAAAATATATTACCATTTAATCAATTTATTATTAAAAACAGGGTTTAATTTTGTTTTAATTGATTTTGGATGATGATATTTATTTTTATCAAATCGATACTTGAGTATTGCATAGAAAAAATAAAATAATTTTACTTAAATAATCGTAGAAATTGCATAAACTATTTTAATATTGTAATGATATGCATTATAACCTTAATTTTGCAAATTCGGATAGGAAATCCGAAGGTAAAACCACAATAACCAAAGGAGTGAACTATGTATAAATCAGCATTGATTTATCTTGCTTTAAGTATATCCATGATACTTGGACAAACTATTTCAGGTACTGTGACTGATGATAGTGGAAATGGCCTGTCTGGTGCTAATATTACGGTAAAAGGGACTAATAAAGGTGCAGCAGCAGATGCGTCTGGAAACTTTTCTATATCAGATGTTTCTCCTGGTACATATACTTTGACCGCTTCATTTATCGGCTATAATTCATCGAGTCAGTCGGTAAGCGTTTCAGGAAGTGGTGCTAAAGTGAATTTTTCTCTTTCTGTATCTGCATTAGAAGGTTCTGGTATATTTGTTACTGGGACACGTGCTGCTGGTAGAACGGCTATGAAATCACCTACACCTATTGATGGTTTTGATAGTCAGACTCTTCGTCGGCAAGGTAATGGTGACATGACAGAAACTCTAAAAAATCAGGTACCTTCTTTTAATGCAACTCCACTTACAGGAGATGGCGCATCATTTGTAAGGCCTACATCTATGCGTGGTCTTCCACCAGATAATACTTTAGTACTTACCAACTCAAAGAGAAGGCATCGTTCGGCATTAATTGCTCACTTTGGAGCTGCAATGAATGTGGGTGCGCAAGCTGTTGATATTGGTATGATCCCGAGTATTGCGGTAAAGCGGCTAGAAGTATTAAGAGATGGTGCATCAGCACAATATGGTTCTGACGCCATAGCTGGTGTAATGAACTTTATTTTGAAAGATAATAATGAAGGCGTACAATTTGAAGTATCCGGTGGTCAATGGATGCCAGCAGAAAATGGTCGTGGAGGTGAAAGAGATCTAACGGCTGCTACAAATATAGGATTACCACTCTCTGATGATGGTTTTTTGAATGTAAGTGCAGAATACTCTGTTCGTCCTGAATTATCACGAGGTTTCCAACATGCTGGAGCAGCTGATGGCTATAAAGGATGGACTACAAATCAGGGGACTGGTTTTGATACTAAGACTGATAATACTGATAATTGGCAAACTGCGATGAATTGGGGAAGACCAGAAAACAATGGTTTCCGTTCTGTATGGAATGCAGGTATGTCAGTAGGTGATGGTGTAGAAGCATACTCATTTGGGAATTATGCCGATACTTATGGTGAATATAGTTTCTTTCTTCGTGGACCTGGTAAAGGTGGTGCTTTAACAGCAATTCCTTTGGATCCTACCGATCCATCAAGAGGGAACTATTCTTGGGGTGATACATATCCCCTTGGTTTTACACCGAGACTAGAAGGTCATGGAACTGATTTTAGTGCTGTTGTAGGTGTTAAAGGTGAAAACTTGGCTGGCTTTGGTCTAAACTATGATTTTAGTTCAAGCTATGGCTCCAATCACATCCATTATTTTCTACGCAATACATTAAACCTGTCCTGGGGACCTAATTCGCCTCATAATTTTGAAATTGGAGATCTTCAACAGGCAGAAACAAATTTTAATGCAGATTTTTCTTATCCAATGGGAGATATGAATCTTGCATTTGGTGCAGAATGGCGTGAAGAAGCATACACTATGTTCCAAGGTCAAAAGGAAGCTTGGATGGCAGGACCTTGGGCAATGGTACACCTTCTAGTAGATCCAGTTGCAAGTGCCGCATTACAGGCAGAAACTGGAGTAGCAGATACTACCGTTAACTATACTGCTCCAGGGCTTGCTGCTAATGGTATGCCTGGAACAAGTCCTGATGCAGCAGGTGTATTTGCACGACAAAATACGGGCTTTTATGCTGATGTAGAGTATGATTTAGATGCACTTCTTGTTCAAGCAGCTGTTCGATTTGAAGATTTTTCTGATTTCGGTACAACAACAAATTTTAAAGTGGCAGCTCGCTATTCACTTGGAAATCTGGCAACATTCCGTGGAGGATATTCCACAGGGTTTCGCGCTCCTACTCCTGGTCAATCCAATTATACAGGTGTTGTTACATCCTTTGACGGCGTAAGCGGACAACAAATACAGGAAGGAACATTAAAACCAGATGATCCACTCTCTGTATTGATGGGTGGTAAAGCATTAGTTCCTGAAGATGCTGTCAATCTAAGTGCTGGTTTTACAACAAGTATGATCAGTGGCTTAAACTTATCTGTTGATTATTATCAGATTGATGTAACCAATAAAATTATTAAGTCTAGATCATTAACAGTTCCAGAAGGTAGTAGTCCAACATTTACAGATATTGCACTTTATACAAACTCTTTAGATACCAAAACATCTGGCATTGATATAGTTGCCGATTATACACTCGGGAATACTAGAATTGGTTTAGCCGTAAATAATAATACAACTGAAGTCGTAACTCAGCGACAAGTAAATGGGATAAACCCAGTTAGTGATGGAGGTGTACAAAATATTGAAGAAAATCTACCAAAAACACGTGTTTCAACAACAGTGACACATAATTTTGGTGGATCTCTTTCTCTTATGGCTCGTGTAAATTACTATAGTCAAACTACAGATGAACGGGGACAAAAAGAAGTTGTTGATCCTACGCAACTAGTTGATTTAGAATTGAATTATCGTGTTAGTGACAACCTTTCTGTCGTTTTAGGTGCTAATAATGCACTGAATACATTTCCAACTCAGATCGAAACACGTATATCTCAAGGAATGCCTTACCCTCGTCGTACGCCTATTGGTTATCACGGTGGTATGATGTTTACAAAACTAACTTATAATTTCTAAAAATTTCTTTGAGAAAGGTTGAAAAAGGCGGCGATTTATATCGCTGCCTTTTTTTATATAATTTAAAATCTCTTTAGATAAGATAAATCTTATCATGATTTTGAAAATTTTTCGCTGAAAAATATTGCTGTAAATCCATCACAAGTACAGTTCGTAGCAGTCCTGAACATATCGGGCAATCCACCTGATAGAGCAATCCAAGTTGTTATAAATAATGTTGTTTGATTATCGCTTAATTGCAATAATGATGCAAAAAGGGTAGAACTCCATAAAGCTGTACCCATACCTGCTGGCAATCCTGGGGCAGCTATGGTAAAAAGTACTATTGCAGGCCATGCAATGAGTAAAGCTATGAAGGTGATAGGTATATCAAAAATAATTGTCATTATGAATGGAGCATATGCAACATATGCCAAAGCACTAGTATCCAGATTTATTACAGATCCAATCGGGATAATGAATCCTGCTATAGATGGATTAACTCCGTATTTCTTTATATTATCTAAATTTACTGGAAGAGTTGCTAAAGAAGAGCAGGTACCAGCAGCAAATACAGCTGTAGGGAAAAAATATTCGCGCATAACCTTTTTAATTGATTGCTTAGCAAATAATTTTATAACAATTAATTGATAAATAACCAACCAGAGAGTACAGAGACAAAATGTGTAAAATGTCATTACAAGATAATATTTCATGCTGTCAGCTGCGCCAGTATTTACACCTAGATTAATTCCTAAGAAAAAAACAATCACAGGCATTATTTTAGAAATTTTCGGAGCAGAATTATTTAACCAATAATCAAATTGGTTTAAAATTATTTTAATAAAAGAAACTTTTGTTGCTAGTAATCCAGTAACAACTGCAAACAAAA